>ERZ802821.1631-NODE-1631-length-11585-cov-14.4785_pt1 | contig 11585 bp, 9 predicted proteins | sample MGYA00345648_ERZ802821 | MGnify/ENA primary metagenome ERZ802821 (study PRJEB30503, sample SAMEA104212357) | marine metagenome | biome: Westerlies Biome; feature: [SRF] surface water layer (ENVO:00010504) within the epipelagic zone...; material: water... | reverse complement strand
TTGATAAAGAGAGAATATTTAACTTAGGTTATTATACATGGGTTGAGCAACAAGGAACTAGTTTAGAAGAATTTGAAAGTAGAAGAAATCAATCATTCTGGGATAAGCACTATACAGATATGATTTCACTTGATCCGAAAATTAAAGAGTTTAATTCTCTTTAATTAAATGAAAACACAAGGACTTCACAATCAGCTGGTTGAGTGGAGACATGATTTGCACATGCATCCTCAAATAAGTTTTGAAGAAGAATTTGCATCAAATAAAGTAGCTAATTTACTCAAAGATTTTGGTATAGAAGTACATCAGGGAATTGCTAAAACTGGAGTAGTGGGTGTTTTAAAAAAAGGAACTAGTAATAAAAGTATTGGTATCAGAGCTGACATGGATGCATTACCAATAAATGAAATAAATACTTTTTCTTATAAATCTACAATTGAAAATAGAATGCATGCATGTGGTCATGATGGGCATACAACAATGTTATTAGGTGCGGCTAAATATTTAGCAGAACAAGGAAAATTTGATGGCACTGTTTATTTTATCTTTCAACCAGATGAAGAGAATACTCTTGGAGCCAAAACAATGATTGAGGAAGGTTTGTTTACTAATTTTTCTATAGATGAAGTTTATGGAATGCATAACATACCTGGAATGGAAGTAGGAACATTTGGAACAAGAAAAGGAGGCATAACTACTAGTGAAAATTTATTTGAAATTTTAATTAAAGGTAAGGGAGGTCATGCAGCTTTACCTCATATGTCAAAAGATACCATTACTATTGGTAGTCAGATAATATTAGCTTTACAAACAATAGTCTCACGTAAATTAGATCCGGTAGCAGCTGGGGTTGTTTCTGTTACTGAGTTTATTACTGATGGTAAAAAAAATGTTTTGCCTGGCAATGGATTGATTAAAGGAGATGCCAGAGCATTTTCTCAAGATACTAATTTTAAGATTGAAAAAAATATGCGTCAACTTGTAGAAGGAATTTGTGAATCTTTTGGAGTTTCTGCTGAAGTAAAATATGAAACAACTTGCCCAGTGACTTTTAATCAAGCCAAACAAGCCGAAGCTGCAACAAAAGCTGCAATCACTTTATTGGGTGATGATAAATGTGATGGGGATATTGATCCTAGACCTTTTTCAGAGGATTTTTCAATTATGTCAGAAAATACTCCTGGATGTTTTGTGCTAATGGGAAACGGTACTTCAGGCTCTTATGGAAGACCTCTACATTCTGCAGATTATGATTTTAATGATGAATTATTAGTTAAAGGTTCTTCTTATTGGGTGGAGCTTGCAGAACAACAATTGCAAACGTAATATTCTTAATGAAAATTTGAGATGTTTAAAAAAAATCTTGAAAAATTAAAGCAAGATCTTAGCAAGAATAATATTGATTTAGCTATAATTACTGATGATGACTCTATTTATTATCTCACAGGTTACTTTGATTTCTTACATATGTCTTTTGGAAGACCAAGTATTTTATTAGTTCCAAAAGATGCAGATACAGTTTTAATTACCCCTCTGATTGACGCTCATTTAATTAAGAAAAATTGTCCCGTTGATAAAATCATCACATGGAATGATGGTGTTGATAATGAATGGAGAGAAGAACTTCCAAAGTATATAAAAAAGAATGTTAAAGTAGCAATTGAAAAATTTAAGATTAGTACTTTAGTACTAAATTACATATCATCTTTATATGAACAACAATCATTTAAAAATATTTCACCCAATTTAGATTTAATAAGAATGGTTAAAACTGAAGAAGAGCTCAAAATTGCCAAGTCTGCTGGTAAAGTTGCAGAAGCAATGATGTATGCTGGAAAAGATGCAATTGGACACAATGTACCTGAATATGAAGTAGCTTTAGCAACTTCTCAAGCAGGAACAAGAAAGGCTGCCGAAATATTAGATAAAGAATTCCAAGAGAGCGATATATCTCCTGTAATTCACTTTTTACAAATTATGGCTTCTGGAGAAGATTTACCTAAAACTCACCACCGATCCTCAACAAAATTAATCAAAGATGGGGAACCCGTATTTTTGTGTTTTTGCGGTATGACTAACTTTCATAAATTTAAACTTGGTTTTGATAGAACATTTTGGCTAAAAGAAATTCGTGATGAGTCACAAATTAAAACTTATGAAACTGCTGTGAGATCACAGAAAGCAGCTTTAAGTGTTTTAGGTCCAGGCGTGAAAGCTGAAGATGTTCATGCAGCTTACGCAGACACTATTCAAAGTGCTGGTTACCCTTATCCTACATTTAGATGTGGAAGAGCTACAGGCTTTAGTATGCTTGAAGAACCTCAGCTAGTTTCAGGAAATAAAACAGTTTTACAACCAGGAATGGTTTTTGCTGTTGATGGATCTGCTAATGAAGAAAATTTTCGTGCTCAAGTTGGTGACAGTTTTATAATTACTGAAAACGGTTATGAGCAAATTACAAATTTTTCAAAAAAAATTGAAGACGTTATAATTTAATGTCAATTATTGAAATTTATAATACTCATTGTTGTGGTGAAATAGGTGATGTTATTGTTGCTGGCGATATTCAATTAGAGGGCGAGACAATATTTGAACAATCAAAATATTTGTTTGAAAATAAAAAATTAAGAAATTTTGTATTAAATGAACCAAGAGGAGGAGTGTTTAAGCATTGTAACTTGATAGTGTCAGCAAAAAATAAGGATGCCTCAGCAGGTTTTATAATTATGGAACCTGAAGACAATCCACCAATGAGTGGTTCGAATAGTATTTGTGTTGCGACGGTATTATTAGAAAAAAATCTTATTAAGTCTAATGAACCTTTTACTAATTTTATTCTTGAAGCTCCTGGAGGTTTGATTTCAATAAAAGCTGAAGTAAAAAATAAAATTACTAAATCTGTTGAAATAGAAAACCTCTCATCTTTTGTCGATTTACTGGATGCTAAACTTAAAACACAAAGCTTTGGGGAAATAATCGTTAGTACAGTATTTGGAGGTGATACCTTCATAATATGTAATGCTAGAGATTTTAATTTAACAATTGAACCTAAGAATGCAAAAAAATTTGTTGAAATATCAAAAGAAATTATAAAAATTGCAAATCATGAATTTGGTTTTTCTCATCCAACCATACCTTCTTTAGATTATATTTCATTTTGCCAATTCATTGAACCTGTGAAAGTAAATAGTTCTCAACAAAAAGAGGGATGGAACACAGTATGCATTAGACCTGGTAAATTGGATAGATCTCCATGTGGAACTGGAACATCTGCAAGACTGGCATTAATGAAAGAAAAAAATGAAATTGATGTTAATGAAGTATTTATATCTAGATCAATAATAGGGTCAACATTTGAGACAAAGATAAAAGAACAATTTATTAGCAATGGTAAAAAAATGATTAAGCCTTTAATTAAAGGTTCTGCATTTATCACGGGTAAACAAGAACTTTATGTTTCTAAAAACGATCCATTCCCAGAAGGTTACAGACTTAATGACACCTGGCCTGATTTTTAATTAAAATTATTCTGATAAAGAAATAATTTTATTTACTAATTCAGCATTAATACTTCGAGAGCCAGTGTCTAAACGGTTTTTATGTCTTCTTTCTCCAGGAAGCCTTACACCCTCAAGAGATTTCATTTGATCAAAAAATTTCTCAGCATGCTCATTCCAATTTTGACCTGCAATTAATTCTGGAGATAAAGCCATAATAAATTCACCACCTCTTGCAGGACCTCCATCATTATTATCAGCTTCTTTTGCTTCAAAGCTAAATAAATCTCCAACTAATCCTGCTGCTAATAATTCTATCATCATAGCGATTGCTGATCCTTTATATTCACCAAAGGTTAATAAAACACCGCCATTAGCAATATCAGATGGGTTATCTGTTTTTTCACCATCTTTGTTTAGTCCTGTCCCGTAAGGAACTTTGTGACCATCCCTTGCAGCAACTTGAACTTCTCCCATTGCCATTGTTGAAGTTGCCATATCATAAACTACTGGAGTATTATTTTTTCTTGGCCATGCAAATGAAATAGGGTTAGTTCCAAATAAAGGTTTTTTTGCACCAGCTGGTGCAACACTCGGTTTATAGGCAGTACAAGCAATTCCAATTAATTCATTTTCGGCTAATGCCTCTGTTTCATGCCATAAGGCCGCAAAGTGGTGAGTGTTTGTAATAGTTAAAACACCAACCCCGTGTTTTTTTGTTACATCAACTAATGCTGGTATTCCAACACCAATTGCTGTGGGTGCAAAACCGTAATCACCTTCAACTCTTATAGCATTTTGTGTTAGAAAGTTATTTGTTGGTCTTGCATTTCCTTTGACTTTTTTACTTTTCAGCGCAGCAACATATCCTGGAATTCTAAACAAACCATGTGATACACTTCCATCTCTCTCAGCATTTGTGACAGTATTAGCAATTGCTTCTGCATTAAGTTCATCGCAACCATTATGCTTTAATGTTTTTATTGCTAAATTATATATTTTCTCAAGAGATAGATCTGTTGTTGTCATTATTATCCTTTTACGTTTATGTGCTAAAGTGTCAGTATATAGCTCATTTACATTAATGATTAAATGGCTAAAGATATATGTTTATGATAAATTGTTTATTACCATTAACTTTTTATTTTGGACTAAATATTTGAGATTATAGGAAATTTGATGACACGTTTTAATGCTTGGAATGTATTTAAGAATGGCTTTACCGGTCAAAAAAGTTGGGATCGACAATGGCGTGATCCTGAACCAAAAAAAGAATATGATATTATAATTGTAGGAGGAGGTCTTCATGGTTTGGCTACTGCATATTATCTCGCAAAAAATCATAATAAAAAAAATATTGCTGTTTTAGAAAAAGGTTGGGTAGGTGGAGGAAATGCTGGACGGAATACAACTATAGTACGTTCTAATTACATGATGCCTGGCAATCATGAATTTTATGAACACTCACTAAAATTATGGGAAAACTTAAGTCATGATTTAAATTACAATGTTATGTTTAGTCAGCGTGCTCACGTATCTTTATTTCATAGTCCAAGTGCAAGAGATGATGCGGCAAGAAGATATAATATTATGCGACTGCATGGAACTGATGCAGAGTTGTGGGATTTAGAAGATTTAAAAAAAAATATACCTCACTTGAATTATGATAATGCACGTTTTCCTATTTTAGGAGCTGCAGTTCAAAGAAGAGCAGGAAATGCTAGACATGATTCAACAGTATGGGGATTTGCAAGAGCTGCGGATAGTTTAGGTGTTGATATTTTACAAAATTGTGAAGTAACTGGAATTACCCGAAAGCAGAACTTAATTGAAAGTATAGAAACTTCAAGAGGTAGCATTAAAACAAAGAAAGTTGGTTTTGCTGTTGCTGGTCATACATCTGTTTTATGGCAAATGGCGGGTCTTGGAAATTTACCTATTGAGTCACATAAGCTTCAGGCTTTTGTTACAGAAACTATTAAGCCTATTTTAGATTACGTTGTTGTTTATGGAGTTGGAGGTGCGCATTTTTATATTTCTCAATCTGATAAAGGAAGTATGGTTTATGGTGGTGACTTAGATTGGTATAAATCTTATGCGCAAAGGGGGAATTTACCCATGGTGCAGGACACTGCAGAAGCAGCTATGGCGATTATGCCTTTTTTAGGAAGAATTCGGTTACTGCGGCACTGGGCTGGAGTTATGGATATGTCAATGGATGGTTCATCTTTTATTTGTAAAACACCTCTATCTAATTTGTACTTAAATGCTGGATGGAATTATGGAGGCTTTAAAGCAAGTCCTGCCTCAGGTTGGTATTTTGCTGATTTAATTGCAAATGAGCAGCCTCATAAATATATTGAAAATCATAATTTAGAGAGATTTGAAAAAGGTATAAACATTGACGAGCGTGGTGCTGGTCCCGATCCAAAGTTACACGGTTGATATGATAAGAATAAAATGTCCTTATTGTGGTGAGAGAGATCATAGTGAATTTACTTATGGTGGAGATGCATCAATTAAATATCCTGCATTAGATGCTTCAGAGGCAGAATGGACTGAAGCAATTTTTTTTAGGGAGAATATCAAAGGTATTCAAAAAGAAACATGGCATCATACAAACGGATGTAGACTTTGGTTAGAAATAGAACGCTCAACAATTACGCATGAAATAATAACTGTTAAGGCGTGTCACCCTCAAATTGATTCAATAACAAGAAAAAAAACATGACATCAGCAAGACTTAAAAACTTTGGCAAGATTAATAGAGATAAAGCTATAAGTTTTACTTGGGATAATAAAAAGTATTTTGGGTATGAGGGAGATACACTAGCGTCTGCTTTATTAGCAAATGATATAAAAATCATTGGAAGAAGTTTTAAATATCATCGTCCAAGAGGTATAATGTCTTGTGGTGTTGAAGAGTCTGGTGCTGTTGTAACTATTGGATCTGAAAGTAAAACAGATCCCAATGTTAGAGCTACAACTCAAGAGCTTTATTCTAAATTAGTTGCAAAAGGGCAGAATGCATTTCCAAACGTCAATTTTGATTTAGGAGGTATTAATAATTATTTAAGCCGTTTTTTTGCAGCTGGTTTTTATTATAAGACTTTTATGGGGCTGCCTCCTTTTGAGTGGGGTAAGGGAACAGGCATATGGATGTTTTTTGAAAAAATTATTAGAAAAGCTGCAGGAATGGGCACTGCTTCGAGAGAACCTGATCCTGATAATTATGAACATGCGCATGATTTTTGCGATGTAATTGTTATTGGATCTGGACCTGCAGGTGTTGCCGCTGCTCTAGAAATAGTAAATAAAAAAGTTAATGTTATTTTAGTTGAGCAAGATTCTTTAGTCGGAGGAGATAACTTATCTGAAAAAAATTTTGATTCTAAATCAATTTATAATCAATTAAAAAATAGCGGTATAAAAGTAATGACTCGAACAACTGCTTTTGGTGTTTATGATAATACTGTTGTTGGAGCTTTAGAGCGTGTTACTGATCATTTATCATCTCCAAATGAAAAACTTCCTCGTCAACGATTTTGGACAATAAGAGCAAGACATATAATTTTAGCAAGTGGGGCCATAGAAAGACACGTGGCATTTAATAACAATGACATCCCAGGTGTTATGACAGTTAATGCGTCTAAACATTATCTTCATAGATATGGAATTATAACTGGTAAAAAAATTGTAATTGCAACAAATAATGACTCTGTTTATGAAACAGCAAAAGAACTTTATGAAGCTGGTTCAAAAGTTACTATTATTGACTCAAGGAAAAAAATTAACATTGAATTACCAAAAGGTATTCAACATTATTTAAATACTGTGCCATTTAACATCAATGGTAAAAAAAATATTGAAAGTCTTGATGTTTGTCAATCAAGTGACTCAACAAAAAAAAATACTATTATTTGTGATCAAGTTTTGATTTCAGGGGGGTGGTCACCAATAGTAAACTTAGTATCACACCGAGGAATAAAGCCAATTTGGAATGAAGATAATTTATGTTTTATTCCTGGAGAGATAAAAGAAAATATCACTGTTGTTGGGTCAGCAAGAGGTATTTGGAATTTAAATGATTGTAAAAACTCTGGTATTGCAGGGGCCAATGAAACTTTAAATAAATTGGGTATTCACAAAAAAGAAATCACTTTTCCAAAAGTAGGTGGGTGGGTAAATCCAATAGAACCTCTTTTTGAAGTAAAGTCAAAAAAATTTCCCTCAAAAAGTTTTGTAGATTTTCAGCACGATGTTACAGTTGATGATGTTAGATTGGCCCATAGAGAAGGATTTATTTCAGTAGAGCACTTAAAAAGATACACAACTCTTGGAATGGCAAATGATCAAGGTAAAATGGGAAATATCATTGGCCTTTCTCTGATGGCTGAGCTTTTAGAAAAAACAATACCTGAAGTTGGAACTACAGTTTTTAGACCTCCTTATACCTCTATTGCAATAGGTGCATTGACGGGACGAAATGTTGGAAAACATTTTAGACCTCTGAGAGTAACCCCAATGCATCAATGGAATATTGATCATGGGGCAAAAATGATTGAAGTAGGCCTATATCAAAGACCTTGGTATTATCCTCAAAGTAATGAAACATTAAGTGAGTCTTACATAAGGGAGACAACAATTGTTAGACAAACAGTTGGTTTATGCGATGTTACCTCTCTTGGTAAGATCGCAATTCAAGGACCCGATGCAACTGAATTAATAAACAGAGTTTATACTAATCCATTCGCCAAGCTTCCCATAGGAAAAGCACGTTACGGCATTATGTTGAGAGATGATGGAATAGTTATGGATGACGGAACTTCATGGCGATTAGGAGAGAATGAATACTTTATGACAACATCTACTGCAGCTGCTGCAAAAGTTATGTCATTTCTTGAAGAATTATTACAGACACGTTGGACTGATTTAAAAGTAAATGTAACTAGTGTTTCGGAGCAATGGGCAGGAGTGGCAATAGCTGGACCTAAGTCACGAGAGGTATTGAATGAATGTGTTTTAGATCCTAATGAAATTACAAATGACAACTTACCTTTTATGGGTGTGCTTGCCACTAAACTCAAGGATGGTACTCCATGTCGAGTTGTCAGAATAAGTTTTTCAGGAGAACTTGCTTTCGAAATGTATATCGAGTCAGATTATGCTCATGGAATGATGGACTTATTATGGGAATCCACACAAAAGCATGATGGGTGTTTATACGGCTTAGAAGCTTTAGGCGCTCTTAGAGTTGAAAAAGGTCATGTGACTGCAGCTGAACTTGATGGAAGAGTTACGATTGATGATGCTGGGTTAGGTAAGATGGCTTCAACAAAAAAATCATACATTGGAAGCGCCATGAGAAAAAGAGGAGCTTTGAGTGAGGATGATAGAGAAACACTTGTTGGTTTTTTCCCTGCTAATCAAAGTGATACTTTTAATGCGGGTACAATCGTATGTGAGAAAAATCAAATTACAGGACAAGGAATAGGCAGAATCACTTCTGTTACTCATTCTCCCGAATTAGGGCATTGGATTGGTATTGGATTTGTTAAAGGAGGTCTTGAAAAATGGAAAGATACTAATTTAATTGGTGCTGATCCTGTTCGTAATAAACAAATGGAATTAAAAGTTGTATCGCCTCATATGATTGATCCTGAAGGAAAGAGAATGTATGCTTAATAGAGACTCAGCTATTAAACAAAATTACAATATTGGAAAATTTCCTTTTAATGATGACATTGGAATTATTTTTTCAGAAAATTATAATCTTACTATTCAACAAATTGCTGTCTGGCCAGAAGAAATACTAAATATTGAAAAGCTTTTTTCTGATCAATTTGGGATTCAGCAAAAGATAGATTTTAATCAAGGGGAAATAATGAAAAATAATTCATTATGGAGAATGGAACCTTTAAAATGGTGGCTAATGGGGAGCACTATTAGTCTTCCTGAGAATTTAGGAACATCACTTGAGTTATCGCACGCCTTTACATCAATTAAGGTTGGTGGTGAAAAAAGTGAAATTTTACTCAATAGACACTTACCTCTTGATCTGCGTTTAGAGAATTTTCCAATACATTCTTCAGCAAGTTCAGCTATTCATCATGTTAGTGTTAAACTCTTTAGACTTAGTGACAAAGAATTTAATCTTGTCATACCTAGAGGTTTCGCTTTATCTATTTGGGAAATTTTACTTGAATCAGCATCTCAATTTGGGTACGAAATAAAAGATAAGTAATTAGACATTTTTCTTTTTCCATATTAAACATTTAATAATGATTTTTTCTAAGACAGAATATTTATCAAGATTAGCAAAAGTAAAAAAATCAATGCATCAAAAAAAAATGGATGTAATCATACTTACTGACCCTTCCAACATGAATTATTTAACTGGTTATGATGGATGGTCTTTTTATGTTCCTCAAGGCATAATTGTATCTTTGGACATGGATGAGCCAATTTGGTTTGGAAGAAGGCAAGATTCTAAGGGTGCAAAAGTAACTACATATCTTCAAGATAAAAATATCATTTATTATTCAGAAGATCTTATTCAGTCACCACCAACACATCCTTATGATTTTGTGTCATCTTATATTCATGAAAATAATTGGGCAAACAAAAATATTGGCGTTGAAATGGATGCCTATTTTTATACTGCAGAAAATCATTATAGATTAACATCAACCTGTCCTAATGTGAATTTTAGTGATGCAACACTTTTAGTAAACTGGATAAGATTAATTAAGTCTGAAAATGAAATAAATTATATGAAAGAAGGCGCTAAACTTGTTCAAGCTGGAATGAAAACAGCATATGAAAATATTAAGCCTGGAGTTAAGCAGAGTTATGTTGCTGGAAAAATTCAAAATAGTCTCATTGGTGGAAATGAAGAAATAAATATAGGTGGAGAATATGCAGGTTTAACGACTATTTTAGCAAGTGGAGTCTCAGCGTCAGCTTCACACTTAACACCTAAAGATAATTTATTTAATAATAATGAGGGCACTATTATTGAACTTGCAGGAGTTAAGAATCGATATCACTGTCCTTTATCTAGAACTGTTTATTGCGGCGAGCCTGACTCAAAAACTTCAGATACAATGAAAATTACCAATGAGGGAGTAGAGAAAGCAATCTCTGTGACTAAGCCTGGAAATACAGCTAATGATGTTGCCGTGGCTTTTTGGTCAGTATTAGAAAAATATGGTATCGAAAAAGACTCACGTCTTGGTTATGCTATAGGAGTTGGATATCCACCTGATTGGGGGGAGCACACTATGTCCATCAGAAAAAATGATATGACGGTATTGCAACCCAATGTTACGTTTCATATGATTGCAGGAATGTGGATGGATACTTGGGGGTTAGAAGTAAGTGAGTCAATTAATGTGACAGAAAATGGATGTGAGCTTTTATGTAATTTATCAAGAGAACTTCATCTTGTTTAAATTTAATCATTAGCATCACCTCCACCAGCACCTTTTTCTCTAGACTCTTCTGACTCAGGAACATAAGTTCTAAAAGCTAAATCAGAAATCTCATCCCAACTAGACTGGTTTGGATTTAATCCATTTGATATGTTTGTGTTGAGAATATTATAATCTAAAGAATTTATTTCTTTTGATATCTCGTGCTCTTTTGTAGACAGGTTTAAAATAAAATTTGCACAAGTATTATTTTTTATATCATCATGAATGAAAATCTTATTTTTACCTAAAACTACATAAACTTTATTTTGATTAATTATTTTTGAAAAAATATTTTTCTTAATAGCTCTATATAAAAGTGGTATTAAAAAAAGAGGATCAGAGCAATTTTGAAATTCTATGTTAATTTCATTATTCTTTAAAGTATGAAAATTTAAAAAATCAATTAAACCTGGCCCAATCATTAGACAAGATTTTTTTTTTAAATTAATTTTATTAAATAATTTATTATTTTCTAAGGCTCCATCAAAGTTATTATCAATTTTTTTTTGAATACTAGAAAATAAATTAAAGCCATCTAATTCAAATGCTTCTAACCAACTGATTATATATGCAGCATCTTCATCTGCACCGTATGGAAAGCCAAGACCTGAAA
>ERZ802821.1629-NODE-1629-length-11598-cov-13.8066_pt1 | contig 11598 bp, 10 predicted proteins | sample MGYA00345648_ERZ802821 | MGnify/ENA primary metagenome ERZ802821 (study PRJEB30503, sample SAMEA104212357) | marine metagenome | biome: Westerlies Biome; feature: [SRF] surface water layer (ENVO:00010504) within the epipelagic zone...; material: water... | reverse complement strand
AAAAAGTTAGTTGGTTTTGTCATTGATCAAGAAAAAGCCATCCCCCGAAAAGGTTATGAATTATTAGACGCTCAATCCAATATTGTTGGTAAGGTTACCAGTGGTGGAATGTCTATTTCATTAGAAAAAGGAATAGGCATGGCCTATGTACAAACCGATGCTTTGGCATCAAACGAACCAATAGTTATTCAAATAAGAAACAAAGAAGTTCCCATTACGGTTACTTCTCCCCCTTTTGTGTAGGGTATAAAGGTGTGAATGTATGTCAGATTTAGCGACAATAGATGTGTATTTTTCAGTACATGGATTTCAAGAAGAAGATGTTCGTGGTAAAACGGTAGTTATTATTGATGTGCTTAGAGCGAGTTCCTCCATGATTCAAGCACTTCATAATGGAGCAAATAAAGTAATTCCTGTTGGAGATTTGGCAGCGGCAGGTCGCATTGCACAGACTATGGAAGCTGGAGATTTTTTGCTATGTGGAGAAAAGGACGGAATAAAAATTGAGGGCTATCATTTAGGGAATTCGCCCTTAGAGTATACCGAAGAAAGGGTAAAAGGAAAAACCTTGATTTTTAATACTACCAACGGGACCAAGGCTATAAAAAAAGCAGCTTTGGCCAAGCAAATTTATATTGGTACCTTCCTAAATATGAGTTCTATTGTCCACATGATTCAACAATGTTCAGACCAAGTGGTTCTTATATGTTCTGGCTGGAGAGGAAAGCAGTCATTAGAGGATACCTTGTGTGCAGGCACCATATTAGATGCATTAGGGGCCGGTAATCAACCCCAAATATTGAAGGATGGTGCTAAAATAGCTTTTGCACTTTTTCAGCAGTACGGGGATTCGGTGATGGATACTATTTTTCACAGTGATCATGCAAATCGATTGAAGGATTTGGTATCGGAAGATGATATAAGTTTTTGCTCGAAATTGAATACCCATCACATCTTACCCGTAATGAAAGATGGGATTATTACTTTTAATCATGATTAAGTAGATAGATGGCAAAAAAAGCCAATAATAATTCAGTAAGCAGGAGCCTTAGCTCTAGTGCTAGAAAGGTTGAAATTATTGGGATTTCACTTATTGCTATTGCTGTGTTGATAGGATTGTGCATTATTTCGTATACCCCAGAGGACGATCAATACTTACAGACCCTAACATTTACTGATATTTATAAGCCAGATGCTTCTGCCCGGATGATACAGAATTGGTTAGGTCCCTTGGGTGCTTTTTTGTCCTATCTTTTTATACATATCACCTTTGGATATTCAAGTATCATCTTTTCAATAGTTCTGGGTTATGTTGGATGGCATGTATTCCGGCAGCGATCACTCCAAGAAAAATACCAGACCATAGCCCTTAGTTTATGGGCCATGATATTGATTTCGACATTTCTGGGTTGGACCCATTCCAACTGGGATTTTCCTCAGCAGGCCTATTGGAGTGGTTCAGCTGGGCTCCAAATCTCCGTGATCTTACAAAACATAACCGGTATTGCCTCATTGTTTATTCTGTTGGTTTTTATGAGCATAAACGCATTATTATTTGTAGATCGTGATTTACAAAAAACCATTGATAATGTTAAGTTTTGGTGGAATGATTTTCGAGAGAAACAGCAGGATAAAAAAATTGAAAGAGAAGCTCTAAAGCAGCAGAAAGAAGAAGAAAGACAGGAGCGCATAGCGGAAAAAAAAGCTGAGTTGGAACGCAGCAAAGAAGAAAAAGAACCCGAATCAACCCCATCAAAAAAGAGTGAAACCCTTGCTATAAAACCATTGACTCGTAAAGAAAAGGAGCAGGTAGATATTGATGAAATTATTGAACGCTCTAAGCTAGAAGACGAGCAACGATTGGAGCAGCAGCGAGCTGAAGCGGCAAAAGTAGATGTTCGCCCTCGAGCAGATCTCATAAAAAATGAGGAAAATGAGAAACCAGAATCAGCCCCCGAAGTAGATGATGTGGAGGTTTCGGTATTTGTGGGTGAGGAGGAGGAACAAGCCGATGAAAAAGAGCTAGATCGTCAGAATAGAGAAAAGGCCAAGCAAGCGCCGGTTATCCGATATCAATTTCCAACCGTTGATCTGCTAAACACCCCACCAAACGAGGGGAATGAGGTAGATATGGAAGAGATTCAGGAGAATAAGCGAATTATAATGGAGAAGTTAAGCCAGCATAAAATTGATATTTTAGGCATCAATGCTATTGTTGGCCCAACGGTGACCTTATATGAATTGCAGCCTGCGCCGGACGTCAAGATTAGTAAGATTGAGAGTTATGCCAATGACCTTAAGATGGCTACAGCGGCTAAGGGTCTTAGAATTTTAGCCCCTATACCTGGAAAGTCTGCGGTGGGAATTGAGGTTCCTAATACTACTCGCGAGACGGTTTACATTAAGCAGGTGATTAAAACGCGTAAATTTGTAGAGACCGATATGGCCTTACCCGTCGCCTTTGGTAAGACGATTGAAAATGAGGTCTTCATGATGGATTTAGCCAAAATGCCACATTTATTGGTTGCGGGCGCTACGGGATCGGGTAAATCGGTAGGTATTAATACCATTATCACTTGTTTGTTGTATAAATGTCATCCAGACAATCTAAAGTTTGTGATGATTGACCCTAAGAAAATTGAATTATCGCTGTACAGAAACATTCAGAATCATTTTTTGGCCATGTTGCCAGATTCAGATGAGCCAATCATAACGGATACTTCTAAAGCGCTGGAAACGTTAAATAGCGTCACCAAGGAAATGGATGAGCGTTATGATTTGCTAAAAATGGCCATGGTTCGCGATATAAAAGCATATAACAAAAAGTTTAAGGAAGAAGGTCTTGAAACCGATTTGGGACATCGACACTTGCCTTACATTGTGGTTATTATTGATGAGCTTGCCGACTTGATGATGACCGCAGGAAAACAAATAGAGGAGCCTATTGCACGAATAGCTCAGCTAGCGCGTGCGGTTGGAATTCACCTTGTAGTGGCAACCCAACGACCCTCGGTTAATGTAATTACAGGGACTATTAAAGCGAACTTTCCAGCTCGTTTAGCCTATCAAGTGGCGTCGAAGGTGGATTCTAGAACTATTCTAGATGTAGGCGGCGCGGATCAATTGGTAGGAATGGGTGATATGTTATTCACGAATGGTGCTGGTATGACCCGGATACAAAATGCTTTTGTATCCACCGAAGAAGTTGAGCGAATTAATAGCTTCGTAGGTTCGCAAGCTGGGTATAAGGAGCCCTTTTACTTACCAATCGTCCATGACGAAGCTTCGGGTGGAGTCCCCGATCCACTAGAAGATATGGATGATATGTTTGAGACGGCTGCTAAAGTTGTCATTTTACATCAGCAAGGGTCGGTTTCATTACTCCAACGTAAGTTGAAAATTGGGTATAACCGTGCAGGACGTATCATTGATCAACTCTTTAATGCGGGTGTTGTCGGACCCTATCAAGGCAGTACGGCTCGAGATGTTTTGGTGGAAACCGAAGAAGAACTCCAAGAAATATTGGATGGACTCAATGATCTTTAAGCGGTCATCTGTTGACTATTTTTTCGCAACAAGAAGATGTTGGTTAAGTCTTATAGTGATGCTTTTTTGGGGAGGATCCCTCCTTGCTCAGGAAAATTATCTTAGCTTAATTCAGGAAAAAATAAGGAACGGAGAAGTTCTATCAGCCCAGTTTAACCATGAGTTTACCGATGCATACACTCAGGAAAAATCACAGAATGAGGGCAGTATTTGGATAGGATGGCAGCAATATAGAATTGAGACAGCCGGTCAAATTATTGTGGTGGATGGAACCTTATCTAAGGTACTCGATCGTAGTAGAAACCGAGTTATTATCAGTGAGTATGATTCGGAACTTGACGATTTTGCCCCATCAAAAATTATTGGTGGGCTTGGAAATACCTATCAGGTGGTGGATACAAAGAAGCGCCTCAATGTTCAGGAATATAATCTCCAAAGTTCAGATCCTTTTAGCACCTTTGAGCAAATGAATATTCGTATCGATTCGGAGCTTAAGCCATCAAGTTTGACCGCTTTGGATATGGGAGCCAATCGTATGCAGACTAGTTTTTCTGATGTTGAATACATCCCTATTAGTGTACAATTATTTGAACTAATTATCCCGGAAGATGCCGAAATAGTCGATATGCGCTATGAATAAGGCAATAAAATACATCGTTGGCATAGTCTTCGCAGTTTTTTTCCTGTGGCTCTCTTTTTCAAATGTATCTTTCGAAGAGCTTAGACTAGCGACCATAGGGATGAGTTGGTCGTGGCTCTTCCCTTTTAGTATAGCGCTGACTTTTTCCCACTACATTCGAGCAGAGCGCTGGCGACTTTTACTAGGGGACACTACATTGGTGGCCCACCGGTCCACTCTTTTTGCAGGGGTTATGTTTGGGTATTTAATCAATATTCCCTTTCCTAGATTAGGTGAAATATCCCGCCCTATGTACGTTGCCAAACAGCTTCATGAAAGTAACTCAAAGCTTATAGGGACCATTGTACTAGAGCGTTTTATTGATGTTATATCCATGCTTATAATCATGGCTTTAGTCGCTTATTTTTTATTATCCGATGTAGATACCTTAAGCCGGCTCTTGGGGGTAAATCTAGCAGACAGCGAAGTATATTCCGCCCTTTTTTTGAATACATGGCCACTAATTCTGCTTGGAATGGGGCTAATCATGGGTGGGTGGGTGCTCTATAAACGATTAACTACAACCGATCTGAATTCTGCTTGGTTATTAAAAATCAAAGAAATAATTGCTCAATTTGTTGAAGGCTTATTGAGTATTAAAAAACTAGAACGACCATTCCTATTTGTCGGATATACCGTGCTCATTTGGGTCGGCTATATTGCTATGATGTACATACCATTTTGGATGTTTGATCTACCTTTAAAATTTGACTTAGGCTGGACAGATGCCGCAATTTTAACGATGGCCTCTGCGGTTGCATTATCTATTCCGACCCCAGGTGGTATAGGAAGTTATCACTATTTTATAAGTTACAGTTTAGGCATATTGTATATGGTACCAGAGCCTACCGGTTTAGCTTTTGCTACCATTACGCATGCCGCAACCTTGGCCATGGTCATACTTGTTGCCCCCGCTGCATTAGCTATTGATAAGTTTCTTTCGTTACAGCGAGAGGCTACTGCCCAAAATGTCTAAAAAGTGTACCTTTAGTACTATGAATAATTGTTCAATTGTACCACAATCAGCACAAAAAGATGTGACTCGTTTCACATCAACCAGTATTTCTTCCATCTTATATGGAGTTGTAATGGCTCTAATTATTGGGTTCATGGGTACCGACATATTTGCACAAGGTGCTCAGAACACACTACTGCCAGAGATTAATCCGCAGGACATAGAAATTAGAAGTGAGTTCAAAGCTAATTTCCCTGGTCTTAGACGGCAACCTATTTTGGGTTTTAATCCGAGACCAAGAGTGTTTCAAATTGATCCTAACCGAATGCCATTCTTAGAGTCGCGAGAAGCGGCAGTTTCGGGAATATCGGTGACGGCTTTAGATAGACCTGAGGAGCCGGCCAAAATAGTATGGGTAACTCCACGGCGCCCAAAAGGTACTAGTCAGCTTGGAATGGGATGGTTTGTGAGTCCTGAGCTTAGAGTAAATTATTATTCACCGATTAAAGATGGTGTAATTGGAGTGGGTACTAATTTTCAGTCATCAGCTGGATACCTCGATAATGCCAGTGGACACAGAAACCTAGGGGTTGATGTGAATTATTCGAAAAATCTATCGGATACAAGAAACCTAACGAGTCAATTACGCCTAAATAATGACTTTAATCGAATGTTTTCTCTCAGCGATGAGATGCAAAACCTTTTAGGTGGAGTTCCAAAGAAAGATAATCAGGGTGTAATGTGGACTGCTCGATTAGATGAACAAAAAAACACCTTCCATAAAAATAGGTATGCTGTACAAGTGGGTCTTTTTGAAAGTGAATTAAATTCGGCCGTTATGGCTATTCAGGATAAAGCATCTTCCTCATTTATTAAGGCCCAGATGAACCGAAGCTGGCCAGGCCAACAAGCTCGTGAATATTGGAGTCTTCAATCAGGCGTAGATGTGCATTCGAATAAGCTAGATGGTAGTGCAAGGTCGCTGTACCTCATTCGGGCTGGGGGTGGATATACCCGGTTGATTGACTATACTTGGTCAGTGGATCTGGAGACCTCATTGGCTTATGCAGACGATACAATTAACAGCGGTATCTATATAGAGCCTGATGCCACACTTAGTTATAATTATAACGATCAGTTAGGTGGGGTTGCTACATTGTCGGGCGAACTGAAAAACCCAACTTTATTGGAATGGCAAGAATACAATAGGTTTTTAACTCCTTCTACCCGACTACAGCATTCCTATCACATAGGTGTATCTGCAGAAGTATTTTGGAATTTCATGCAAACTAGTAGAGTCTATTCAGGACTCCAGTGGGAGCATATTAGTCGTTTTGGTTATGCTCAGCGAGAGCAATTGGATATTACTAATCCGGACAATTTATCAGGGAACACGCAGGATTTATTTTATAATTTGAATTATGCCGATGCTAGGGTGACTAAATTTTATTTGGGTAGCACGGTTGAATGGTTAGGTGGGGATATTCAAGGCGCGGCAGAAATTAGTCTGAGAAGTCCACGCTTGACCTCTAAAAAAGATATACCCTTTGAAGAAAAATTCAGAATAGAAGGCAGTGTACACTATTCGATGAGCCCAAAGCTACAAATTGGAGCCAACACGATGATTATAGGACCTCGAACAACAATTGGTTCTCAGCAATTAGATGGCTTTATTTTAGTACATTCTAATCTGCGTTATTCATTTAATGAACACTTGGGTGCATACATTAGATTGAATAACCTACTTTCTCAGCGTTATGAATGGTGGCAGGGATTTCAGGAAGCGCCATTGCATTTGTTTGGCGGTATAAGCTATGAATTTTAGGATTAGTTAGAATGGATGAACATCAGATAGAAAAAATTTCAGCTCTCATTAAGGAGCGATTGTTGGTAGGTGAATCGGTTCTGTTAGAAGGAATAGGAACATTTAGTCGAATTCATGAACCGCAGCACTTTTCCCGTGACGAAAAAGGGAGAACGGTTGCTCATCCTCCTAAAGATACCGTACAGTTTAGCCCTGAAGAATTAGGGGAAAGGGAATGAAGCAATTAGATTTTATACAGTACGTTGCGCGAGAATTGTCTATTTCTGAGGAGGAATCACAGGAATTATTACGTGGATTTTCTGTTCACCTAAACAATGAGCTAAACGAAACCGACTCAGTTCAACTAACTGGCCTTGGAACATTAAATAAAGATATTTACGGGATTTCTCTAGAATTAGATCCCTCCTTCGCTATTGAAATTAATTACAAGTATGCGGGTATGCAGCCTATTATTGTATCCGATGATTTTAATGTAGGTATAGAGGAAGAAGAGGAATCCGAAGTCGAAGTGGATCCCGATCCCGAGGAGGAACCCGAAGTCGATGTTGAACGCGAACCTGAGAAGGAATCCGAGCCCGAAGAAGAGCGAGAATCAGTAATCGATAAAGAGCCTGATTCTGAACAAGAACCTGAAGCCGTTGACAACACCGAAGTCGAAGTGGATTCCGAGCCTGAGGAGGAAACCCAATCCGAAGTCGAAGTGGATCCCGATCCCGAGGAGGAACCCGAAGTCGATGTTGAACGCGAACCCGAAGAAGAGCAAGAATCCGAACCCGATCTCGACGATGAAGCCAAGGCTCGAATAGCAAAACGAACCGCTTCATTACGAAGTCCTAAAAAAACAAAAAAATCTAATCTTACTCCAATTTATATAGGAATAGGGGTTGTTTTTATTGCTGCAATGATAGCGGGATGGCAATTTTACCTAAAGCCTATACTCGACGAACCTGCTATGTTAGTGGGGGACTCTAGCACGGAACCATCGAATGTAACAGAGGCAATAGATTCAGACTCAATTAGTGAAGAACAGCAACCCTCTGCTGCACTAGATAATGAGAAAAATGGCCTAGAGGGGGAGGCTTCAGGTACTATGGTCATGAATGAAGAAAGTTCTATAATAAGCCCAGAAAATAGTGCTTCAAGAATAAACACCGACTCAGTAGTGAGCGCACCTATTATGGCTAAAAATGTGGCGGAAATTCCGGCAGATCAACCTCGATACGGGCTTGTGGGAGAGGTCGATACCAGAGCTAATGATGGATACACCTTGGTGCTTTTTTCACTTTCCAATCGTCAGAGTGCAATGGAAAAATATGAACTATATCGCTCTGCTGGATACCGAAGTTTACTTTCGCCCGTTAATTCAAGTCGCTTCGGGTTAATGTGGCGCGTTAGTATAGGGCAGTTTTCGACGGTTGAACAGGCCCTTGAAGTGGCTAAGGAACTTCCCAAAGAAATTATCGAGGATTACTTTATTACCAAAATCTAATGGCATTACCTATGACTCTATTTGCAAATTTATCAACCAGAACCCTTGCCTTCCAAATGCAAGATAGCGCGATGGTGGACTCATTAACCAGCATGATGGAACCTGAAAGCATAAGCTTTTTCGATTTGATGGTTGAAGGCGGTGTGCTAATGATTCCAATTTTGATTTTGTTCTTTTTAGCTATTTACGTGATTGCGGAACGCTTGAGCGCACTTGGTAGAACGAAGACAGACACAGCCGCTTTTTTGGCAGCGATTGAATCCATGCTAAAGTCCGGTAAACAGGATCAAGCGATGCAGTATTGTGATTCATTTGATAAGCCATTGGCTCGAATTATCAAGGCAGGGATCAAGCGATTGGGCCGACCAATTCGCGACATAGAAGATGCCATAGATAATGCAGGCAAGAAAGAGATATTCTTTTTAGAGAAGAAAATGAATTGGCTAGCGACCATAGCTGGGGTAGCTCCTCTATTGGGTTTCACAGGTACGGTTACAGGGATGATTGAAGCCTTTATGGATATCCAATCGTTGCAGGGAAATGTAAATCCTAGCGCATTAGCGGGAGGAATTTGGGAGGCTTTAATCACGACGGCTGCGGGTCTTATGGTTGGTCTAATTGCCTTTGGTTTCTATAATTTTTTATTGGGCAAAATAAATCGGTCGATTTTTGAACTCGAAAATGCCTCCGCTGATTTCATCGACCTACTACAAACCCCAGCCACCAAAAAGTAGAGCATACATTATGGCTAGAAATTTTCGTCGAGATGACAAGCGCTTAGCCCCTCTTTCGCTGTTTTCACAGTCGTCCTTAACCGATATTGTACTTCTATTACTCATATTCTTTTTATTGACTTCGTCATTTGTGAGTAATTTTGGAATACAGGTTAATATCCCAAAAGCCGAAACATCATCGGTCACCCAGCAGGATTATATATCTGTCGCAATCACCAAAGACGGGCAATTTTATGTTGATGGTAATTTGACAGCTCAGGGTGAATTAGCTTTAGCTATTCGTGAATCGCGCAATACTAAGCCTGAAGGAATGATCGTCCTGAGGGCCGACAAAGATGCAAAAGTCGATGATGCGGTACGGGTATTGAATATTGGAAAAGCCTTACAATTAAAGCTGGTGATGGCAACCGAACAAAGTTCGTATTAGATGCAATCCGATTCTCTAAATATCGATGAACGTAGAGGGCTAGCGGTCAGCAGTATTACTGCGTTGCTTTTACTTCTTTTTTCTATCTGGTACAGCATAGATATGGATGAGGGAATGCGCCCATCCTTTATTGAAGTTGAATTTGGAGAATTTCAGTCAGGCCAACTTTCTGAGTTTTCAGAGCAACAAAACGAGCAAGTTGCTACCCGCCAAAACCCTTCGGAAACCCCGACCGAAGAACCGGTGGAAGATGCACCCGAGCCTGAAAGCACCCCGGAAACACCTGCTCTTGAAAACACCAAGCCAGTAGACTTGCCTGATGAGATCGAAGAGGTCATCGAAGAGGCAGTTCAAACCCCTGAAACAGAGGTCTTGGATCCCTCACAGAATGCTTCAGAAGTGGCAGAAGAAGAAATCGAGATTCCGCCTCAAGCTCAAATGGACGAAGATCAAAGCGAAGGAGCGGAGGAAAGTGGCGACCCAGATGGCAATAGAGGTGCAACCGATTCCGATCAGGGTACTGGGACAGATTCCGATGAAACGGCTCCGTATGAACTAAAATGGGAAGGAGATATTGAGCGCGCACCTATGGCACAGCCATTACCCACGAATGTGGCCAATGCTGAGGCGGTTATAACGGTACGCTTCGAAGTGCGTCCAAACGGAACAGTTGGCCGAATTATCCCACTTCGAAAAATGAATGCAGAGTTAGAAACAGAGGTGCTCAGAACTCTGCGATCTTGGCGTTTTTCCCGTTTACCCAGCGGTGTCCCTCAACAACCACAGTGGGGAACCATTACCTTTCGATTCGTATTTAGTTAGTAAAATCTCATCATCCAGAAAGTACACAAACAACCCATGAAAAGACTTCTACTCTTTTGTTTTGGACTATTCGTTAGTCTAGGTTTCTTCACTCAATGTAGCGATGATCCAACAGGTGTGGGCAGTGAGTATCTGGAAGTGAATTCTTGGATTCGGAATCAAATGTCGAATTATTATTATTGGAACTTTGTGATTCCTCGTATGGCGCCCGGCAATTTACCACCGGAACAGTTTTTTGAGGAAATCCTGTATACAACAGATGAGTTTTCCTATATGACGGACGATGCAGAAACCCTGCTCAATGAACTAAGTGGAAGTCAATATTCATCGGGATTTAGCCCAGCTATCTTGTCATTTAGTGATCAAGATCAATTATTTATGGTGGTAAAATATGTGTATCCGGACTCACCAGCTCAGCTAGCCGGCTTAGAACGCGGCGATATTATTTTGAGTGTGAACGGACAGACCCTGAACTCCGCTAATTACCAAGAATTACTACAAATAAATGGAACAGTGACCTACGGATTGGGGAGTTATTCTTTAGACGAAGAAACTCAGCAGGCGAATATCACCGATCTAGACAGCGTAATTAGTGTACGAAAGGAAATATTACAATTAGACCCAGTGATTACCACCAAAGTTATTGAAACGGGGGGAAAACGCATTGGGTATCTTTTTTATGCACAGTTTATCGATGGTACAGCTAATTTATTTATAAACGGGCTCAATGAGCGGTTGGCCGAGCTCAAGGCCCAACAAATTGACGAATTGGTCATAGATTTGCGATATAACCCAGGGGGAAGAATTACGGCAGCATCGCAGTTTGCCAACGCATTAGTCCCCTTAGAAACGGTACAAAACAAAGATATTTTCGTTGAATTTGAATACAACTCTCTTTTAGAAAACTTCTATCAAAGTACTGACGAAGTAGATTCAGAGAACCTATTTTTACGCTTTCAGGAAGGCCCGGTCAGTATGGGGTTAGAACGGATTTATGTGCTCACAACCAACCAAACCGCTTCGGCTAGTGAACTCCTTATACATGGACTAAAGCCCTATATGGAGGTAATTACCGTAGGGTCTAATACCTTGGGAAAATACTATGGTTCCTTTGTAATCAC
>ERZ802821.1612-NODE-1612-length-11690-cov-10.0933_pt1 | contig 11690 bp, 9 predicted proteins | sample MGYA00345648_ERZ802821 | MGnify/ENA primary metagenome ERZ802821 (study PRJEB30503, sample SAMEA104212357) | marine metagenome | biome: Westerlies Biome; feature: [SRF] surface water layer (ENVO:00010504) within the epipelagic zone...; material: water... | reverse complement strand
ACGGGTGGTACTCGATGATGGCTAGTGGCGATCTTCTTTGAGGTCGCGTTAACGTTCGCAATGTTGGGTCACCGCTATTTCTCAGATCATTCAACAACGCATCGGCAATATCGCGCTGCTCGTCGACGATTACGACGAGGCCATCGCGTTCTATACTCAAAAGCTCTCTTTTGATTTGGTCGAGGATACGCATCTCAGCGCTGGCAAACGCTGGGTGCAGGTTTCGCCGCCGAACGGTAACGGAACAAATCTCCTGTTGGCGCAAGCGGTCAGCCCAGAGCAAAAGCAGGCGGTAGGGAATCAGGCCGGTGGACGAGTTTTCTTGTTTTTGCAAACCAATGACTTTTGGCGTGACTACCAGCAAATGAAAGCCAAGGGCGTGCATTTCAATGAAGAGCCTCGTGAAGAAGCCTACGGGCTTGTTGTCGTGTTCGAAGACCTCTACCGCAACAAATGGGATTTAGTCGAGCGAAAGAACCAGTTGGGTTGACCGCAGACAGGCATCGTTTGCAGCAGCATACGCCGCAAATTACGCTGAATTTAGCCCGCCTAGGCAGACGTATTTCACGTCCAAATAGTCATCAAGGCCATATTTCGAACCTTCTCTGCCGTGCCCGGATTCTTTTACCCCACCGAAGGGCGCCATCTCGTTTGAGATAATCCCTTCATTGACGCCGACAATGCCGAACTCCAACTGTTCGCTGGCCTTGATCATCGTGGTGGCGTCTTGCGTATAGACGTAGGCGGCTAACCCGGCTGTAGTTTGGTTGGCTAACTTGATGGCCTGATCGTAATGATCAAAGCTGATGAGCGTCGCTACGGGTCCAAAGATCTCTGCATCGAAAATTTCCATGTCTGCAGTTACGTCTTTGAGTATCAAGGGCGGTACAAAGTTGCCCGTGGACGGTGTTTCATGGAGAGGATTCACTGGCGTCGCACCCTGTTCGATTGCCTTGGCGACTAGGCCTTGAACTTTTGCTACGGCGTTTTTCTGAATTAACGGTCCAATGGTGGTGCCTTGGCTCAAGCCGTTGCCGATCACAGATTTCGACAGTCTATCCACCAGCATCTGCGTGAACTGGTCAGTAATTTCTTCGGCGACGAGAACTCGATTGGCGCAAACACAGGTTTGGCCGCTGTTGCGAAATTTCGAGGCCATCAGGCCATCAAGGGCGGCCTCTAAATTGGCGTCGGCGAAAACGATGAAAGGGGCGTTACCGCCAAGCTCCATGGAGGTTCTTTTCATGGTGCTTGCGCATGCTGCAGTGAGCATCTTGCCCACGGCGGTTGAGCCGGTAAACGAAAGTTTTCTGACAACTGCGCTGCCGGTAAGGGCTGCGCCAATCTCTTGAGTCTTGCCGCACAAGATATTGATGACACCGGCAGGAACCCCCGCTTCGATCGCGTAGTGGCCCAAGGCAAGTGCCGAAAGCGGCGTTTCGTTTGCTGGCTTGCAGACGACGGTGCAACCTGCCGCTAAGGCCGGCGCGATTTTGCGCGCGAGCATGGCGCTGGGAAAATTCCACGGTGTGATGCACGCCACCACGCCGACGGGTTGCTTGAGCGTGTAGATGCGTTTGTCTGTGCTGGGGGCGGGAATGACGTCGCCGTAAATGCGCTTGGCTTCCTCGCTGAACCACTCGATATAACTGGCGCCATATCGCACTTCGCCGAGCGCTTCGTCCAGCGGCTTGCCTTGCTCGATGGTCAACAGGCGTGCAAGGTCCTGTTCGTTTTCGATGATCAGGTCAAACCACGTTCGTAGAATTTTGGCTCTGCTTTTTGCAGGGGTCTGCGCCCAGCCAGCCAGTGCGTTCGACGCCGCTGCGATGGCCTGCTCTGTCTCGATTGCACCGCAGTTCGCAACGAGCGCTATGACTTCGTCGGTTGCCGGATTTTCCACGGCAAACGTGTCACCGTCGGTGGATCCTTGCCAGCAACCGGCGATCAGCGCGTCGGTTTTGAAAAAGGCCTGTTCGGCAAGGCTGGCTATGTCTTCTGCAGTAAGCGCTGTATGCAACATGGCTTCAATGACCCCTAATAAATGCTGTTGTAAATTTTCAGTGCATCCTGCTCGGTGACATCTACCGGATTATTCACCAGTAATCGCTGCTGCAGCATGGCATCGCTGGCCAATGTTGGTAGGTCTTGGCGCCCAACGCCGCAGTCTCTCAGCGTCTTGGGTAATTTAACGTCGTCGATAATCGACTCCATCTCTTCAATAAAGGCATCACACTTAGCCGAGTCTGTCGTAGGGGCGGCACCGGGCTTAACGTAATCGAGTAGCTGTGCGTACAGTGCCGAGGCGGCGTCTGCGTTGAATCGCAGTACTGGGGGCAGCACCAGTGAATTACTTAGGCCATGGGGTACATGAAAATGACCGCCCAAGGGATAGGCCAGGGCATGGACTGCCGCGACGGGGGCATTGGCGAACGCTTGCCCAGCCAGCATGGATCCCAAAAGCATCGCCTGCCTCGCGTCGAGGTCAGAACCATCTGTGCAGACTTGCCGAATGTTGGCAGACAGCAAGAGCAGCGCTTGTTTTGCCAGCATGTCCGAGTAGGCGTTTTTCTTCGCCTTTGATGTAAAGGCTTCAATGGCGTGCACCATGGCGTCGACGCCGGTGGCGGCGGTGACATGGCTCGGCAGACCGACCGTCAGCTGCGCATCCAAGATCGCAAAATCCGGCAGCAGGCGTTTGGAAACGATGCCGGTTTTTTGCGTCGCGCCGGTTGTCACGATAGAAATCGGCGTGACCTCGGAGCCTGTCCCTGCGGTGGTAGGTACCTGAATCAACGGTAGTCTGTCGCCGACGACTAAATCGATGCCGTAAATCGATTCGAGTAGTTGCGCAATGTCTTCACGGCCACTAGCCAAAACGGCGATCAGCTTGGCGACATCCATGGAACTGCCACCGCCAAGGCCAACGACGCCATCGATTTGCTGGTCGCGTGCAAATGCCGCAGCACTGAGTACAACGGCTTCCGGCGGGTCCGCCTGAACGTCGGAGTAGATGGTGAATGGCATATCGCTGGCCGCCAATGAATCGCAGGCCTGCGCGACAATGCCCGTGGACAATAGTCCCGGATCGGTAACGATCAGCGCCTTGGTAACACCCAAACTTTTTAGGCGCGATGGCAGCTCATCGATGGCGCCGATGCCGCAAACGAGTGAACTGCAGGTAGAAAATTCAAATGTGTTCATGAAGCCTTGCACAGTTTTGTTTTTTCGTTGGTATTTGGAGCATCCGAGTTATCAAAGCCCACCTTCGCGGACGTGATCGCGCTCATGAATGTTGTCATCGTCTGACAAGTCGGTAATCAGGCTGTCGATCTTCAAACCAATCTGAATACAGTTCCTGATACGACGAATCTGACGCCAGCCGTTCGCCTCACCGTCATTGACCAAATCAAGTGCTGCCTTGGGTTCAATCACTTCGAGCATGGCATTGGGGTTAACAAATTTCTGCGTCGGTAAAATGTTCACGTCCGCTGTGTAGTCCTGGGTCAGGATCGTTGAGTACATTCGCATAACAAGGTTCATGGGGTAGACGTTTTGCACCATCTTTTGGGCAGCCGGGTAGAACGCTTTCACCCATTCTTTAGACGCTGACTGCCAAAAATCCAGCCAGTCGCTCATCGGTCCTCGAGAATTTGGGTCCTGAACGCTCCAGAGAATCATCGGGTTGGTTTGGCTTGCGATGAAGAAGTTACAGCCGAATATCCGGCGCAGTCTCGAGGCCGGTAGGTCATCGGTCACAGATCCGTCAATCCAGCTTCGCGAACTGACATAGGGCACGCGCTCACCGCCAATACCCCGCGCCATCAGTTTTACGGGCTCCATGAAACCCGGCACTGCGCAGGAGGCCTGTATCGATTCGCGCAACAATACGTTTGGCGTTGTAATGGAATTTAAGGTTCTGGATTGCTGATGGAGTTCAGCCGGTGCTACTGAAATGCACAGGTGTCGGCCGGTCTTTTCATAAGCCTCTGCGAAGGTGACGTCGGGAATCCACGCAGAGATGATCTTGGCGACGTCGTCGCCGCTCAGCAGTTTGGTGTTTGCTTCATAGGCCGCATGTACCAGATTGAACATCTCTGCAAGCATTTCGGATTGCAGCAACGTTTCGAGTTCTTCGTCATCACGAGTGCACATGATTGCCGCGATGATGGCGCCGCCGCTGGACCCGGAAATGATCGTTGGCAACAAACCCTGTAGCACCAGAGCCTTGCAGACGCCTAGATGGAAGGGCGCCATCGATCCCGCGCCGCTAAGCATCAGTGCGCAACGGCCATAAGCTTGGGAGCAGCGTTGTAAGAAGGCGAGTTTGGCGGAATCGGACAGTACATCGGGCGGCAGATCAGCAACCTGCGAGAGACCTAGTGAGATCTCGTCAACATACGACTTGATCAGGTCGTAAGCCTCGTGGTTGTCATTAGATTCGTAAATCTCTGGCGTGCCCATGCCGGCCATGTTGCCGTGGATGCCTTCACTGAAGTAATACAGCAGTTCGTGGGCATCGCCCTTTTGCCGAATTGATTTCAGTTCGCTCAGTCTCGATCTGATGATCTCATGGTCGAAAGACCTCATGCCTGGTCGACCCATCCATCCAAAGAAATCTGGACTTTGTAAGTTTTCGAATGTCATTTTTTATTTTTCGACTGTCGCTTTGTTGCGCCGCTTTCAAGGTTGGCGGGCACGCTGAGCGCCATGCCTATCCCCACGTTATGGCCAACGGCATGCTTCGCAAAGTTTTTTCGCAAAGCATCTCCTTGTGAGCAGATGCAAAAGTTGGGCCTGCTCATGCGCCCTTGGTTGGCACGGATAGTGCTTAGGTAGTGCTTAAGTGGTTAGTAGATAGTGTTGCAGACAGTGTTGGGGTGGTTTTAACCCGCGATTGTTCGAATACAGAAAGTCAAAACGCGGTTTAACGCGCCAAGGCATCAGAAAGATCGCGAGGTAAATGCACCATCACAGGGCACAAGCGCTACCCATTGGGGCATTCAGGCGCGGCGCTGCAAACGAGATGCAGATAAGAAGGAAGAGCAAGAGAGAGCTTAGTGACGGCGGATAAGCACGATTTTTTTCAACAGTGGGCAGATTTCCTAACGGGGGCTGTGAATCCCTTTGCCTTCGATGAGCAGACAGTCACGCAATCGAAGCGTGGCGCCGAGCAGTTGTTTGAAACTGCAGACGATGCGTACCAAACCATGTTGTCGCATTACGATCGATTGCTGTCCCGGCACGCCGACACGCAAGGCGTGCCCGCGCTGGACACGTTCATGGGCTTTGATCTGAAGCTAAAAGACATGGCCGATGCCTATGCCGACCTGCTGGGTGCGATGGCCAACCTCAACGCATTGAATTTCGAAGCAGCGACGGCTCCGTTTCGCTGCGCGGATCTTGCAGGTTTCTCGCCTGAAGCCATGCAGCGTCCCTTCGAAGCGAAATGGCAAAGCTTCGTCGATGAGAGCTTGGTTGAGATGCAGCGATCGCAGGCTTATCTAACAGCGAAGTCGGACTACGTCTCCTGCCTTGCAAAATTTCAGAAGAGTTACCGATCTCTAGTGGAGAGCTTTCAGGAATACAACCACGCGCCCACGCTGAGCGAATTCGAAGATTTAACAAAACAAATGCACGAACTAAGGCGAGAGCTATGGGCGCTGAAAAAGAAATTGCCATGAACCCAGCCATGTGGGGCGTCAGCGACTTGGCCGAGTATCAAGCGAAGATGCAAACCGGCATAGAGAACCTGGCAGACATTCATGATTGTGATGTCGCCATTGGTGAAACACCGAAAGACGCGGTGTTTAGCATTGAGAAGGTGACGCTCTACAAGTATCGGCCACTGGACTCCAGCGGCACCAGCGACGAGACCTTAACGCGCGAGCCCATCCTCATCGCCTACAGTCTGTTCGGCCGCTACAACATGCTCGATTTGCAGAGTGATCGCTCGGTTGTGCGGAATTTACTCGCACAAGGCCATACGGTTTACATCATCGACTGGGGCAACCCCAACAAATCTGACCGATGGTTGAGCTACGACGACTACGTTGGGCGGTACATAAGCGACTGTGTTGATTTTATTTGTCATCAGCAAAATATTGAGCGCCTCACCTTGTTCGGTATTTGTGAAGGCGGCACGTTTGCAGCGTGTTACGCGAGCCTGTTTCCAGAAAAGCTTGGTGCGCTTGTACTGGCGGTTACCCCAATTGATTTTCATGCTGACCTTGATGCCGAGGAACCGCGCAAACGTGGCTACCTAGGCGGGATGATGCGGCAGCTGAGTCCGGCCCAGATCACTGACCTGATCGACTCGTTTGGCTGCTTGCCAGGCCATCTTAGCGGCACGGTTTTTCGTGAGATGACCCTGCTGGATACCTGTAAAAAATACGGACCGTCTCTGGTTGAAGCAGTATCGGGTAGCAAAGAGGCGGCGCTTAACTTCCTGCGCATGGAAAAGTGGCTGCTCGACCGCCCGCATCACCCAGCCGAAGCAGCTAAGCAATGGCTTATCGACCTCTACCACGCCAACCGCCTGGTCGACGGCTCCTTTATGGTCAACGGTCAGCCCGTGTTGCTCGAGAACTTGAACATGCCCGTACTCAACATATACGCAAAGCACGACCACATTATTCCGCCGCCCGAAAGTCAGGCGTTAAAAGGGCTGGTCGGCAACGACTGTGAGTATCGCGAACTGAAGTTGAATGCGGGGCACATAGGTGCATTTGTCAGCCGTCGAGCCAACGCAACGATCAGCGATGCCATTGCGAACTGGATACCCAACATCGAGCGCGTCAATCACCGACCTCAGGCGCTGTCCTAATTCTTTGACCAGAGATCAGTATAGGTTTTGAACATATTGAATCCGGAAGATTGGGCCGCACGCTCAAAGCTCTTGAGAAAGACGTTGGAATCCTGGGCCATAAATTCAAGGCTCTGCTCGATAAATTGGGAAGCAGGCTGTGCATAGGGGTTGCAGGTAAAACGGATGAGCTGTTCAAGAGCAAGGTTCGTCAGTAAGGGCGACGTTTGCTTGAGTTCCTCCTTGGCGAGGATTTGCAGAAGCGTCGTTTGGGTAATGTCCTCGCCAGACTCGGCCTCTTCAACACGGATGCTGACACCCGCAACGATGAGTTCCAGTAGATAGTCCAGCGTGACGTACTTGCTTGTACCAAGGTCGTAAATGCGCCGATTGGGGTATTTGCGAAAATGTTGCATTGAGAAGCTCCTGAAGATTCATGGTGCGCAGCAACGGCAGCATGGGTGACACCGCTGTGTGAATGGCGAAGGAACGCAGGCAGATGGTGAAGAAGAAGGACAAAAAGTACATCAAAGGTTGACGAAACGAAAACTACGTGAGATTTTTGTGCAGTGCAACATAAAACCCTTTGCAAGCAAAAACAGGGAAGAAAACGATGAACATGGAAGGAACGATGAAGTTGACGCAAGACATGACCGAGGGCGCTGTAGAACTCTCGAAGAACCTCTTTGAGCGCAGCACCGCCTACTACTCGCAGTGTATGGCGCTAGCGCAAACCGCTCAGGAAAAACTCGCGACGGCGAAAACGCCAGCAGCATTGGTTGAACTCCAGAAGGAGTACAGCAAAGAACTCTGGGAGGCCACCAAGGAGAATTATCAGGTGACCGGCGAGATCATGAAGGAGTCCTATGCCAAGTCGAGTGCGCTGATGAAAGAAGCATACGATGGCGCCAAGGATATGATGACGCCCGAGGCAACCGCTGCGCCTGCTAAGACCAAGCCGGTAAAGAAAACCACCTAGGCGCGAAGATGGGCGCAGGTCATAGGCTCCAGATACGAGGGCCTGTTGCGGCGGCTTGTAGGGTCTCTATCGATCATGACTGAATGGCAGCGTCGCATCAGTGACGCTGGCCGTATCTACAGGGGGTGTTTACAGAAAAACCCATGGTGCCAAAACCCCTTGGGGGATGTGCACCAAAAGAGTACGCTGTAAGCGGTGGGATAGTTACTGATTAATAAGGAGATGTTGATGAAGAACACAATTTTATTCGGCGCGATGTTACTGGCAGCTGCAGGCTGCGCGAAGCAAGAAGAAGTCGCCGCACCGGCACCGGAAGTCGTGGAAGCTGCACCTACTGAAACCGCAGCCAATGCACCCGATGCGTATTATGAATATCTGTGGTGTAAGCAAGGCGAGGATTTTTCTCAGGAAAAAATGGCCGAACTTACCGCTAGCTGGAACGCGGCCATCGACAGTATGGAAGCGCCAACGCTTGCCGCTTTTGGATACATACCAAGGGGCTGGGAAACCGAGGACTTTGACGGTTTGTGGGTACTGCGTTGGGATTCAAAAGACGACAGCGCCGCCGGATGGGAGGCATATGGTGCTTCGGAAGCCGCCCAAGCACACGATGCAGCGTATGACTCAGTGCTAACCTGTGGCAACGAGGTAGGTGTTGATCGGTTTGGATTCGCTTCATACATTCCGCAGGCGATGCCCGCGAGTTTTACCGGTGAACCAGCTCCGTATTTCCTCACCAATTCGTTTTGTTCGTTAAACGAAGGCAAAGAACCTGAAGATCTGCGCTCTGTCGTTGTAGATGCCTATCTGCCCATGCTGGCAGCTGGCGCCGAAGCAAACCCCGATTCGAGCTACTGGTTCATGCTCGGAGCCCCGGATTTCGACGTAGATCCAGAAGCGCCGTTTGACTTTAACTTCATTCACTATTGGCAGACTGCAGAAGAAGGCGAAGCTTCTTTAGCAGCATTTGAAGCCTCCGAAGGAGGCCAAGCAATGATGGCCAACTTTAATGAAGTGGCTACTTGCCAAGACGCACAGCCTTGGGACGGTTACCTGATCCGCTCAAACGCTGCGTCTTAAGCCAGCACGGAAGCTGCGGTGGTTGGGCTAACCAACCCCGCAGTTCTTTCTTTCCTATCCCAACCCAAATCCCTACCCCAATCGGCTCGAATCTTCATGCGAGCTGCTGTCTTAAGAAGCTTGCACAATCGCTCACTGCTTGGTTTGCAAGTGCTACCACTGCGGTCTGCAGAATGAAGTTATGCATCAAGCCCTCATAGCAACGATAGGTCGCCTGAACCCCCGCCGCAGACAGTAGTTGGCTGTATTCCTCACCCTCGTCGCGCAGCGGGTCATACTCGGCGGTGATGATGTGAGCCGGCGGCGCGCCGCTGAGCTTCTGCGCTAGGGCAGGGCAAAGCCTCGGGTCCTTGAGGTCGATATCTACATCGCCGAAGTACATGTCGTTGAAAAAATCGATCAATCGCTTGTCGAGGGTTACGCCGCTGGCCAGCGCTTGGCGCGAGGGCGTTGCAAAATTTACCGTGCGGGTGGCCGGATAAATCAGCAGTTGGCAGGCCGGCATGGGTTCGTTGGCTTTATTGAGTTCGTTGCAAATCACCGCCGATAAATTGCCCCCGGCACTGTCGCCGCCGATGGCGATTTTATTGGCCTGTAATTGCAACGCTGCTGCGTTGGCGAGAATCCAGCGCGTCGCCGCGAGGCAATCCTCGACCGCGGCTGGGAACTTGTGCTCGGGTGCCAAACGATAGTCTAGGGCAATCACCGTGACCGATGCCTCGATGGCTAACTGACGGCACAGACTGTCGTGTGATTCCAAATTGCCGATTGTGAAACCTCCCCCATGAATGAAGATCAGGCCCGGCGCCGCGGCCTGCGATTCTTTTGCGCGATACACCCTGACTGGCACAACACAGGCGTCGTTCTCGATAGACAGGTCATAGACCGTGTCGCAGTGCAGGCCTTGGGTCGCCTGCAGCTGCCCTTGCATGACATAGCCTGCGCGGAATAACTCCAAGGGAATGTCGGCGGGGTGCGGTGGGTTAGGATTCGCTGACTTAGCTTGCGCAACGATGGCCGCCAGATCAGGGTCAAGGTTAATGTTCAAATTTTGCTCCCGCTACTTTGTTTCTCATGGCCGGCTAATCAATTTCTGGAGACGATCGAGTAATTGCTTTAAGCGAGTGCCAAATCGTTGTTTGCGCTGTTTCTTCGTTACCTGTCACACAACTATAGGATTACTTTCTTCTACGCGTAACATTCCGCTGTGAGTCTTTCTCCGCACAAACACGGAGAAAAATAACATGGAAGTAGTTCGCAATGGTCTTCTTGCCAGCGCGTTGCTCGCGCTTTGCGGCCCCGTTAGCGCCGAGTCATCAGGCATGGAGGAAGTCGTGGTGACTGCCTCTCCGATCCGCCAATCCGAAAGTGCTGCCATTGCAACTAAGTTCGAGGCATTAAACGTGCTTGATGCAATTTCAGCCGATACCATTGGCCGCTTCCCCGATCAAAATCTGGCGGATTCGTTGGCGCGGATCCCAGGAATTGCCATCGAACGTGACCAAGGCCAAGCACGTTACGTTAACTTGCGAGGCGCGCCCTTTAGATACACGTCTATTGCGATTAATGGCATTGATGTCCCCGGCGCAGAAAACGGCCGCATTCCGCGATTTGACAGTTTCCCGGCATTCATTACGAGCAGGCTTATCGTTAACAAGGCGATAACCGCAGATATGCCCGGCGAGGCGGTATCCGGCTTCGTTGATATCGAAACCAACGATCCGTTTGATCGCGAAGGTGTTTCCTTTGCCGTGGACGGTGGCTTCGGCGAGCAAGATCTTGGTGGTGGCGAAGTGGATAAACGCGCGCTGCGCAGCTCGTTTTCCAATGAGAACTTTGGCGTGCTGGCGTTTTACTCTGAAAACAGCAGAGCACAAATTACGGATAACCGCGAGTACGATCTTGGTCTGCAAGACGGTCAGATCGTTGCGAATGAGTTGGATTTTCGCTCCTATAAGATTTTGCGGTCAGACGAGGCCTATGGCGGCCACGTTGAGTTCCGCGGCGATGACGATTTATGGCGCGTGTACTTAAACAACACTTACTCGGCGTTTACGGACGAGGAAGAACGCAATCAGTATGTTGCTGAATTTCTGGCACCCACAGTTGGCTTAACTGGTGAAAATGCACCAGTGCAATTGTTACGCGCATTGGAAGACGGTATTTACGAGAATTCCACCAACATCACGACGATGGGAATAGACTTCACGGTCGAAGGCTTCGATGTTGAAACGTCCTATAGCTTTATTGATACCGAGTTTGTGCAAAATCTGCCCATAACGTATCAGCTTGCCGGTTTTGCTGGATTTGGCGCCTCCGGCCCTGTCCCGTATCTGGCCAGCTATGATCTGACTGACCTTACCGACCCTATCCTGACATTGAACGGTAACCCCGCCGATGCGCTCTTTCTGGCCAACTTCGGTATTGGCTTCTACAACCCATTGGAACAGCAAGTCGACAAGTTTAAGTTCGACGTCAGCCGCGAAATCTCCAGCGCAGCGACCATCAAGTTTGGTGTACAAATTGACCAGCGCGAGGCTGAGGGTGGTGCGAATACTGTTGCCTTCCTGCCTTACCCAGATGAACTTGTACCCCTAATCAACAATTACGACACCGGTACGCCGTGGGAATCCAACACGACAAACTCCATTGGTGGCACATACTTCGATAATCCTGCTCTTGATCAGGCCTGGCAGCAGTACGCCTTGTATCCCGGCGGTAGCATCGATTCCGATAACGTGGTTAACATCGATGAAGATATCAACGCAGCCTATGTTTCCTACATCACGTCCACCGCTTGGGGCAGCTATATTCTCGGTATGAGAG
>ERZ802821.1610-NODE-1610-length-11697-cov-51.6398_pt1 | contig 11697 bp, 11 predicted proteins | sample MGYA00345648_ERZ802821 | MGnify/ENA primary metagenome ERZ802821 (study PRJEB30503, sample SAMEA104212357) | marine metagenome | biome: Westerlies Biome; feature: [SRF] surface water layer (ENVO:00010504) within the epipelagic zone...; material: water... | reverse complement strand
GTGTGCCCAGAGCGGTAGAGCCTGCTGTAGGGAGGGGGGGCGGGCCTCGGTGCGGGCGGTGGCCCGTCAGGCGCTGGGGCTGGCGGAGGCTGTGCTGCCGGCCGCCAGCTACAGCGAGGCGGCCGGATTGGTGCTGGCCCTGCGCGAGGGGCTGGCCCCGGTGTCGCTGCAGCGGCCGCTGCCCCGGCTGCGCTGATGCCGGGAGGATTCGCCAACGCCACTGCCAGCGATCAGCAGCCCTGTCCCTGCGGCGGTGGGAGCTACGGGCGCTGCTGCGCCCCCATGCACCGCGGCGAGCGTCAGGCTCTGACGGCAGAGCAGCTGATGCGTTCCCGCTATTCCGCCTTTGTGCGCGGAGAGGTCGACTATCTGCTGGCGACCCACCCCGAGCCCGGGCTGCCCGTGGCCAGGCGCCGCCGGGAGTTGCAGCGGAGCTGCCGCCAGCTGCGCTGGCTGGGATTGACGATCCGGGAGGTTCGCGCAGGCGGGCCCCAGGATCTGGAGGGCATCGTGCGATTCGAGGCGCGTCATCAGGGGGGTGTGCTGCGGGAGACCTCTCTGTTTCAGCGGCGCGACGGTCGCTCCGATGGCGCGTGGCTGTACATCCGCGCCCTCGAAGAACCGCTTGAGTAGCACGATATCGTGATTTTAATTAGACGATCTGGTGTAAATATCGTGCTGCTTCAGCGAAGGCAGGCCATCGGGTGGCGCGGCGGCACCCCCAGGGCCCTGGCCACGCCGGGGTGGCAGACGGCCCCCTGCACCGTGTTCAGGCCCGACAGCAGCTCCGGTTTCTCAGTGACCGCTTCCTCAAGGCCGCGTCCTGCCATGCCCAGGATGTAGGGGAGGGTGACGCTCACCAGCGCCTCGGTGGAGGTGAACGGCACGGCCCCGGGCATGTTGCCGACGGCGTAGTGCTGCACGCCGTGGATGTTCACGGTCGGATCGGTGTGGGTGGTTTCGCGGCTGGTGGCGACGCAGCCCCCCTGGTCGATCGCCACATCCACAATCACCGACCCCGGCCGCATCTGCTCCACCATCCCTTCATCCACGAGGGTCGGAGCGCGACCGCCGGGGGTGAGCACGGCCCCGATCACCAGGTCTGCCGTCGGCACCAGGCGCTCCAGCAGCCCGCGGCTGCTCACCACGCTCGTCAGCCGGCCGCGGCGGTCCGCCTCCAGCCGTCGCAGCCGAACCGGTGAGCGATCCAGCAGCAGCACCTCGGCGTCCATCGCCGCCGCCAGTCGGGCCGCATTCCAGCCCACCGTGCCGGCCCCCAGCACCACCACCCGGGCCGGCTGCACGCCGGTGCAGCCCCCCATCAGCACCCCGCGTCCACCGTGGGGTTTCTCCAGCAAGTGGGCCCCCACCTGGGCCGCCAGCCGCCCGGCGATTTCGCTCATCGGCGCCAGCAGCGGCAGGCTGCCGTTCTCCAGCTGCACGGTTTCGTAGGCGATGGCAGCGGTGCCGGCCTCCAGCAAGGCCTCTCCCACCTGGGGATAGGCGGCCAGGTGCAGGTAGGTGAACAGCACCATGTCGTCCCGCAGGAAGCCGAACTCCTCGCTCTGCGGCTCCTTCACCTTCACCACCAGATGGGCGCCCCAGGCGTCCTCACGGCTCACCAGCTGGGCTCCGGCTGCGGCGAAGGCCTCATCGCCGATGCCGGCTCCCGCCCCGGCCCCGGCCTCGACCCGCACCTCCAGCCCCTGGCTGATCAGTTCCCGCACGGCATCGGGGGTGAGGGCCACCCGTTGCTCATCGGCCTTGATTTCCCTGGGCACGCCGATGCTGGCCATCGGGGCCGTCAGGACGGAGGCTGCCATGGGGGCTGAAGGAGGTCCCTTCAATCTGGCCCGGCAGAACAGAGTCCGCCAGCGGCGATCGGCAAACGCCAGCCGCTGCCGAAGGCCTGGGGGCTCACCTTCAGCAGGGGTGCGGCCTGCCGCCGTTTGAATTCCGCCCGCTGCAGCAGCCGCTGCACCCGCTCCACCAGGGCGATGTCATGGCCGGCGGCCACCAGCGCCTGTGGCGTGGTCCGCTCCTGGATCAATCCTTTCAGCAGGGGATCCAGCTCGCTGTAGTCCGGCAGGGAGTCGCTGTCCTTCTGGTCTGGCCGCAGTTCAGCGCTGGGGGGTTTGCGGCGGATCGCCTCCCCCACCAAGTCCCCCTGCTGCGGCAGCCCCAGCTCCTCCCGGCAGTCCCTGGCTGCTGGGCTGTCGATCCAGTCGCAGAGAGCGAAGACGCTGGTCTTGTACAGATCGCCGATCACCGCCAGACCGCCGTTCATGTCGCCGTAGAGGGTGCAATACCCCACCGCCAGCTCGGATTTGTTGCCGGTGGTCAGCAACAGCTGGCCCTGCTGGTTGGCCACGGCCATCAGCAACGTGCCGCGGATGCGCGACTGCAGGTTCTCAGCGGTGACCCCCTGCGGTTGCTGGCCCAGGGCCGGCGTGAGCGAGGCATCGAACCCCTGCATCAGCCCCTGAATCGGCACCGTGTGGGTCGTGAGGTTCAGGCGATTGGCCAAGGCGGTGGCATCGTCGATCGATCCTGATGAGCTCCAGGGGGAGGGCATCAGCAGGGCGGAGACGTTCTCGGGGCCGAGGGCGGCCGCGGCGATCACCGCCACCAGCGCCGAGTCGATGCCGCCGCTGAGCCCCAGGAGTGCGCGCTGAAAGCCGCATTTGCCGGCGTAGTCGCGCACCCCCAGCACCAGCGCCCGCAGCAACAGCTCCTCGCGGCAGGGCGTCTGCGATGGGGGAGCCATCGCTTGTTGCGGACCACTGCTGTCCCACACCTGAACGGCCTCCCGGCAGGCCGGCAGCTCCAGCAGGGTGCTGCCATCCGGGGCAACCACCAGGCTGCTGCCGTCGAACACCAGTTCGTCGTTGCCGCCCACCTGGTTGAGGTACACCACCGGGCAGTTCAGACGTCGGGCCGCCTGGCCGGCCAGTTGGCGCCGCAGGGCCGGTTTGCCGGGGTCAAACGGCGAGGCCGCCAGATTGATCAGCAGATCGGGTTTTGCCTCCACCAGGGCGGCGATCGGGTCCGGTCCCGCCAGCCGCTCCCGTTGCAGCGCATCCTCCACCCAGAGGTCTTCGCAGATGGTGAGCCCCAGCCGCTCACCTCCCGCCAGGGTCAGCAGGCAGGGGCCGTCGCCGGGACGGAAATAGCGCCGCTCATCAAAGACGTCGTAACTGGGCAGCAGCTGTTTGCGGGCCACCCCCCGCCAACCTCCCTGGTCCACCAGGGCGATGCCGTTGTACAGGCCCGGGGCGCGATCGTCGTCGCAGGGGAGGGCCACCCCCACCAGCAGGGAGCACAGTCCATCGAGCTGCTCGACCAACCCATCGAGCACCGCGCTCTGCAGGGCCAGCCGCGCCGGTTGCAGCAGCAGGTCCCGGGGGGGATAGCCCCAGAGCGAGAGCTCCGGCGTCAGCAGCAGCGTTGCCCCTTCGGCGCTGGCGCTACGGGCGGCCGCCAGGATTCGTTCGGCGTTGCCCCGCAGGTCGCCCACCACAGGATTCAGCTGGGCCAGGGCCAGGCGCATCAGCGAAGGCTGGGGGACAGTCCGTACAGATTGTGCTCCAACAGCAGGGTCCACACCGCTGCGGGGATCTGGCGTTGCTCGGGAGACTGACGCAGGGCTGAGCTGGCGCTGGCGGGGACCTGCAGCTCCAGCAGGTCGATGCGGGCCCCCAGTCGTTTCAGGTCTGCCAGGGCCTGGTCACGCAGGGGCCAGCCCTGGCGCGGGGCGATCGCCAGCCGGCAGCGGTTCAACCACTGAGCGGAGGACTTCCAGCCCGGGATCAACGCCGCCAGGTCACTGCCCACCACAAACACCAGTTCCGCCTCGGGCCAGCGGGCCGTTGCCTGCTCGATCGTGCGGATCGTGAAGGGATGGCTGAGGGTCTGGTCCTGCTGCAGCCGCGGGTCGTTGATCTCCTCCACCAGGGCCTGCAGCAGTTGGGCGCGCAGGGCCAGGGGGGCACCGTGCTGTTTCTGGGGGTTGTCGCTGGCCCAGGTGGCCACCTGGGGGTAGAGCCTGAGCAGGCCCTTCAGCAGCGCCTGATGGCCGCAGGTGGGGGGGTCGGCGCTGGTGCCCAGCAAGGCGATCTGCTGCATCTCGCTCAGGGCAGCAGCGGTTGCCAGTCGGGCTGAGGACGCCGCTGCCAGCGCTGCATCCAATGGCGCACCACCGGATCCCGCTGTTCCAGCCGCTGCAGCAGGGCGCCGGGTTGGCCCCCCCGCACCTGCAGCAGCTGACGGGCCACCAGCGCACCGGTGCGGCGGCTGGCGTGGACAGCCAGGGCGGCCTGGGCCAGGGCCACCGGAGCAGCCGGCGCCAGGCTGGCGCCGCCACTCACCGGCACCAGCAGCAGCAACAGTTGCTTCAGCAGCCCCAACCCCAGCTGCACACCCCCGAGCAGGGCGTTCTGGCCGGAGAGTTGTTGGAGCAACTGCCGCGTGGCCGACGGTGTGAGCGGAAGGCCATAGAGCTGGCAAAGCTGCAGCACCAACCCGGTGTCGCAGGCCAGGCCACCGGCCAGATCGAGGGCCATCAGGGGGTTCACCGCCACGGCGGTGGCCTTGGTGGCGGCGTAGCGGCCGATCAGACCCTGGGCGCTGCGGCGGTGTTGTTGCAACCGCAAGTGCTGGCGTTGCTGCTGGAAGCGATCGGCCTGACGCAGGCTCTGCAACGCCAGCAGCAGCTCCCCTTCCCGCTGAAACTGGTCGACCAGTTGCTGCTTCAGGGGGCTGACCCGGGCGGGGGCAGCGCTGCTGCGCACCCTGCCGTCGGCATCGAGCATCGGCTGGCGGGGGGCGGCCGCCACGGCGGTGAGGGGGAGATCGCTGGGCAGGCGGGAGCGGATGCTGTCCAGCAGCTCCGGCAGCTGCTCTTCAGGCCAGCGATCACTGCGGTTGAGCACCAGCCGCACGGGCTTGCCGCTGGCCTGCAAGGTCTCCAGGGCATCGCGGTCGCAGCGGGTCAGGTCGCTGTCGATCACCAGCAGCACCAGATCCACCCCCATGGCCACCCGGGTCGCCAGGCGGGTGCGGCCGGCGGCGTCAATTTCATCGATGCCGGGGGTGTCGATCAACTCCACCCTTTGGAGTCCATCCAGCTTCAACGGCCAGGTCACGGCCTGCTGGCGGCGGGTGCTGCCGTGGGCCACATCGGTCTCCAGCAGCCGCTGCCCCACCAGGGCATTGATCAGGCTCGACTTGCCAACCCCCACCCGACCGAAAACGGCCAGGCGCAGCACCTTGTGCTCCAGCCGCTGCAGCTGACGGTCCAGCAGGGTCAACTCCCCCCGCAGCAAACCCTGTTCACGGCGGGTCAACTGCAGGTCTTGCCGCCAGCGCTGCAGCAGCTGCCGGCAGCGTTCGGTGGTGGCAGGGGGCATGGTCACCATGGCCGTCATGCTGCCGGCTTGCGCCACCAGCCCGCCAGCACGGCCAGCACGGCTTCCGCGCCGATCACCCCCACAAAGCCACCGAATTCATCCACCACCACCCGCACGCCGCTGCTGTCGCGGCGGAAGCCCGTGAGCAGCCGATCGGCACGGATCATTTCCGGCACGTACTCCACCGGCTCACAGAGATCCACGGGGGTGAGCAGGCCGCGGTTCTCCAGCAATGCCGTCAGCAACCGTTCGCGGTTGGCCACCCCCAGCACCTTGTCCACCTGGTCTCCCAAGACCACCCACCAGGGGGCGTTGTTGCCAAGCAGCAGAGCTCGCTGGGCCTCGAGGCTGAGGCTGCCATCCAGGGTTGGGGCCGACACCCGCGGTGTCATCAGGTCCCGGGCGGTGAGGTCGTTGAGTTGGAACACCTTGCCGATCATCGCGGCCTCGTCGGCTTCGATTTCCCCCTTCTGGGACCCCAGCCGGGCCAGCAGGCGGATCTCCTCTTCGTTGGTGGTGATTTCGGATTCAGCGGTGATCGCCGGCAGCAGCCGTTCCAGCAGCAGCACCAGCGGACTGAGCAGCAGACCGAGCCAGTGCAGCAGCGGTGCGGCGGCCAGGGAGACGGGCAGGGCCAGGCGGCTGCCGAGGGCCTTGGGCAGGATCTCCCCCAGCAGCATCACCAGCACGGTGAGCCCGATGGAAAACAGCGGCAGGGCGGCGCCACCGATGCCCCGCTGCTCGAACACCCAGGCGGCGTAACCCCCCAGCATCAGGCTGCCGAAGATGTTGAAGCCGTTGTTGGCGATCACCAGCACCGACAGGGTGCGGCCCAGCCGTTGGCGCAGCTTCGCCAGCCGGCGGGAGCCGGCGACCGGGCGGCTGCGGGCCGCCAGTTCATGCACCCGGATCGGGTTCACCGTGAGCAGGGCTGCTTCCACTCCGGAGCACAGGGCCGACCCCAGCAGCACCACCAGCACCAACAGCAGCAGCACCAGCAGGTCGGAACGCATCAGAGTCCGGCGTGACCGCCATCGTATCGACGCTTCCCGGTTGCACCAGCCGAGCTGCCATCCTGATCAGCTGAGGCCCACCCTGGCGTGCACGACTTCGACTCCAGCATCCACGCCAGCCGGCGGCAGCGCTTCCTCGATCAGCTCGGTGCGGCTGCGGCGGTGATTCCGGCGGCCCCGCTGGCCACCCATCACGCCGATTGCGAGTGGCCCTTCCGCCAGGACAGCGACTTCTTCTATCTCACCGGTTTCGATGAACCGGATGCGGTGGCCCTGTTGCTGCCCCATCGGCCCGAGGGGGAACGGTTTGTGCTGTTCGTGCAGCCCAAGGACCCGGCGGCGGAGGTGTGGACCGGCTTCCGCTGGGGCACCGAAGGGGCCGTGGAGCGCTACGGCGCAGACATTGCCCTGCCCCTGGATCAGCTCAGTGCCCGATTGCCGGAGTTCCTTGATGGGGCCGAGGCGATCGCCTTCCGCGTCGGCCGCCATCCTGCGGTGGAACCGCTGGTGCTGTCGGCCTGGGGGCGGCAGCTGGACAGTTATGCCCGCTCCGGTGCAGCGGCCCTGGGGCTGGTGGCGCCGACGCCGATCCTGCACCGGCTGCGCCTGCGCAAGGAGCCCCATGAACTGGAGCGGATGCGGGAGGCCTGCCGGATTTCCGCGGAGGCCCATGAGCTGGCGCGGGGCATGACCCGCCCAGGGATGAATGAATCGGAGGTGCAGGCAGCGATCGAGGCCCACTTCCGGGCCGCCGGAGCCCGCGGACCGGCCTATGGCTCGATCGTGGCCGGCGGCGACAACGCCTGCGTGCTGCACTACACCGCCAACACCGCTGAGCTGCAGGACGGTGACCTGCTGCTGATCGATGCCGGCTGCTCGATCGCCGACTACTACAACGGCGACATCACCCGCACCTTCCCGATCAACGGTCGCTTCAGCGCCGAGCAGCGCGATCTCTACAGCCTGGTGCTGGCGGCGCAGGAGGCGGCGATTGCCGTCGTGGGCCCCGGCGGCACAGCAGAACAGGTCCATGCCACCGCTCTGCGGGTGCTGGTGGAGGGCCTGGTGGAGCTGGGTCTCTTGGTCGGCGAACCCGACGGCATCATTGAACGGGGTGATTACCGCCACCTCTACATGCACCGCACTGGCCATTGGTTAGGGCTTGATGTGCACGATGTGGGGGCCTATCGCCTGGGTGAGCAGCCCGCCAGCCTGGAGCCAGGCATGGTGCTGACCGTGGAACCGGGCCTTTACATCAGTGACCGCCTGGCCGTTCCTGAGGGCCAGCCGCAGATCGATGACCGCTGGAAGGGGATCGGCATCCGCATTGAGGATGACGTGGCCGTGACAGACGGCGGCCATGAAGTGCTCACGGCCGCGGCGCAGAAAAGTTTGGCGGCGATGGAACGCTCCTAAGCCACCTGCAGCAGGATCCAGAACAGAAAGATCACCAGCTTCATCAGGCCTTCGATGCCGGTGAGGCGGGCGTGGGGATAACTCAGGATCAAGGTGAGGGCCAGCAGCACCATCTCGAAGGGCTCCAGCCCCAGGATCACGTCGGTGTTGGTGATCACCCCCAGCACCAGCACCGCCGGCACGGTGAGGCTCACGGTGGCCACCACCGAGCCATAAAGGGTGTTGATCGAGCGTTGCACCTCCCCCTGGGAAGCGGCCTGCACGGCGTTGAGTGCTTCCGGCGCCAGGATCAACATCGCCACCAGCACGCCGGCCAGGGAGCTGGGCAACCCCAGGTCGGTGATGCCGGTTTCAATCAGCTGGCCCATCGACTCGGCGATCAGGCACACCACCAACAGGCCAGCCACCAACAGCGTTGCGGCCTTCCACAGCGGCAGAGCTTGAGCCTCGGCCTCGAGGGCGACTTCGTCTCGGATGATCAGGCTCTTCCGTTCGGTGTAGAGGTTGCTGTAACGCCCCATCTGGGCGCTGATGAAAACGGCGTAGACCCCCAGGGCCACCACCGACAACACCACATTCACCGGGGTGCTGAAGTTCGCCTCCGTGGTGCTGCGGCTGAAGTTGGGAATCACCAGGGCCAGCACGCACATGGTGCTGATCAGATCGAAGTAGGTGAGGGCACCCAGCAGGTTGGGCCCCACCATCTGACTGGTGTCCACCTTGCCGTCATCGCAGAGGGCCCCGCGGCGGACGGCAGCCAGCAGATTGCAAAGTCCCGTCACCCCAGTGAGGGCGATCATCACCACCGAGAACATCGAATCCCGGGCCAGGGTCGGGTTGCGCTCGCCGGTCAGCATTGTGCTGGCGATGAGCGCCAGTTCGATTGTCATCACCGCCGCCGTCAGCACCAGGGTCCCGTAGGGCTGTCCGATCAGCTCGGCCACCCGGTCTGCCTGATCGGCCACGCTGCGGGAGAGCAACAGCACCACGCCGCTGAGCAGAATCAGGCCGCTGAGCACGAGCGCGGTGGGTTGCACCAGCAGCCAACCCATCACGCCGCTGAATTCGATTGAGGCCAGGGCCGCCAGGCCCACCAGGATCGGAAACAGCAGTGGGATCCATCCCCCGTTGCGTTGAGCGGCCGAGTCGGTCATGGGGTCAGTCCGTCCAGAAGCATCGGGAGCAGCTCCCGGGTTGCGCCCACGATGCGGTCGGCGCCGGCGTCCTGCAGCTGCCGGTGATACGTCGCAACGTCGGAGACATGCGGAGGGGCCACAGCAAGGCTGCGCCAGGGAAGCTCCGGTCGCCGCTTGCGGGCATTCAGCACCGTGTGCACGTCAGCCACCGTGTCGCCGATGTAAGCGATCCAGCGGGGAACCTCGCCGGCGGCCAGCTGCTCAGCCAAGCGAATCAGGCCCGTGGGATCCGGTTTGTCGGGTGTATCGCCCATGGCGATCAGGGGTGGATCCTTCAGGTCAAGCCGCTGCTTCAGCACGTAGCGGGCGGAGGGTGGTTCGGCCCCGCTCACGAAGCCCCAGCGGATGTCATGCCGGGTGAGCTCGTCGAAGAAGGCTCGAGTCACCAGCAGCGGTTCGTCGCCGATGAAGCCCTGCCATTCAGCGGGATCACCCTCGGGATCACCGCCGAAATAGAAGCCGCTGAACACCTCGATCAGCTCGCTTCTGCTCGGCACGTCGGTTCCATGGCGACGCAGCAGTTCCAAGCTGGCGTCCCAGTCGTTGTTCCAGCAGCCCTCGGCTTTGAGGGCATCAATGTCCGCCGCCGTCGGCTGCCAGCCGCTGTAGTGCTCCACCGTGACCTGGAGGGCGCGTCGGTAGCTTCCGGCGACATCACGGATCACGCCGTCGATGTCGAACAGCAGAATCGCTGGTGAGCTCAGAAGATTGATTTGGAGCGGCTGGTAGGTTAGTCGTTTGAAATTCTGTCTTGAGCGCTGACACCATGACGGTCACCGAAGGCGCTGCCACCACCGACCAGGAGGTCGCGACTCCGGCCGCCGACGCGGTTGAAGGCGCCACCCAGGCAGCGGCAGCTGAACCCGCCGAATCCACTGAATCCACCGAGAAACCAGCAGGCGAGAGCGAAGGCCGTCCTGTGTTGCGCGGTGCTGCAGCCGCTCTGGCTTCCGCCACCATCGACGCCGATGGAGTGCCTTCCGGTTACACCCCCAAGGCTGATGAGGGGCGCTTTCTGCTGAAGATTCTCTGGCTGCCCGACAACGTCGCGTTGGCGGTGGATCAGATCGTGGGTGGCGGCCCTAGCCCGCTCACCTCCTACTTCTTCTGGCCCAGGGAAGATGCCTGGGAAACCCTCAAGACGGAACTGGAGGGCAAGAGCTGGATCACCGATAACGAGCGGGTGGACGTGCTCAACCAGGCCACTGAGGTGATCAACTACTGGCAGGAAGAGGGCAAAGGCAAGAGTCTCGATGAAGCCAAGGCCAAATTCCCCGATGTCACCTTCTGCGGTACCGCCTGATTCAAACGTTTTTAGTTTTCGATGATCCCCGCCGGAAGGCGGGGCTTTTTTTTATGCCATTAAAAAAGCCGGGAATGATCCCGGCTGATTGATCAACGTTGTTGAGCGTGCGTGCTCAATCTGCAGACTTGCTGGCCTGCATGCGTGCACGGGCCATGTTCAGCTGCTGCTGAGCTTTGACCTTTTCAGGGGAAGCTGGCTGGCCTTCCATGCCATCCACCACGGTGGTGGCTTTCTGGAAGTCGGCCTCGGCGGCGTTGCCGTCGATGGTGCTGCCCAGTTCAGCCTGATTCACCAGTACGGTGACTTCATCGGCATCCACTTCAGCAAAACCGCCCATCAAGGCGATGGAGTTCCAACCGCCATTGGCGCGAACGCGCAGCACACCGACATCGATGGCGGTGAGCAAAGAGATATGGCCAGGCAGGATGCCGAGCTGACCGGTGGTGCTGGGCAGGATCACCTCATCGGCGCTGCCATCAAAGACGTTCTGGTCAGGTGCCAGCACGCGGAGGGTGAGGGACATGAACCTTGGTTCGGAGGGAGAAAGGGACGACAGACAACAAGTGACTGGGGGTGTGATTCACACCCCCATCAGGATCACTTGGTTTCAGCAGCGATCTTCTCGGCCTTGGCCTTGGCTTCCTCAATGCTGCCCACCAGATAGAAGGCAGCCTCGGGCAGGTGGTCCAGCTCACCGGCGAGGATCTGGTTGAAACCAGCGATGGTTTCTTCCAGCTTCACGTACTTACCAGGCATGCCGGTGAAGATCTCAGCCACGAAGAACGGCTGGGAGAGGAACTTCTCCACCTTGCGGGCACGGTCCACGGTCTGACGGTCGTCTTCGGACAGTTCGTCCAGACCCAGAATCGCGATGATGTCCTGCAGTTCCTTGTAGCGCTGCAGGGTGGACTGCACGGCGCGGGCGGTGCGGTAGTGCTCATCACCCACAACGGCTGGCTGCAGCATGGTGCTGGTGGAATCCAGGGGATCCACAGCGGGGTAGATGCCCTTGGAGGCCAGGGCACGGTTCAGCACCGTGGTGGCGTCCAGGTGAGCGAAGGTGGTGGCGGGTGCGGGGTCGGTCAGGTCGTCCGCAGGCACGTAGACGGCCTGGATCGAGGTGATCGAACCTTCCACGGTGGAAGCAACACGCTCCTGCAGAGCACCCACGTCGGTGCCGAGGGTGGGCTGGTAGCCCACAGCCGAAGGCATGCGGCCCAGCAGAGCGGACACCTCAGAACCGGCCTGCACGAAGCGGAAGATGTTGTCGACGAACAGCAGCACGTCCTGCTTGTTCACATCACGGAAGTGCTCAGCCATGGTCAGAGCGGAGAGACCCACGCGCATGCGGGCGCCGG
>ERZ802821.1591-NODE-1591-length-11793-cov-9.81104_pt1 | contig 11793 bp, 13 predicted proteins | sample MGYA00345648_ERZ802821 | MGnify/ENA primary metagenome ERZ802821 (study PRJEB30503, sample SAMEA104212357) | marine metagenome | biome: Westerlies Biome; feature: [SRF] surface water layer (ENVO:00010504) within the epipelagic zone...; material: water... | reverse complement strand
TTTCTATATTTCATAAATTGAAATTTAAAATTCATTATATTTTTAATTCCTTAATATTTTTATTGCCATATACAAGATTTACTATAGCCCTAGTACACATAATAGCTGTAAACATAGAAGTAATAATTCCAATTGAAAGAGTTATAGCAAAACCTTTTACTGGGCCTGTGCCAATAACATACAAAATAAGCGCAGCAATTAGAGTTGTAATATTTGCATCTAAAATTGTTATAAAAGCTCTAGAAAAACCATCTCTTATTGCTGATTGAGGATCTTTCTCTTTAAGCTCTTCTCTAATTCTTGCAAAAATTAGGACATTAGCGTCAACTGCCATACCAACAGTTAAAACAATACCTGCAATACCAGGTAAAGTTAAAGTGGCACCTAAGAGTGACATTATTCCGGTTATTAAAACTAGATTAATAAAAAGTGAAATGTTTGCTGCTAAGCCGAACACTCGATAATAAAAAGCCATAAAAAGAACAACTAGGGTTAATCCAATAACAATAGATTTCATTCCTAATTCTATGTTTTCTTTACCAAGACTTGGTCCTACTGTTCTCTCTTCAACAAACTTCATTGGGGCAGCAAGAGCGCCAGCTCTTAATAATAATGCTAGTTCACTTGCTTCTTGAGGTGAACCTACACCTGTAATTCTGAAGCTAGTTCCTAGAACTGCTTGAATGGTAGCAAGACTAATAATATTTTTTTCAATATATGATGTTTGCTCAATTATGCTGTTGCCATTTGCATCGGTTATTAGTTCTGATTTGCTTTTTTGTTCAACAAATAAAACCGCTAGCCCTCTTCCAATATTTCCTGATGTTGCTTTTTGCATAGCCCTGCCGCCTTGCATATCTAGTGTAATATTTACTTGAGACAAGCCACTTTCATCGAAACCAGTGTTCGCATTTGTAACTCTATCACCGGTTACAACAACAGCTTTTTCCAATGATGCAGTTGCATATTCATTGTCCTTGAAACTAAATTCTTCCTTTCTTAAAGGTGATGTTCTTGAATTAGCTTCAAGTCGAAACTCTAAATTTGCAGTTTTACCAATAATTTTTTTTGCAGCTGTAGGATCTTGAACTCCTGGAAGCTGAACGACAATTCGATTTGCGCCTTGCCTTTGAACAATTGGTTCTGAAACACCAAGTTCATTTACTCTGTTTCTGAGAGTAACCAAGTTTTGTCCAACAGCATAATCTCTTATTTCTCTTAAAGCGATATCAGAATATTCCAACAATAATGTATTAGAAGATGGTCTTTCTGTAATTACATACTGGATTCCATTTATACCAGGGCTATCTGTTTTGTATTTTGCTAAAGCTTTGTTATAGCTTTCACGATCTTGAAATGTAAAATGAAGTTTTAAGTCTTTAATTCCTGATCTATTAACCTTAATCCTGTCTTCTTTAAAGGTTTTTCTATAAGTATCTAACAATAACTCTAATCTTCCTTGTTGTGCTGTATCAATATCAACCTCAAGAAGAAAGTGAACACCTCCCGATAAATCTAAACCAAGTTTAAGGGGCTTTCCACCCAAGTCTTTTAACCAATCTGGCGTTGTTGGTTCAAGATTTAAAGCAACAATGACTCTATCGAGCAGCTTATTTTGGAGAATGGTTTTTGATTCAAGCTGCTGGTCAATGTTCTGAAACTTTAAAACAATTTTATTATCTCTTAAAAGAATTTCGTCATACTCAACATTTCTTTCATCAAGAGTATTTTGTATTTCATTCAACAAAGATTGATCAGCAGACTTTCCTGTATCTGTGTAAGCAAGTTGTATTGATGGTTGTGTTGGATACAAGTTAGGTAATGCATAGATAAATCCCAACACTAGTACAGTGATTATTAGAAAATACTGAGAAAAAGAAAACCTATTCACGACTAATTATTTTATAGCGTCGATTGTGCCTTTTGGCAGAATATTTGCAATAGCTGATTTTTGCAATTTTATAACATTGTTCTCACTAATTTCTATTGATACATATGCTCCACTTATATCTTTTACCTTACCAAGTATTCCACTTGCAGCAATAACTTCTGAACCTTTTTCAAGCTTTGATAGCATATCTTTTATTTGTGCATTTCGTTTGTTTTGTGGTCTTATGATCATAAAATACATAAATAAGAACAAACCGCCAAATATAATAAATGTTGGCCATAATGAAGGTTGAGTTGGTTCCATAATAAGTCCTATATTGGCCCATCGGGCATTTTTAAATTTCGCATATTATAGAAGTCTTTTAAGAAGTTCGCGAATTTATTGTTGTAAATTGATTCTCTCATATTTTTCATTAGTGATTGGTAATAATAAATATTGTGATAACTTGATAAAATACTCCCAAGTATTTCATTAGTTCTATCTAAGTGATTTAGATAAGCTCTTGAGTAATTTTTACAGACCTTGCAATTACAGTTTTTATCAATTGGATCTTCGCTCAATTTATAAGGAGCATTTCTTATATTGACTACTCCGGTTGAGGTAATTAGCTGTCCATTTCTAGCATTTCTTGTCGGAAGAACACAATCAAACATATCTATCCCATATCTAACAGCCTCAACAATATCTTCAGGCTTGCCTACACCCATAAGATATCTTGGTTTATCCTGAGGAAGTTTATCTGCCATAAAAGACAAAATCATAGTTTTCTCTTCTTTAGACTCACCAACGCTTAAACCTCCAAGTGCAATTCCATCAAAATCAATATCAACTAATGTATTTAAGGATTCTTCTCTTAAGTCTTCATATATGCCGCCCTGGACAATTCCAAATAAAGCAGATTCGGAATTATGAGCGTCTTTGCACCTTTTGGCCCACCTCATAGATAATTCCATAGATTTTTTTGCTTGATCGTATGATGATGGATAATCAGTACACTCATCAAAAGCCATTACAATATCAGATCCTAAATTTTCTTGAATCTTGACAGAATCCTCAGGTGTCATAAATATTTTTTTACCGTCATATGGTGAACTGAATTTAACACCCTCTTCAGATATTTTTACTAAATCACCAAGACTCCACACTTGAAAACCACCTGAGTCCGTCAAAATAGGCCTGTCCCAATTTGAAAATTTATGTAATCCACCTAAATCACGTATAGCTTCATCACCTGGCCGTAACATAAGATGATATGTGTTGCCTAAAATTATCTCCGATCCAGTTGATTTAAGGTCTTCGACCGTTAATCCTTTTACAGTTCCATTGGTGCCAACAGGCATAAAAGCTGGTGTGTTAATAGTTCCTCTTTCAAATTGTATTTCTGCATTGCGAGCAAAATCAGAAGTTTTTTTAATATTAAATTTCATTTTTTTCTAATAACATGGCATCACCATATGATAAAAATCTATATTTCTTTTTAACAGCCGTTTCATAAATATATTTCATATTCTCATATCCAATGAATGCTGATACAAGCATTAATAAAGAGGACTTGGGAAGATGAAAATTAGTTATAAGATTGTCAACCACTTTAAATTTGTAACCAGGATAAATAAAAAGCTTTGTATAACCTTTATACCCATTCATATCTCCATGTGAAAATGCCGTTTCAAGTGCTCTTGTAGCTGTTGTTCCAACTGCAAAAACTTTCTTGCCAGCTTGTTTTGTTTGATTAACAAGCGTCATAACCTCTCGACTAACCTCTAAGTATTCTTCATGAATATCATGATTTTTGATGTTTTCTACTTTTACAGGCTGAAAAGTACCAGCACCAACACTAAGATTTATGGTAGATATTTTCACACCGATTTGTTTAATTGAATTCAATAATTCATCGTCAAAGTGAAGTCCTGCAGTCGGCGCAGCAACTGATTCTTGTAAATTTTTATCTTCATAAACAGTAGCATATCTATTCCTATCAATTTCCTCATCTTTTCTTTTTATATAAGGGGGTAAAGGAATATGACCAATTTTGTTAAAAATATCTAAAGGTGGTTCATTAAACTGGAGAATAAAAAAATTATCTTTTCTATATATACATTTTGCCTTATATGATTCTAAATTTAAAAATGAGCCGATTTTTGGACTTCTAGCAGAGCGAATTTGAACCAATGCTTTGTTGTCTTCCATAACTCTTTCAAGCATTACCTCTACAAATCCGCCAGATTCTTTATGCCCAAAAATTCTTGCAGGAATTACTGATGTATTGTTTACAACCAATAAATCACCTTCTTGAAAATATTTAATAATGTCCTTAAAAAAAATATGATCAATATCATTTTTAAAAACAAGTAATCTGCTTAAACTTCTTTTTTTAAGAGGATAATTTGCAATAAGCTCATCAGGCAGATGATAGTTAAAATCTGAGGTTTTCATGAGAAGCTGATTTTAAATTAGTTCATACTTGGCTACAATGCCATGCGTGCCCTATTGGCGGAATTGGTAGACGCGCGCGATTCAAAATCGCGTTCCTTCGGGAGTGCCTGTTCGACTCAGGCATGGGGCACCATTAATCTAATTTATTGTCACAAGATTTATATATTTTAATGCTTGTTTATGTTTTGGGCATACCTATAATCATGTTTTATAAAAATAAATAGCATGAAAAAAAGTAAGAAAATTGTAATAAAGCTTGGCTCATCTCTTTTAACTAATAAAAAAGGTGGAGTAAATAAGTCTGTATTGAAGAATGTAGTTAAAGATATAGTCTGGTTACTAAATTTAAAAAAAGAAGTTATTGTTGTCTCATCTGGAGCGATTTCACTTGGTAAAGGAAAATTAAATCTTAATAATGATTTAACTTTAAATGAGTCCCAAGCAGTTGCTGCAAGAGGTCAGATAGAATTAATGACAGCATGGCAAAATGAATTCAAAAAACATAAGAAACAGGTAGCACAAATACTCCTATCGCCTTCTGATATAAAAAATAAAAAATCATCAAATAATGCTATGGCTACTTTGAAAAATTTATTAAATTTTAATTGTGTTCCAATAATCAATGAGAACGATACAACTTCTACTGATGAAATTAAATTTGGTGATAACGATATTCTTGCCGCACAAATTGCAAAATTAGTTCAGGCAGATCATTTAATCTTACTATCCAACGTAGATGGTTTATATAAAGAGCCACCAAAAAATAATAAGAACGATAACTTAGTTTTGGAAGTTAGGTCAATTAATAAAAAAATAAAAGATATGGCGGGTGCTGCTTCAAAGCTTGGTAAAGGTGGAATGATTTCTAAAATTAAAGCTGCAGAAATATGTATGAAATTTAAATGCTCAGTTATTATTACCTCTGGTTTGAAGGAAAGCCCCATAAAAAGCCTTAGTAATAAAAAAACAAAATCAACGAAATTTATAATCAAATCATGATGGTTGAAAATATGAATATTGAAAAAATTGGCGCCAATGCAAAAAAAGCAGCAAGTAGTCTTGCCAAAGCGTCAAGTGAGCAAAAAAATTATGCTCTTACAGCAATGGCTAAAAATATCCTTGCTGATAAAAAAGACATATTAGATGCAAATAAATTAGACATTGAAAATAGTAAAACAAAAAACCTTTCAGAGTCATTTATTGATCGTTTGGAATTAAATGAGGAAAGAATAACTGCTATATCTAATACTCTAAATGAAATAGAGTCTTTTAAAGACCCTGTTGGAAAAATTTTAGATTCTTGGCAAAGGCCAAATGGATTACAAATATCCAGAGTATCAACACCTTTAGGTGTAATTGGTATTATTTATGAAAGTAGGCCTAATGTAACTGCTGATGCTGGTGCTTTATCATTGAAAGCCGGAAATGCATCGATATTAAGGGGTGGTTCAGATAGTATTAATTCTTGCTTAGCAATTCATAAATCATTGGTCAAAGGTCTTAAAGAAGCAAATATTGATGAAAATACGATTCAAATCATTAAAAATACAGACAGAGAAATTGTAAGAAAAATGCTGCATGGAATAAATCAATCAATTGATGTTATTGTTCCAAGAGGTGGCAAAAGTCTGGTGGCTATGGTTGAAGAAGAGGCAAGAGTACCTGTATTTGCCCATCTTGAAGGCATATGTCATATTTTTGTTGATAAAACAGCCCATCTAGATAGGTCAGTTGATGTTTGTATAAATGCAAAAATGAGAAGACCTGGTATATGTGGTGCTGTAGAAACGATCTTAGTGCATGATGAGATAGCTAATGAATTTATGCCTAAGCTTATTAATGCTCTTAAAGCTCAAGCGTGTGAAATTAGGGGTTGTGTTAAAACACAAATGTTTAATGAGAATATTATTGAAGCAAAAGATCAAGATTGGTCTACAGAATATTTGTTACCAATAGTTAGCATAAAAATAGTAGATAATTTTGCTCAAGCTATTGAGCATATTGACTGCTATTCGTCAGGTCATACAGAATCAATTCTTACTGAAGACCTTAATCGAGCAGTGAGATTTCAAAAAGATATAGATAGCGCAATAGTTATGCATAATACATCTACACAATTTGCAGATGGTGGTGAATTTGGTTTGGGTGGTGAGATAGGAATAGCTACAGGAAAATTTCATGCAAGAGGTCCTGTCGGTGTAGATCAATTAACTAGTTTTAAATACTTAGTTAATGGAAATGGACACATTAGAGGTAAATAATTTTTTTTTATTTTGTAGCAAAACTACAAATATATACCTTAATATATCCTATAAAATCAACAATTATAAAAAATTTGACAAATATTGAGCAGCTAAAATAGTATTCGCTACAAGTATTGCTTGAATATTACATTTTTATAGATCTATGTTCTCCCCTATTAGAATATTGATACTATCTCCTCTCCAAAAAAAATTAATATCGAGCAATGCAAACCTGCTTTGGCTTAGAATTTGTTTTTTCGAGGCATCTATTAAACGTTAATCTAAGCACGCCCGGGTTTTTTAAAACATGGGTATAAATTATGGCAGATAAAAATTACACGATCTTATTAATAACTTTCTTCGCAATAACATCATGCGGTGGTGGTGGCGGCGGTGGAAGTTCATACAACTCCTCCAATCCAGGATATGGTACTGGCAATTATTCACCTGAAATAACAAATGCGAGTGCGAATATTAGCGTGCAAGAAAATCAAACATCAGCATTTACAGTAACTGCATCTGATGCTGATGGTGATGCACTCACCTTTTCAATTTCAGGAACTGATTCAAGTTTATTTACCATTGGAGAAACATCTGGAATTGTAGCTTTCATAACTGCACCAGATTATGAAGCTCCTTCTGACGAAAATACCGATAATGTTTACTCAATCATCGCTACAGTAAGTGATGGGACCGCAACTGATAATATGATGTTCAATATAAATGTTACAAATGACACCTCGGATGATACAAGTTCTGAAAATTTTGACGGTAAGATACTTGCCTCTGGTCCTATACAATCAGCTTCAGTATGTTTTGTTGAAAGTATATCTGATGTTTGTAGCGAAGCTCAGTTTAATACAACATCTGCTCAAGATGGTACCTTTCAGCTAGTTGTAGATGGTAACCCTTCTGGATTTATTAAAACTGAAGGTGGTTTTGATCCTAATACCAATTGGGAGATATTGACAGATGAGGGTCTTGCAATAGGTCAGCCTACTACAGATCAAAATTTTATTATCTCGCCAATGAGCACAATGATGCTTGTTTACGATAACAACACTGAATATGAAGTTTTCAAATCCAAACTAGGAATAAATTCAGACTTTATGATTAGATTTGATGATCCTTTTGATAATCTAAACATAGAAACTAATAACAAAGTGGCAGTAGTATATTCACAGATGGTTGTTCTTGGTGAAGTTTTAAAAGAAATTCACACATATGAAGATAAGCAGCCTTTTTGGATTGCTGCTGATAATATTTATAACAGATCTGGAGATGAAACATCACTTGCAGATACCACTTTCATAAAAGATATGCTTGCAAATTTAGATGCGGATTTTAATCCAACGAGTGATCAATTGGTTGATCTTTCAGCAGGTATATCATCCTTTTTACAAAAAATTTATGCTGATACATCTAATACACATTCATCATTTGTAGCGGTAGGCGTTAAGGAGTTAGAAGATTTAATGGAGTCAGTTGTTGACGGTACTGCAGATGCCACTGAAATAGACAAATTAATTTTTAATACTAATAGTTGGATTGCTGAAAATACATCATGGGATGGAGGTTTAATAGTAGATAATGAGGAACATTTAAGAACAACAACTTACTCACTTTCAAATGAAGGTAGTTCAAACTACCTTGTCGATCAAATAAATCCTAAAACAACAGATTTTATAATATATGTCAAAGAAGGTGATATTATTAAATTTGATGCAGCCAGTTCAGTTACTTCGAATCACCCCTTCCTTCTATCTACTGAAGTTGATGATAGAGACGACAGTGCGCAAATTGGAACTAATGAAGGCTGGGATAAAGATACTTTAACATTAACAGTTTCAGCAAATACGCCTGATGAAATTTATCCGTATTGTGATTTTCATGCCGGGATGTACACGAACGGTAAAATTGTGAAAGTTGATAACTACAATGTTGCCAATCTTGATGTAACTAATGCATCAGGAGCTCTTCAGGTTAAAGGTACTGTTGCAACTGGTCCCTTTAAAGGTGCATCAGGCTTCACTTATAAAGTTTATTTAACTAGGCAAGACAGCTCTGATCACGAGCATACTTTCTACGAATATCCAAACCTCACATTTTATATGCCTAATGATCAGGGCTATCATGGATCAGAAAATGCTTCTAACGATGAGTTGTTCAAGCCTAAGTCACATTATGTAGGCTCATCTGGAACCAACGACTCAGATAGTGGTTACTAAATAAATTAGTTGAAATTATACATGGTCAGAAAACTTTTTAAGATTTTTGGCCATTTTTTTTGCGTATCTTTTAAATATCTTTAAGGCCTTCAATATGTCATAAGATTCTTCAGTTTCTGATAAAGAATAGCCATCCCAATAGCTAATAACATAGCCAATTTTAGTTTCAGAAAGCTCTATGATGGCTGGATCTTGATTTTTTTCATCCAGATGCATAATTTCTATCTTATCATCTCTTAAATCAATAGATGTGTGCTTAACCTCTGAAAACATAGATTTATAAAGATTTTCAATTCTAATATAATTAGCTTTTAAGTTTGTTTTGGTCATATGAATGATGTCTTCCAACTTCAAAATCTCTTAAACCCAAGTGTTTAGTTTTTCTTCCTCTTGCCCTCTTTCTCCAGAGAGTATAACTCCCCTTTTTTAGATTTTTTCTCATCAAATCTTCAACCTGATTCTGATTGAGACCAAAAGTAGCCTCGATAGCATCAAAAGGAGTTCTGTCCTCCCATGCCATTTCAATGATCCTTGAAATCTCTTCTTCTTTTAACTTTTTAATTTAGATACCTCTGACTCTAATTCAGCAATCCTTCTTTTTAAGGATTCAATTTCGTCTTTTTTTACAAAACCCGCTTCCTTCATAAATTTTTCTAGAGCCGGTTTCATCATCTTTTCCATATTTTTAGCATCTTTCATCATTGTAAAAGGGTTCATTTCATCTCCTTATATATATACATCAAATCTTGTTGATTTACCTTTAACTTGATAATTAATGTTAGCATCTATTATCTTTGATTTAATTGGTCTTTTTAAGACAATCTTTTTAAATTCTTGTTTTTTAAAATCAAAAAATATCTGATCCTCTGAATTATTAATCATCTCAATTTCTAAGATATTTTTTATATCATTCATACTACCTGATCTAGCTGCGTTTTTTTTGTTATCAGGATACATTGGGTCTAGATAAATCAGATCAATATTTCTCTTATTTTTGTATATATCGACAGCATTTCCATAAACTAAATCTAAGTTTTTTAAAAAAATTAATTCCTCTCTTGCTCTATTAATAGCATCATTTAATAACATAAATAAAATACTGCTTTGCTCACAAGCAATTACTTTGTGACCTAATGCCAGAAAAATTAGGGTATCTGATAAAAAACCTGCAGTTCCATCAAGTATTGTTAAATTATCTTTTTTTTTACCTAATACTTTCTTTAAAAGTGTTTCATGATCTGTTCTTTTCAGTCTCCACCCCATTTGCCCTTTTAAAAAATCTATATGAATTAATTTTTTTTGTGATGAGTTAATAACAAAATGTAATCCGTTTTCTTTGTATATAAAAAATGATAGCTGTTCTGGATATTTATTTACTATATTTGCCTCAGGAACGCCTAAAACATTAAGTAAATAATCTACATAGATTTTGTTATCAATGTAAATTGGTAAATTCATATTAGAACTAGTAACAGAACTCCTAATAAAACCCTATAAATTACAAATGGATACATGCCAATTTTTTCAACAAAAATTAGAAAATACTTAATAGTAAGAAAAGCAACAATACATGAAGTTAAAAAACCAACAACTAAAGAGATAATATTAATCTGAGTTTCATATAGAACCAAATCCCCAATTAAAAAAACTAGTGCGCCAAAAATAGTTGGTATTGCCAATAAAAAAGCAAATTTTGATGAGTCTTTTAAATTTAATCCAATTAATAATGCAGCTGTCATCGCCGTCCCTGATCTTGATGCTCCTGGAAATAAAGCAAAAACCTGAAACACACCTATAAAAATAGCTCCAGCAATTGTTAGCTCAATTAAGCTTTTAGATGATGAGCTATATTTATATGCAAAAAGCAAAAAGCCAGCAAATAAAAGATTCATGTATGCAATACTAGCAATACTATTTCTATTTGATTTTATAAAATCTGTTCCAAGCAGGCCTGCCATGACAATTGGAAAAGTTGCAATTATTAATAAATATGCAACTTTTCTGCTGTCATTATTATTATTTTTAGAAATTAAAGACTTAATCATAAGCTTAATCTCAGTTCTAAAAAAATATATTACAGCAAGCAGTGTCCCTGCATGAACAGCTATATCAAATGCCAATCCAAGATCATCTGTTCCAAATAATAAAGTTGGAAATAATAAATGTGCCGAGCTTGATATTGGTAAGAATTCTGTTAACCCTTGAATTAAACCTAAAAGAAAGCTTAGAAGAACTTCATTCATTTACTTTTTTGTATTGGGGTATTGATGAATAAATAGGATTTGCAGAATCTGGTTTAAATGAGTTATTTTTTGAATTTAAATACATCTCTAAAGCTTTTTTAGCTACCGCATCAGAATCTAAGTTATCAACGTCATCTGAGTCGATAACAATTAGAGGTTTGCTAATAGCGGAAGTAATTCCTTTCAAATAAGCTGCAACACTTCGTGTAGCTGTATATGAGTTTGAATTATTTGCATATGCAAAAATATCAATCTCCTCAAGCATAAAAAAAGAATCAAGCCCTATAAATGAAAGCATTTCTGACCAATTTGGTCTTTCTTTTCGTTCATGTTTAAGGGAATACTGGACGACGTCATCTTTGATGATTGCACATAGAGAAGTTTGATTTCCAGAACTTTGTATAGCTATAACATTCATCAAGTTTATATTTGACTAGATATCAAATTAAAAACATCATCTACAGACTTTGATCCATCAACTGTAATATATTTTAAATTACTCTCAAGAACTTGATTTGAATAAAAATCTGATAAAGGTTTTGTTTGATCATGATATACGGCCAATCTTTTAAGAACTGTTTCTGGTATATCATCCTCTCTTTGGATTAAAGGTTCTCCTGTTTCATCATCTTTACCCTCTATTTGTGGAGGATTGTAGTCAATATGATAGTTTTTACCTGACCCTGGATGAACTCTCCTTCCAGACATTCTTTTAACAATAACTTCATCATCTACCTGAATCTCAATAACAT
>ERZ802821.1578-NODE-1578-length-11865-cov-12.9588_pt1 | contig 11865 bp, 10 predicted proteins | sample MGYA00345648_ERZ802821 | MGnify/ENA primary metagenome ERZ802821 (study PRJEB30503, sample SAMEA104212357) | marine metagenome | biome: Westerlies Biome; feature: [SRF] surface water layer (ENVO:00010504) within the epipelagic zone...; material: water... | reverse complement strand
ACCACAGAGTAGCTATTGCCAACACTAAGCCAGGAGTTGATAAACTTAATTTTATTGTAAAGTTAATAGCACGATTTAAAGAATGGCTTAATAGGTCCACACCATCAGCAGTTGGATTAGATCACATTTCTTATCAATTAAATCCAATAGACAGGTGGTTCGATTTTTATTTAAAAGCAAAAGATCGTGGCTTAAAACCATACTGGACTATCAATCACGGTTGGATTACAGGAATGTATTATAAAGATCCAGATGGCAATCTTATTGAAATATTTTTCGAGCACTGGCAGAACGAAGAAGAGTTTAAGCATGAGGTTTCAGCTCGAGGCTTTCCAGAAGAACCGGTAGGAACAAATATGGATATTGATATTCTCTATGATATGTTCAAAAAAGGCGAAAGTTTTGAAAACTTAACCAAAAAAGGAAATACAGTTCCTGAAGGTAAAGAGCCTGTGACTGGTATACAAGCTGCGATCAATATGCGTAAAAAATTTAAATAGTATTTGTATGGATCTATACGATCTCAATTCAATTCCAAGAATAGTCTTTTCAATTTTATCAATTTTATTAACCATAGGACCAACTATTGCCGACTTTAATAAAACTCATGCTACACATCCTGATTGGATAGGGCATGCACGCTTTCATGTAGTCTGGCAAGTTCTTGGATTCTATCCAATCATGGTTTTGAATTTAATTGTATTATGGATTTATATTCCTGAATTTTATTATCCATACCAGCTTTATTTTTGGCTTATTTGGTATTTTGGTTTCCTTGGAACCTTTATAATAACTATTTTCAGCATGCCTCTATTTAAGGGAACGCTCTCTGATCCTGGAGGAAGAGTACCCTTCAAATATACATTTGGAAAAAAATTAAAATTACTACCTGGAAAAAATAAACACCTTCCATTTAAAATAAAAGGGCAAGTAAAAACCTATAAAGTTGATGAAAACCTTCACAACATGATACTGCCAACAATAATTGTGATTATTACGTCTATTTACTTTATAGTTCATTAAAAAATATTTCTAAAAATGATCGAGTATTTCTTTCCACTATTACTACTATGCGTCATCCAATCTGGAACACCTGGTCCTAATAATATTATGTTAACTGCATCGGGTAGAAATTTTGGTTATTTTGGATCTATTCCTCATATGGCAGGAGTAGTGTTTGGTTTCCTATCTTTATTGATTGTTTTGAGCCTTGGATTAATAACTATTTTTAATAACTTTCCATTTATACAAACATTATTACAAATTTTAGGATCACTTTATCTTTTATACTTATCTTACCGCATTTACTTTTCTTATAACGCAGAAGATCAAAGTCGTTCAAAGCCAATTACCTTCTTGGAGTCATCATTGTTTCAATATGTTAATCCAAAGGGAGTCATGATGGCGGTAACAACAATTTCTATTTATACTGATTTTAAGAATTTTGAGTTCATCGATAGCTTTATGAATGGCATGATATGGATATTAATTGCATTCACAATCTCAAATATATTTGCTGTTTTAACTTGGACAACGATTGGTGTATTTTTAAATAATTTCATTAAATCTGATAAAGCAATTAATCAATTTAATGGATTTATGGCAACTTTACTTGTTTTAACAGTTATATGGATTAATTATGAGTTCTATGGATCTTAATAGAAAATTAATAACCTATTTAGTTTTGGGGCATTGCTTTATTATTGCTATATCAAATTATCTAGTTCAATTTCCAATAAATATATTTGGTTTGGATTATACAATTGGTACATTCACTTTCCCAATTATAGTTCTAGCTACAGATTTGACAGTACGACTTTCGAATGCAACAAATGCACGTAAAGTTATCGGATACGCCTTTATCCCAGCTTTTATAATTTCATACATATTTGCTGATTTTAGAATAGCGATTGCATCTGTTTTAGCTTATTCAATTGGGCAGTTGCTTGATGTCTTTGTATTTTCAAAAGTAAGGGACAGAGTAGGCGATGATGGCTTTAATTTAAGTTCTTATTGGTACCTTGCGCCAGTTGTAAGCACCTTTTTTGCCCAATTGATTGATACATATCTATTTTATGGTGTGGCATTTTATAATTCTGCAGACGATTTTATGCGAGAAAATTGGGATCTCATAGCATTCAACGATTTCATATTGAAACTAGTTGTTTGCTACCTAGCATTTTTGCCAATTTATGTTTTAATTCTGAATAGAACTTTTAATTATATTAAAACGCGCACATAAAAAAAATGTTATTTACGTCTATTTCTCCTGAAGCTTTTGATCATAAAAATATATCTAAAGACATTCATGAAATGAATGATCATATAAAAAATTTGCTAGTCAACGCGCCCCCATCACATGAAATACCTTTTGATGTCTTGCAAGAAATAAGAAGACAAGGTGGTGGATTGCTTGCTTTCCAGCCATATTCTGATCGTGCTGAAAATAGGCAAATTGGGATAGGCGATCATAAAGTAATGATAAGAATAATTAATCACGACAGTCCTGATTTTATTTATATGCACATACATGGCGGCGGTCACTGCATTGGTGCTGCAGATATGCAGGATCAATCTTTAGAAAAAATTTCAAATGATCTTAATTGTGTCGTGGTAAGTGTCGAATATCGTCTTGCGCCAACTAACCCTTATCCAGCTGCTCCAGATGACTGTGAAACAGCAGCTGTTTGGTTGATAGAAAATTCAAAGAAAGAATTCAATACAGAAAAAATTGTAATTGGTGGAGAGTCGGCTGGCGCAAACTTATCAGCGGTTACATTGCTGAGACTGAAAAGTAAAGGGATGTTGGATACTATCAAGGGTGCAAACCTTATTTACGGATCCTATGATGCTCGACTTACACCAAGCGCAATCAGGCAGGAAGGTTCTGAAGAAATATTCTTATTATCATATGCAATGATTAGAAAATTTAGAGACTCATACTTTCAAGGAGATGTGGATAAAAGCTTGCCTGACGTTTCACCCATTCAAGGAGATTTAACGGGAATGCCACCAGCATTATTTACAGTAGGAACAAGAGATTTATTGCTTGATGATTCATTATTTATGTATGGTAGATGGTTGAGTTATGGTTCAAATGCAGAAATTATAATTGTTCCAGGAGCAGATCATGCTTTTAATGCTTTTCCGTCAGAAACAACAACATCTGTTGAAAATAAAATAAGTGAATTTGTTAAATCAGTTCTCTAGACCATCTAAATATACTTTAGCAACTTTTTTTCCTAATTTGTAGTCAGCTTTTAAAACCTCAATATTTTTTGAATCTCTTTTTGATTTTAGTTTTTCTGGTGGGCATAGTTGTACAATTTCGCAATCACTCGGGGGATTATTAATAAAATCAAGTGCTCGATTATAAGTTTTATCATGCACTAATAATGCTTTTCTCAATTTAGGATATTCTCTTGATAGTAAAGCGCCAATATAATTTTCAATTTTCAACTTCCTTCTAAATTTTTTTTCATATGTTCTAATCACAATTATCTTTTTAGCTCCCATCTCATATGCTTTTTCTACGGGAAGGGGATCAGCAACACCTCCATCAAATTTCCTGCGTCCATCTATTAAGCTTGGGGTTCTAACCAATATGGGCAGAGTACCAGAGGCAATCATTTTTGGCATCCACTCACCATCACCAAATGAATAATATTCGGCATTTGCTTCGATCGCATCAGTCACAACTGCAATATAATCTTTTCCTTTTAAATTATTTTTAATTTTTTCCATATTTGGCTTAAACATCTTCTCGCCATCCTCGTACATCTGATGAAATTTAATTATGTCTTTACCAATGAAAATATTTTTATAGCTAAGGTAATCACCTTTAGCTGCATAGAGCATTTTTTCTAAATTATTGTCTGTTTCTCTAATTAGATACCAGCATAGAACCGCCACTCCATTTGAGACTCCCATGTAAATATCAAATGGATCATAGTTCCTATTAATAAAGGTATCGGTTATTCCAAAAGAAAATACACCTCTTTGGCCACCGCCTTCTACGATCAGAGCTGTTTTTTTATTTTCCATGACATCAATTAACTAGTAAAGTTATATAAAAAATCAAATGTGTTCGATAGTAATTTTAAAACAAAGTGACTCAGAGTGGCCATTAATAATTGGTGCTAACAGAGATGAAATGAAGGACAGAGAGTCACTTACGCCTGGTAGACACTGGGAAGATAGACCCCATGTATTTGCCGGAAAGGATTTAATTGCTGGAGGCACATGGCTTGGTATCAATGATTATGGTTTGGCTGTTGGCATCATGAATCGAATGAACAGTTTAGGACCATTAGATAATAAAAGAAGTAGGGGAGAGTTAGTTTTAGACGCATTAGATCATGCAGATGCATCGGAGGCTCTTAATGCCATGATCGAAATTCAAAAGGACTCTTATAGGGGATTTAATATGCTTATCGCTGATAATATAAATGCTTACTGGATAAAGTCAGATGAGGAACAAGAAGTCATTGAATACTTTAATATACCAGACGGGCTTTCAATGATAACGGCATATGATCGAAATGATTTAAAATCGAAGCGCATTAAAACTTACCTATCAAAGTTTGCTTTATCATTAGAGCCAAATCCATCTAAAGGGGAATGGCAAGACTGGGAAATGTTATTGGGAAGCACTTACAGTGAGGATAAAAATCCACTAAGCGCTATGTGTGTGAAGACTGATATGGGATTTCAAACAGTATCATCAACTTTAATCGCACTGCCTAGCTTTCAACCTAAGGGAGCGAAGCAAAAACCTGTCTACAAATTTGCTAATGGTTCTCCTGATTTATCAAGTTACACTGAACTTGATCCGTAAGCTTGATATATTATTAATTAAATTATTGATTTTATTGATTAATATTTAGATAGGATACGGGCACTTTCTTATATTTAGTGTTGTTTGAAAAATCTTAATTATTATAATCAACGAACTTATAATCAATATTTTGGAGTACCCGAATGACTGACTGTTATATCTATGACGCAATAAGAACGCCTCGTGGCAAAGGCAAAAAAAATGGAACTTTACATGAAGTTACAGCCTTAGAACTTGCAACCCAGGTTTTAAATAATGTTAAAGACCGCAATCAACTAGATACTGCTGATGTAGACGACGTTGTTCTGGGATGTGTTGCTCCAGTTGGTGAACAAGGTGCTAATATTGCTCGTTCTGCAGTGCTCAATTCAGAATTTGATCAATCAGTATCAGGAGTGCAAATAAATAGATTTTGTGCATCTGGTTTAGAAGCAACAAACATGGCAGCGGCTCAAGTTATGTCTGGTCAGGCACAGATGTCTATAGGTGGCGGCGTTGAATCAATGTCAAGAGTTCCAATGGGTTCTGATGGTGGAGCAATGGTTGCTGATCCTTCGGTAGCAATTAAAAACTATTTTGTACCTCAAGGAATAAGTGCAGACATGATTGCTTCAAAATGGGGCTTTACTAGAGATGATGTAGATGCTTATGCAGTTGAGAGTCAACAAAGAGCTAAAAAAGCTTGGGATGAAAAAAGGTTTGATAAATCAATTACACCTGTGAAAGATATTAATGGTTTAACAATCTTAGATCATGATGAACATATGAGGCCCGATGCAACAATGCAATCACTGGGATCACTAGATCCTTCTTTTGCAATGATGGGAGAAATGGCTGGTTTTGATGCGACAATACAACAAAGGTATCCAGAAGTAGAAAAAGTAAACCATGTGCACACAGCTGGTAACTCCTCTGGGATCGTTGATGGTGCTGCTGCAATTCTACTTGGCAATAAAGAAATGGGTGAAAAGCATGGTCTTAAAGCAAGAGCGAAAATTAAAGGATTTGCTTCAATTGGATCTGAGCCAAGCATAATGTTGACTGGACCGGGCTATGTTTCAGACAAAGTCTTAAAAAATCTTGGAATGGATAAAAACGACATTGATTTATGGGAATTAAATGAAGCTTTTGCAGTTGTTGTTCTAAGATACTTAGAGCATATGGGCATCGATCATTCTCAAATTAATGTTAATGGCGGAGCTATTGCAATGGGACACCCTCTTGGTGCTACTGGTGCAATGATACTTGGTACAGTTCTTGATGAGTTAGAAAGAACGAACAAGTCTACAGCACTTGCTACATTGTGTGTTGGCGGAGGCATGGGAACTGCCACTGTCATCGAGCGCGTTTAAAAATTTAGATTAAAGGTAATATAATGAGTGATGTAACTTATGAAATAGATAGCGACGGTGTTGCTGTTGTAACTTGGGATTTAGAAAATCGTTCAATGAACGTTCTAAATTTTCAATCTTTAGGCGAATATAGGCAAATTATCGAAAAGCTAATTGGCGACGACGCAGTTAAAGGTATCGTTCTGAGAAGCGCTAAAGATGCATTCATAGCTGGAGCAGATCTTACTTCTTCTGAAGTTTTTGGTTTTGACAGCGTTCAAGAAGATAAAGTTAAAGCTGCAGAAAAAATATATAATGGAAACATGGAAATGCAGTTGCTGTTTAGGAGCATGGAAACATGTGGCAAGCCTTTTGTTGCAGCAATAAATGGACATGCTTTAGGCGGTGGATTTGAGATTTGTTTGTCATGTCACTACCGTGTTGCGATTGATAATGACAAAATTCAAATTGGACAACCAGAAGCAAAAGTTGGTCTTATACCCGGAGCGGGTGGAACTCAAAGAGTGCCTAGATTGGCAGGAGTTACCCAAGACATAATGGGCTTCCTTTTAGCAGGAACTCCATTCACTCCTAAAAAAGCTTTAGGTGCAGGATTAATTAACGAAGTAACTGATAAAGAAAATTTATTAGCAGCTGCAAAGAAATATATTGTTGATGGTGGCAAAGCAGTTCAACCATGGGACGAAAAAGGTTTCAAATTCCCTGGTGGACTTCCTTACACTCCAAAAGGAATGATGCTATGGGCAGCGGCCTCATCATCTCTTAGAAAAAATTCTTATAATAATTATCCAGCTCAAACAGCTATATTGTCAGCAGTTTATGAAGGCGTGCAAGTTCCAATTGATGCTGCATTAAGAATTGAGGCTCGTTATTTTACCAACGTTGTTATGGATCCAAGATCACAAAATATGGTCAGAAGCTTATTTGTTAATATGCAAGCTCTCAGTAAGGGAGCAAGAAGGCCAAAGGACTTTGATAAGTATGATGTCAAAAAAATTGGTATACTTGGAGCTGGACTAATGGGTGCAGGAATTGCTTATGTAACTGCAAAAGCAGGAATTGAAGTTATTTTAATTGATACAGATCAAGATGCTGCTGATAAAGGTAAAGATTACTCGACTAAAATTTTAGATAAGCAACTAAGCAAAAAAAGAACTACAGAAGAAAAGAAAGAAAAACTACTAAATTTAATAACTCCTACTACTGATTACTCTTTGCTACAGGGCGCAGATCTAATTGTAGAAGCAGTTTTTGAAAACAGAGATATCAAGGCTGAAGTTACCGCTAAAGCTGAAGCACAAATTGCTGAGACAGCTGTTTTTGGTTCCAATACTTCAACTTTACCTATCACAGGACTGGCTAAAAATTCTAAAAGACCTAATAATTTTATTGGAATTCATTATTTCTCTCCTGTTGAAAGAATGCCATTAGTTGAAATTATTATGGGAAAAGAAACGTCACAGGAGACTCTTGCTAAGACAATGGATTATGTGCAAAAGATTAAGAAAACTCCAATTGTAGTAAATGACAGCAGAGGTTTCTATACAAGCCGCGTATTCAGCACATATACAGGTGAAGGTGTCGCAATGCTGGCAGAAGGAATCAAACCTGCGCTAATTGAAAATGCAGGCAAGATGACAGGTATGCCAATGGCGCCTTTAGCTCTCTCAGATGCTGTAGCTTTAGATCTTGCATGGAAGGTGACTACTCAAACTAAAAAAGACTTCGAGGCGGAAGGAAAAGAGTTTCCTGTTACACCTATGTATTCAATCATGGAAGAAATGGTTGAAAAGCAAGGGAGATTTGGAAAGAAAAATAATAAAGGTTTTTACGAATATCCTGAAAGTGGGAAAAAATATTTATGGCCTGAATTATCAAATCTTTGTAAAGAAAGCGACGATCAGCCTGAAGTTGATGAATTAAAAAAGAGATTTCTCTATATACAGGCTTTGGAAACAGCTAAGTGTTATGAAGAGAATGTACTAACAGATGTGCGTGATGCTGATATTGGAGCAATACTAGGCTGGGGAATGGCACCTTGGACTGGCGGAACACTCTCCTACATTGATATGATTGGTGTCAAAGAATTTGTTGCTGAAGCAGATAAACTTGCTCAAAAATATGGTGAAAGGTTTACACCTTGCAAGCTTCTTCGTGATATGGCCGCCAAAAATGAGACTTTTCATAAAAGTGGTAATTCTAGTCAAGCAGCTTAAATAAGATTAGTATAAGTATTATATCTTTATAGATTTGAAAGGATCCATATGGCAAACACTACACCTACGACTAATTCTCTCGAAAATTACTTTTTACCCTTCACTGCAAATAAGGATTTCAAAAAAGATCCAAGACTTTTGGATAGAGGGGAAGGTGTATACTATTGGAACCATAAAGGTGATACAGTAATTGATGCTTCTTCAGGATTATTTTGTGTACCTTTGGGTCATGGAAGGAAAGAAATTGCAGATGCTGTACACCAGCAATTACTAAAATTAGATTATTCTCCAAGCTTCCAAGTTTCTCACTTACCAGCTTTTGCCTGTGCTGAAAAAGTTGCAAAACTGTTACCTGGTGACTTAAACAATGTATTTTTTACGATATGTGGTTCAACAGCAATAGACTCCGCAATAAAAATTGTTCAAGCATATCAGCATGCAATTGGACAGGCTCATCGAATGAAGTTTGTATCACGTGAAAGAGCTTACCACGGTGTGAATATTGGCGGCACCTCTCTGAGCGGTATGATTAAAAATAGAGAAATATTTACTGCTGCAATGCCAGGCGTTATTCATTTAAGACATACTTGGTTAGACGAGAATAAGTTCACAAAAGGTCAACCAGAACATGGTGCACATTTAGCTGATGACCTTCAAAGATTTGTTGATATGTATGGTCCAGAGTCAATTGCTGCATGCTTTGTCGAGCCTATCGCAGGATCTACGGGAACATTAATTCCACCGAAGGGATACTTAGAAAAGTTAAGAGCAACATGTGATAAGTATGGCATCGTATTAATTTTTGACGAAGTAATTACAGGATTTGGAAGAACTGGAAAGTCTTTTGGTTCTGTAAAATATAATGTACAGCCAGATATGATAACCATGGCGAAAGCTATTACAAATGGTTCCCAACCGATGGGTGCTGTTGGGGTTTCTGACAAAATTTACAACGCGATTGTTGGCAATGGCCCAGAACATGGAGTTGAGTTTTTTCATGGCTACACATACTCTGGTCATCCAGCATGTGTTGCAGCATCATTAGCTACATTGGATATTTATGAAAAAGAAGATATTTTCGCAAGAGCCGAAAAGATGTCACATTATTTTTTAGATGCTGTTTTTGATGCGTTTAAAGATGTCCCAGCGGTAACAGATGTTCGTGGAGATGGGATGATGGCTGCTATTGATCTTGCAGTTGATAAAACTCCAGGGGTGCGTGGATATGATGCGCAAAAGAAAACCTTTGCGAATGGAGTTCATATTAAATTTACTGGTGACAGTGGCATCATCGCGCCTGCTTTAATTGCTGAAGAAAAGCACATTGACGAAATGTTACAAAAAATAAAAGAAGTAGTTGTTAAATATTAAGAGAAAAGTTTTAAATATGACTAAAATGACAACAGAAGAAGCTTTTATTAAAGTTTTACAAAAGCACGGCATACAACATGCATTTGGGATTATTGGCTCAGCGTTTATGCCTATATCAGATTTATTTCCTAAAGCTGGTATAACTTTTTGGGACGTAGCTCACGAAACTAACGGAGGTATTGTTGCTGACGGATACACTCGCGCTACAGTAAAAATGTCTATGTGTATTGCTCAGAATGGTCCTGGTATTACAAACTTTGTCACACCAATCAAAACAGCATACTGGAATCACACGCCATTACTCTTAGTAACACCTCAAGCAGCCAATAAAACAATTGGTCAAGGTGGGTTTCAAGAAGTTGAGCAAATGGCTTTATTTAAAGATATGGTTTGTTATCAAGAAGAGGTGAGAGATCCTTCAAGAATAGCTGAGGTTTTAAATCGAGTAATCTCAAAAGCATTTAGAGGGTCAGCCCCCGCTCAAATAAATGTACCTAGAGATATGTGGACCCAAGTCATTGATATTGAAATGCCAACTATTATAAATTTTGAGAGACCGGCTGGCGGTTCTGAGGCAATACTAAAGGCATCTGAATTATTATCTAATGCTAAATTTCCAGTAATTTTATCTGGCGCTGGCGTTGTATTAGGTGATGCTATTGAAGAATGTAAATTGCTTGCTGAAAGATTGGACGCCCCCGTTGCGTGTGGATATCAGCACAATGACAGTTTTCCTGGCAATCATCGATTAGCTGTTGGACCGTTAGGTTATAATGGATCAAAAGCAGCAATGGAATTAATTTCAAAAGCGGATGTTGTTCTAGCTTTAGGTACTAGATTGAACCCTTTTTCAACTTTGCCATGCTATGGCATTGATTATTGGCCAACAGAAGCATCAATAATACAAGTTGATATTAATTCAGACCGTATAGGCCTTACAAAAAAAGTAAGTGTGGGTATATGTGGGGATTCTAAGCTGGTGACACAGCAATTAATAAACAATTTATCTCCAAGTGCCGGTGATAATGGTAGAGACGATAGAAAAGCACTAGTACATCAAACTAAATCCTCCTGGCTACAAACGCTAAGCAGCATGGATCACGAGGATGATGATCCCGGTACTACATGGAACGCTGACTCTAGAAAGAGAGATTCTGATCGAATGTCTCCACGAATGGCGTGGAGAGCAATTCAAGCGGCCCTACCCAGAGAAGCAATTATTTCATCAGATATTGGTAATAATTGTGCAATAGGAAATGCTTATCCTACTTTTGATGAAGGAAGAAAGTATCTTGCTCCAGGTCTGTTTGGCCCATGTGGATATGGTTTTCCGTCAGTTCTAGGTGCTAAAATTGGATGTCCTAACATTCCAGTTGTTGGATTTGCAGGCGATGGTGCATTTGGCATAAGTATGAACGAGATGACTTCTTGTGCAAGAGAAGAATGGCCTGCTATTACAATGGTGATATTTAGGAATTATCAATGGGGTGCCGAGAAAAGAAATTCAATTCTTTGGTACGACAACAATTTTGTTGGCACTGAATTAGATCCAGAGCTAAGTTATGCAAAAGTAGCAGAGGGATGTGGTTTAAAAGGTATTATAGTCAGAACAATGGATGAGTTAACCCAAAACCTAAGAAAGGCCTGTGAAGATCAGGGTAAAGGTATTACAACATTTATTGAGGTCATTTTAAATCAAGAGCTAGGCGAACCTTTCAGAAGAGATGCAATGAAAAAGCCCGTTGAAATTGCGGGCATTGACTCAAGCGATATGAGTCAAGAACAAATTGGCTAAGATTTTCTTAAAATATAAATTTTATTCTTTGCACTAGAGTCGTGGCGAGGGAGAGCGAGAAATGGTCTTGAGACATACAAAGAAGTGTACTCATTAGATCTATAGGCAAGTTCTGTATCAAAGCCTAATTTTTTAAAAATAGTTTCCGAAATCGAAAGTATTAAGTAACCATTTTTCTTTGTAAGTCGAAGCAATTCCTTGATTGCACCTGGCCCTACATGGCCAGCAGTAAGCACTCCTGTGCAGATTATTAAATCGAATTGATTACTTTTCAATGTAGTTTTTTTATTTAAC
>ERZ802821.1577-NODE-1577-length-11866-cov-10.4006_pt1 | contig 11866 bp, 12 predicted proteins | sample MGYA00345648_ERZ802821 | MGnify/ENA primary metagenome ERZ802821 (study PRJEB30503, sample SAMEA104212357) | marine metagenome | biome: Westerlies Biome; feature: [SRF] surface water layer (ENVO:00010504) within the epipelagic zone...; material: water... | reverse complement strand
GTATTAACTCTTTCGAGTTGGGAAACTGTTATGCTCCCTCTTCAAGAAATTTTCTGGTGGGCATGGATTTACTTTTTTAGTTTTATAATAATATGTGCAATTACTATGATGAATTTATTAATTGCTGTTATAGTTGATGTTATGCTAAATCAAAAAAAATCATAATTATTTAAAAAATTTCATTACAATAAATATACCAATAGATACAGAGGGACCTATTCCAAAAGCAAATAATAATGTTCCAATACCTACAATTCCACCAAGATAAAAACCTAAACCTACTGCAGATACTTCTATAATTGTTCTAATTAAAGCTATTGGTTGATTTGTTAAATTTTGTAGCCCAGTCATTAATCCATCACGTGGACCAGGTCCTAAATTTGCAGTTAAATAAAAACCACTTCCAAGACCTACTAAGAATACAGCAACTATAGATTGAATTATTTGAAATAAAAATGATTTTGGATATGGAAGAACAGGTGTTGATAAATCAATTATGATCGAAATTAATACAATATTTAAAATAGTACCTAACCCTGGTTTTTGTTTTAAGGGATACCAAAGGATCAAAACGACTAAACTAACAATAAAAGTAGTGATCCCAATTGATAAATTAGTTTGAAAAGAAATACCTTGGGCGAGAACTGTCCAAGGACTTACTCCTTGATTTGCAGTAATTAGCAATGTTTCACCTATTGCAAATAAAGAAAGACCTAAAACGAGATAAATTAACGTCTTTAAATTGGGTTTAAAATTTAATGGGTTTGAGGAACTCCAAGTTAGATTTGGAATTTTTTTTATTTTTATTATGTCAAATAGGTTCATTTTTGTAAGCAGGTAATAAAGATTACCCACTTACAAAGATACATTTATTTTGGCATATTTGTTGCGCCAGTTTCAAATGAAATGATTTGACCATCTTTAAACTTAAAAATAGCCATAACAGCCTGTGTATTTCCATCACTAAAAGTTACAAAAGAGTGCTCAACTCCAATCTCATCATTTTCATAAATTATTCTAACTTTGTCTCTATTGATATCGTCACTCATTGCCCACTTAATGACATCCTGCTTTGTTAAAACATTGCCAGAAGCATGCATCGTGAACTTATAATCATCATGCAGAATTTCATTCATAGCTGCTTCATCTTTGTTCATATGTGCATTGTTATATTTTTCTAGTATTGACATAAATCTCCTTAAAATTTTAATTTTTGTTAATTATCTGTATATATATGCAATGTTAAATTTTTTCCCATTTTTATTTGTATTTTTCTGGAGTTCAGCATTTGTTAGCGGTCAAATAATAGTTCAATCAGCAAGTCCTTTTGCCTCTCTTTCATTTAGATTTATGATTGTTGCATTGGGCTTTATAATTTTTGCTAAAATGTTTAATGAAAAAATATTTGTTAAGAAATCTTTAATCTATCAATCAGCTGTAACAGGCATTTTATTTCATGGCTTTTATTTAGGAGGAGTTTTTTTTTCATATAGCGTTGGCTTATCCGCAACTTTATCAGCTTTAATTGTTGGATTACAACCTGTGTTAACTAATATTTTAAGCGGACCAATTCTAAAAGAAAAAGTAACATTTACTCAATGGATGGGAATTTTAATGGGATTAATTGGAACTGTATTTGTTATAGGTTTAGATGTAGGAAAATCTATTCCTATACTTGGAATAATAGCATCTATAGTAGCTTTAATTGGAGCAACAACAGCTACAATTTGGCAAAAAAAATTTACAAATAAATTATCTTTAAGTGTTAACAATTTTTATCAAGCATTAGCAGCAGCTATTTTTTTATTATTAGCCTCCTTAATATTCGAAGTCTCGTATATTAATTTTACTACATCTTTTATTCTATCTATGGGTTGGCAGATTATTATGGTATCATTTGGTGCTTTTACAATTTTAATGTATTTAATTAAAATTGGTTCTGCCTCTAAAACATCTAACTTATTTTTTTTAGTTCCTCCTACAACAGCTGTTATGGCTTGGTTTGTACTTGGGGAAGAACTTTATAGAAATGACTTGATAGGATTAATGATTGCTTCAATTGGCGTGTTTATTGCTACAAGAAAATAATTATAAATTATCAACTTTTGATCCAACGACAGATATTAAATTTGTAAACTCTGAAAAAAGATTATAATTGTCAAAAAATTCCATTGGATGCCTTCTTAAAACATAATTAGAATCAATTATTCTGTATGCCCCTATCAGTGATGCAAGTTGATGAACCTCTAAGTCAAAAGACTTATCTCCAAATGATAGTAAAGTTTGTATTTTTTTGGTATCTTTATAAGAAAAGTTTTCAAATAAATTATTTATTATTTGATGAATTGCAGAAAAATTATCTACACATACTATTTCAATAAAATTTCTTCTTTCATGTATATTTAATAAATGTGAAGAATTATATTCATTAAAGGCAGATTGATTTTCACTAATAATGATACAAATATTATTTGAATATTTCGAAGATGTATAAACTTTTGAACCTTTATCTCTAGCAATATTAATCATACGATCAAGTTTTATAGAATTGCTCTCATCAGAACTGCTAGGAATATAGTTTTGTTCTATATCTAAAATGAGATTTTCAAAAATATTATCAATAGACTCATCCAAATTATAATTAATTAAAAACCCAATAGTTGGAGAACTACAAAGTTGTTGCCCCATTACTCTAATAGAAGAAGATAAATTTTCTATATTAATATTTAAATTTTTTTCAAAATAATCTTGTTGCATAATTAAGGCTCCTGTTAGAGGTTCCATATTAATAATTCTTGGCCTATAAGTATTTTTTGAAATTATTTTATTATAAAAATCAAGCGAATCATTTCCTCCCCATACATTGATTACGTTCCAATTAAGATTAGCAATTAAATTCTCAATTAATAATAAATCTTCTTCTTTTTCTCGGTACAATTTAGTAAAATGTATATGATTTACTCCTTCAAAAGGAAGATTTTCAATAAAATCTGGAATACAATTTGCATGAAGAGATGACAATTGAACAACAGTATTGTTTCCAGCAATGTAAGAAAGAAACATAGAAGTTAATACTGGGAGTAAAGTATTACTACTGCCTACTATAAAAACTTTACCTATTGATGTTCTTATGAGTCCAAATTCTTTATTAATTTTAATTTTTTGTTTAAAATTTCCATTATCAAAATGAAGGTGTAATCCTGCAGCATCATTAAATAATAAATTTTGAATTGTAACTTCATCAAATAATTCTAAAAAAAAATCTATCTCTAATTGCGCAGCATTTTCTGGATATCCACTTTGCACTAAAGAGTTTTTAAGGTTTAATAATTGATTACTGCCTTTTGAAGTATTAAAATAATCTCTAAGATTATTTATCTCATTAATTCGTATATTTATATCTTGATTAGATAATTTAACAAAATTTTTATCTAGATTGGAAATCCAAGGAAATTTATTTGATAGGTGGAGTTTAGGTTTATTATTATTATTATTATTTTTATTTTCTTTTTTTTTAAAAAAGTTAATCATCCACATCCTTCACGGATTTTAAAACCTTCACTTTGTTCTGCCCTTCTTGAGTAAATAAAACCATTTTGAGAAATATTTCTTTTTCCTAATGCAGTATTGATACTATCCATATCTTTTGAAGCTTTAACAAAATCTCCAGGAATAATTGCCTCTACATAATCTAAAGTCATTAAATTTACATAAAACAAGAGGTATTCTTCACCTTCCTTAGGGTTTTCAACAGGAGTTAAGTCAAAAGGAGATTTTAATAGAGCTGTATAAGTAAGTGGATGTGGAAATTTAATCCAAGGATCATCAGAATGAGGATCCGTAGGAACACCTATAAAAACATTTAAAGATTCTGTTAATCCTAACATATCAATTACTGGTGCTGGAGGAGCATTTTTATTATCTCCTGCGAGAATAAAGTCTCCTGTATTTTTTACTATTTGATCGAGTGAAGTTATAGATGATGGAAGTCTTTTTAAACCACCACCAATCATTAAAACACCATTATCACCTAAATATACTGGAGGGGCAGAAAGTGCTAATTTCATCATTAATTTTTTAATACCCTTAGGCTCCATAAACATTTTATAAAGACCGACTCCACTTGCAATAAAATATTTGGTAGGATTATTATCTTTAAAAAAAGATTTCATTTGTTTTATATCTGGACCTAATCTCTGCCAAATAGTTGAGTCTGCTGGGCCCTTATTTACCTTAGCTCCAAATCTTACTCCAAGTCCTCTATCTCTTAAAAAGTCAGAGCCAATCGCTGCAAAAGCTAAAAAATTAGTCATTTCTGGAGCCATATGAAATAACGTTTCACCTTCATTAACTTTTTTACCAATTGACCAATCAATTAAATTGCCATTTGTTAAACGTGACAGAGATAAAGAAATATTTGAGCGAAAAACATTAACAGGACCATTGGTACCAACTGTTGTTCCACTAGACATAAAACTCATCCCCTCTTCTTTATCTATGTCTTGATGGATTAATCTTTGTTGCTGACCATCTGCCCGTAAATCATCTGAATGAACTCGGAGTTTAATTAAATCTACTAACTCTAAATTATCTTTTAAAGATCCATTTTGATCTTTAGCTATTCCTCTATTAAAAAATAATTTTTTATAAAAATCATTCTTATCATTTCTAATAAAAAACTCTAAATAAGGATACAGCAATGATTTTTGTAAATTTTTAGTCTCTTCTCTTGAGTTATTTACTACATTATTTGTAGTCAAAGTTTTTTTAAGTAACTGGAAATACTCATCATTATAAAGATGTGATGATGATTCATTCAAGTCAGATGGTATGCCGTTACCATCAAAAGGTCTATTATTCATTATAAAATTTTAGTTAATATATAATTAGCTAAAAAGAAATAAATTTATTTAAATTATGTTAAAAATTTTATAATTTTAGAGTCACCTGGTGCCATTTTAAAATTATTCAATTCAATTTTCTTTACCCATTTCATATCTTCATGTTCAGATAGAAAAATTTTTTCATCTAAAGGGTTACATAAATAATAATGAACATTTACATCTATCTTCTCATCCTTATGTTTTTGTGATGAAATTAGATCTAAAATTTTGATATTAATAGATAATTCTTCTTTTATTTCTCTTTTAAGTGCAATTTCAAATGTCTCATTGTTGTCTACTTTTCCACCAGGGAACTCCCAATGATATGCAAAATGTTTATGTCTATTTCTTTGGGCAATAAAATATTTATTATTCTTTTTTATTACAGCCGCAACAACATCAATCATTAAATATGGAGTTGATGGTTAAACAATTTACCAAAACCTGAAATTTTATCCTCAATTCCTGCTCGTCTTAAGCAACTCCACATTTGAGCTTGGTTACTTGTTATTACTGGCTTACCTAATTTTTTTTCTATTTGATCAATAACTTCAGTCGATCTAATACCTCCGCAACTTAGAAATATAGCATCAGCAGAGTCTTCATCTATCTCTTCTGCAAACTTAACCCAATAATCAGGTGTTACTGTGCCAAACTCTACCCCTTTAGTTAAATTTAATCCTTGGATATTTAAAACTGAAAAGCCTTTTTTGTATAAAAATTCTGCTTCTTTAGTATTGATCTCATCAAGATATGGAGTTCCAACAACTAAATTTTTTATTTGTAGTTCTTTTAATGCGTCTACTACTCCAGTAACTAATGTCATTGGAATTGCATAAGGAGCACCTTTTTTAATTTCTTCTTTAATTCTATCTTCACCAATAACAATCGACCCTGAAGTACAACTATAACTTATTACATCAGGTTTAGTATCTGGTTGTATTCGTGAAGCTGCATCTGCCATAAACTCAATATGTTTCGATAAAGTTTCATTAGTTGTATGATCGTCTGTTTTTAATCTAGTAATATGTATGGCAACATCTTTTGGTGCTATATCAAAAAAATCACTTTCAGCCGCAAGATCTGTAGACATTAAAATGAAGCCAAGTTTAGCTCTTGAGTGTCTACCTTTATCAAACGAAGGTTTTCTAAGTTTTGAAATTATAGTTTCCCCAGGTTTAAACATTGAAACTATATATTTATGTGAAAAAAATTATTTTTTATAGTTTATTCGTAACGAAGAGCATCAATTGGATTAAGACTTGCGGCTTTTCTTGCAGGATAAAAACCAAAAATTACTCCGATAGAAGAAGAGAAAACAAAAGATAAAACTAAAGACATATAATCAAGACTCATCTTCCAATTAAAGTACTCACTAACTCCAAAAATTACTCCCAAACCAAGAGCTATACCAAGACAACCACCAATTAAAGAAATCATCAAAGACTCAATTAAAAATTGAAGTAAAACATCTCTTTTTTTAGCTCCAACAGACATACAAACACCTATTTCTTTAGTACGTTCTGTTACTGTAACTAACATAATGTTCATTATACCTATTCCACCTACTATAAGTGATATGCCCGCTACCGTCGCTAGAAGAATAGACATTACTCTAGATGACTCTTGTCTAGCATTTAGAAATTGAGCATAATTTCTAATTACAAAATCAGGATTACCATTTGCAGATATTTTATGAAGTTTGCGCATTACAGTATCTATGTCTGCCTCTGTTTTAAAAAGTAAATCAGATGAAGAAACGTTGATGGTCATACTTCTAATTTGATCGCCTGGAAATTTTTTGGCAACTAAACGTTGTTTTGCAGTTTTTAATGGAACTATAATTGTATCATCTAAATCTGCCCATGCAGTACCGCCCTTTGCCTCTAATAAACCTATTACTGTAAATGGCACTTTATTAATTCTTATTACTTCATCAATTGGACTGTCTTCACCAAATAAATTTTTTTGAACAGTTTTGCCAATGATGGCTACTCTAGATCCAGAAATAGTTTCATCTTCCTGGAACTCTCTACCAATTTCAAATTTCCAATTTCCTAACTCAAAATAATCATTTGTAGAACCAGTTACAGTTGCTAACCAGTTATTACCATTGGCGATTATTTGAGTACTTAAACTTACTCTTGGAGCAATTGCAGCTATAGCTGGAAGCTCATTTTTAAGTGCCTCCATATCTTTAAGTGTAAGGCTGTTAACAGAATTATTTCCCATAGAAACACCTCTGCTATTTGAGCTTTGAGCTCTTAAAATTAAATTATTAGAACCAAATCTTTCAATTTGTTGCTCAACTTCTAATCTTGCACCCGTACCAATTGATATCATGGTAATAACAGAACTAACACCAATTATAATACCAAGAGATGTCAACACACTCCGTAAAATATTTGACCTTAAACTTTTTTGTGAAAGATAAATAAGATCAGTGAGGGACATTTTTTTTATCCTCTATAATTTTACCATCTTTCATTCTGATAATACGTGAACCATATTTTGCGATATCATCTTCATGAGTCACCAAAACAATTGTAATACCAGTTTTATTTAAATCATTTAAAATTTTCATAATCTCTAAACTAGTATTGCTATCAAGAGCTCCAGTAGGTTCATCGGCTAAAATTAATTTGGGCGTACCGGCAATAGCTCTTGCAATTGAAACTCTTTGTTGTTGACCCCCTGATAATTGATTAGGTCGGTGATGTGTTCTATCTTTTAAACCAACATTTTCTAATGCTAATAAAGCTAGTTTTGTTCTCTCTTTTGAACTTTTCCCAGAATAAAGAAGTGGCAATATAACATTTTCTAAAGCATTTAATCTTGGCAAAAGATTAAAATTTTGAAAAATAAATCCGATGTCTTTGTTCCTTAATTCAGCAAGTTTATTTGAGCTAAATTTAGATATGTTATTTTCTCTAAAAAAATAATCACCATTTGAAGGAACATCTAAACAACCAATAATATTCATGAGCGTCGATTTTCCTGAACCAGATGAGCCCATTATAGATACAAACTCCCCTTCCTTGATGGAAACATCAACATTATTCAAAGCTAAGAGCTTATTGTCACCCATTACATATTCTTTAGAAATAGAGCTTATGTTAATCATTTAAAAAAGTCTTAAAGCTTTTTTTTGTGTAGTTTCGACTGTTACTTTAGATATGACTTGATCACCTTCATTTAATTCACCTTTTATAATTTCTGTAAAACCACCAGAATTTAATCCAGTAACTAAATCAACTTGTTTGTGCTCTCCGTCTACAAGTTTAAAAACTTTTTTAATATTTAATGACTCTTTAAGTGCAAAATATTTATTTTTTTGCTCATCAGTTAATACATCAATTAAGCCATTCTCGATGAATAACTGAATCTCTTTACCAATTTTTTCGGGAGACATATTTTTGGCCTCTAAAGACGCTCTTAACTTGCCTAGTTTAGGATAAACACCTCTCATTTTATTTTGTTGGTCTGAAGTCATACCCAACTGACCCATTATTTCTTGCATTTGTGATGGACGACCACTGCCCCAACCACCTCCACCAGATTTATTGGCTTTAGGTTTTTGATTTAATTTAACAGATAAAGCAGAGTTTTTAACTTTTAAAATATCTGTTTTATTTTCAACAATAATATCAACATTAGCAGTCATACCAGGCAGCAAAATATTATTGGGATTAATAAAGGATGCTAACACCTCATATGTAATAACATTTTGATCGTCTATTGGAGAGTATCTTATTTGAGTAATAGTTGCTTCTAATTTTCTATCAGGGAATGCATCAGTAGAAAATTCAACAGTTTGTCCAACTTTAATATTCCCTATATCTGACTCATCAATAAATATTTCTATATTCATATTTGACAAAGTTTCAGCAATCGTAAACATAATCGAGTCTTTTTGATAAGCACCAAGAACATCACCCACACTAATATGTCTATCAAGAATAAAACCATCAATAGGTGAAACAATTTTTGTTTTGCTAAGATCCAACTTTTCACTTTCAAGTTTAAGTTCAGTTTGTTCAATTAATTGTTGAACTTCTTCTATTTCTGCAGAAATAATTTTATTTTGAGCTTCTCTTGAACCTATTGTAGCATTTAAAGAGGAAATTTCAGACTCTAAAGTACTCAGTTGAAATATTGCACTGTCATATTCAAATTTTGCATCTTCAAATTCTTTTTTTGAAATAAATTTATTTTTATAAAGTGTTTTTTTATCATCTAAGTTTTTATCTAACTTTTCTAAAAAAAGTGTAAAATCATTAAACTTTGAAATAGACCCTGCTTTATTAGATATAGAATTATTTAATTCAGACTTAGCCTTTTCTAAACTAGCCATTTTTTGCTTTAATTTTGATTTTGAAATTGAGACGGATGTTTCAGTTTCTTTTACACTTAGTAAAAATGGATTTTGATCAAACGTCGCCAAAACGTCACCTTTAGAAATAACTTCGTTATAATCTTTGTCTACGTCTACTATTTTACCAGAAATCTCGGATGATAATATTAAGGTTGATGTGGGAATTATTTTACCAGTTGCTGAAACAATTTTTTTAATATTACCTTTTTCAATATTGATGTATTCGTAAGATGTAGTCGAAACTTGATCATTATTTTGAGTATAATAGTAGTATCCGCCGCCTGATAAAGCCAAGATAATTATTAAGAAGATAAATTTTTTCATGAATTTTTACTATTAGGTTCATATAGTTTAATTAATATATAATAATAGATTTAAATAATTAAGATTATACACTTATGGATGATTAAATATATGTATATAAATCAATAATTTAATAATTTTTTTTAATTTTTTAGTATATACAAAACTAAGACCAGTCTGGTTCTCTTTTCTCTAAGAAAGCTGAAATACCTTCATCAGAGTCTTGGTTCATCATATTCTCAATCATAATCTCTGATGCGTATTTATAAGCATCATCAGTTTTCATTTGAGCTTGATTATAAAATGCTTTTTTTCCAATTTTTACCGTTTGAGATGATTTATTGGCTATTTTATTTGCCATTTGTCTAATTTCATCAACTAAACTATCTTCACTAAAATAATTATTTATTAGTCCTATATTTTTTGCCTTATTTGCATCAATAAAATCTCCAGTTAAAAGCATCTCCATAGAATGCTTGCTTTTAACAACTCTAGATAAAGCAACCATAGGAGTTGAGCAAAACAAGCCAATATTGACTCCTGGTGTTGCAAATTTAGAATTTTCACTTGCATAAGCCAAATCACAACTGGCCACTAATTGACAACCAGCAGCAGTTGCAATGCCGCTAACTTCTGCAATTATAGGTTTAGAATTATTTATAATTTTAATCATAAGATCAGAACAACTGTTTATTAAAGTAGTAAAAAACTGAAGACCTTGATCCTTATCTTCCCTATGAGATTTAATTTCTTTTAAATTATGACCAGCAGAAAAAACCTTACCTGATGAAGATAAAATTATAACTTTCACTTCATCATTTTTATCTGCTTTATCTATAATTTTTTTTAAATCATTTATGAAATCAAGACTTAAGGTATTTTGTTGGGATGGATTATTAAGAGTAATTTTTAAAATACTATCTTTTAAATCCTCAATAATTAAATCACTCATATATTAATCTTTATTTCGACTTCATCTGATAATGAGTTAGCGACAAAACAATATCTATGTGATCGATCTTGCATTTTATCCATTTCATCTTTTGATACAGAAAAATCATTATCAAATTTAATTATAGGATTTAATTCTATTTTATTTACACACATTTTCCCTTTTGAATTTTTTCCAAGAAATGCATGAGCATTATCTTTGTAAGACTTGACGGGCCAGCGCATTTTTGCTGCAAGAGCTAGAAATGTCATCATGTGACAACTACTCATAGCTGCTGCTAGGGATTGTTCAGGATTTAATTCATTATCTTTACCGCCATATTCAGGAGCAGAACCGGCATTAAAAAAATTATTATTGATTTCTATTTTATGATTTTTAGAAAAAGCATCTGGCTTAAGCTCATCTTCTTGCAAAAACCATTCAAGACTTATAGATAATTTACTCATCTAATTTTCTCCTTAAGTAAATAAATTACCCTTAATATAATTAAGATAAAACGCAATTATTCATTTATTCTTTTTAAAAACTCCCTAAAAGCTAATTAAAATTAACTATAAAATTTACAACAATTCTAATTATGTCAAAAAAACATTACTTATTGTTATTATTAATTACATTTTTATTTGGAAGCGCTTACCCTGTTCAGAAATTAATATTTAACCAAAATGTTCCACCAATATTAATGGGAAGTTTAAGAATGCTTATCGTATTTATTTGCTTGATTCCGTTTTGGAAATTTAAAATTCCTGAAAAAAAATATTGGCTACCCCTATTCTTTTTTTCAATTTGCATGGGTTTTATGGCTAATTTATTCATGACTTTATCATTAAAAGAAGCAGAAATTGTATCACCAATAATTATTGGCTCACAATTGGCAATACCCTTTGCAATATTGTTAAGTTCTTTTTTCTTAAGAGAAAAAGTAAGCTTTAAAAAGTGGTTTTTTATTTTTACTTCTTTTGTTGGAGTTAGCATTCTAAGTTTTGATCCATTAATAAAAAATGAAATTTTTGCATTGTTCCTAATTAGCTTTATGGCATTTTTTTATGCCAGTGCGCAGGTGTTTTCTCGTTACTTAAAAGAATTAGATGTAACATTAACAAACTGTATAATGGGATTATGTGGTTTTTTCTTCTTATTTATAACTTCGTATATATTTGAAGGGGATACAATAAATAATTTACTTAATATTAACTTTAAGTCTTGGTTACTTATTTTGCACTCAGCTATTTTTGTATCCATTGCTGCTCATATGTCTATGTTTTATCTATATAAAATATATCCTGTAAATAAAGTTTTTCCTTTTTATGCATTATTTCCCATTTTTGGTATTTTACAAACAATGGTAATTTT
>ERZ802821.1573-NODE-1573-length-11878-cov-10.802_pt1 | contig 11878 bp, 9 predicted proteins | sample MGYA00345648_ERZ802821 | MGnify/ENA primary metagenome ERZ802821 (study PRJEB30503, sample SAMEA104212357) | marine metagenome | biome: Westerlies Biome; feature: [SRF] surface water layer (ENVO:00010504) within the epipelagic zone...; material: water... | reverse complement strand
GGGCCTAGAGGTAAATGGTTCGCGCAAAGATCGCAGGCGCGAACGCGGCGCAGTAGCGCTTCGGTGGATCTCTGGGAGAACGGTTTAGAGGCCAATTTAGAGGCCAAGAAGGTCCGCTTGCTCTAGCAAACTCTGACTGAGCCGAATGCTCGCAGCATCCACCATCACACCGTCGACGTTGATTGCACCTTGTCCGTTGGCTTGTGCTATCTCATAGGCGGCTGTCTGTTTGCGGGCAGCCGCAATGCGCTCAGCAGAGGGTGTGAACATGGCTTGAATGGGGTCGACTTGGGCAGGATGAATGGCCCATTTACCGGCCATGCCAAGGGTATGTGCGCGACCGGCCTCAAGCTCAAGAGATCGCATATCTTGGAAATCTGCGAAGGGGCCATCCATGGGTGCTATGCCGTTGGCGCGGCTGGCCATGGTCAGCTTGAATCTTGGGTAATGCCACAGGTCTGGCGGATAATCTGCCGTGCTGCCTACGGAGGCCAGCGGCATGTGTTGACTGGCGGCGTAGTCACCGACGCCGAAAATCAGTGTCTCAATTCGATCTGAGCTGGCGGCTATTTCTTCCACCCGCATCAAACCTTCGACCTCTTCGATGAGACACTCGATGCCAATACGCTTGCTCAGCCCTAACTTGCCCTCCAGCTGGTCGAGCAACAAATGCACGAAAGCCACGTCACCCGGCGATTTCGCCTTGGTCAAAATGATGGTGTCGAGTCGCTCACCGGCTTGGGTGACGACTTGGATAATGTCATCGTGGCACCAGGGCGTGCGCACATCGTTGATACGAATGCTCAGTGTCTGCGCATGCCACGACAGATCCTTGAGGGCATCGATCACTGAGGCTCTCGCGGACGCCTTGGCGTCGACAGCGACGGCGTCTTCCAGATCGAGCAAGACTTGGTCCACCGCGAGCGCTGCGGCCTTTGTCATCATCTTTTCAGAGCTGCCCGGTACGGCGAGGGTGCAGCGTCGCGGGCGAGCCGGTTGGGTGGGTATCATATTTTTCCTCGTCAGCTCTGACTAAGGGCCGGCATGGGATTTAACGAAGGCACACACATGCGCATTGAAAGCCTGGGCACCCTCCATATTGACCCCATGCCCAGCGTCAATTTCAACCACGCTAAGGTTTGTCATATTAGCTTCGGCCCACCGTCGGTTGTCGGCAAAGCGCTTTTCTTTGATGCCGCAGCACAGTAGCAATGGCCTTGGATTATTGGCTGCGATCTCGCGAACGCTGGTGAATGGGTTGGTGTACTCCAAGGTGCTGGCGACACCCAGAGGCTTTAGCTTTGCGCAATCTGCCAGCAGGGGCGCCTTCACTGCTTCGGGTAAATTTCGAGCACGACGAGGGTGGACGGCAATACGGTCGATGGCCGCCAAGCCCTTGCTGCGAATGTTGGCCGCTGATTTGGGTGCGCTATCCAGCCATTCTTGAATTTGCTCTGGTCCTGCTAAGGCCGAATTCGAGTTGGTGAAAATATGTCCGTACACATGCTGGGCGTGGTCGAAAGCGTAGCGAATGGTCAGCCCAGCGCCTAGCGAGTAGCCACAAACAAACCAACGCTCGACACCCAGCTGAAGGCGAATTTGCTCGAATTGCTCGGCATAGGCTTGAGGTGAGTAAAAGCCTTCGTCTTCTGGAGCAGGAGATCTGCCATGTCCCCACAGATCCACGGTGACCGGCCTACACACCTCGCCAAGGGCATCTAGGTTGGCAAGCCACTGGGCGCTGGATGACAAAAAGCCGTGCACTAGCAATAGGTGCGGCCCGTGACCGGGATGTACTGTGAAGGCGAGTCTGGGTGTGTTTGCCGAATATTGCATGACATCTAAGGATCAGGATAAGTGCTGCTGGTGCCTAAAAATCTCATGCTAACATGATGAAAAGCGTGGCATTTCGTGGGGGGAGGAGACATGGCTTACGATCTATTGGTGAAAAACGGCACAGTAGTCGACGGTTCTGGCAGCCCGGGTTATCGCGCAGATGTCGGCATCATTGGCGGCAAGATTGCTGCCATTGGACGCATAAACGAGGGCGCTAAACAGACCATTGATGCAGAGGGGCACATCGTGTCACCGGGGTTTGTCGATGGTCATACCCACATGGATGCGCAGATTTTTTGGGACCCCATCGGCTCCTGCTCTTGTTATCACGGCGTTACCAGCGTGGTCATGGGCAACTGCGGATTCACACTCGCGCCCTGTAAGCAGGAAGATGCAGACATGGTCTTTCGCAACCTCGAGCGAGCGGAGGATCTTTCCAGAGACGCCATGCTCGAAGGCATCGACTGGCGCTGGGAGACGTTTCCTGAATTCCTTGATGTCATCGACGAGCTACCCAAGGGTATCAATTACGCCGGTTATATCGGTCACTCGGCGCTGCGCACCTACGTGATGGGCGAGCGGGCATTTTCGGATGCGGCCAGCGAAGACGATGTGCGCAACATGCAGCAGCTGGTGAAGCAGGCGGTGCAAGCTGGCGCCATTGGATTTTCGACGTCGCGTACCTTCAATCATTTGACCGCCGATGATCGGCCAGTGGCCAGTCGTATTGCCGAATGGGACGAGGTGCGAGCCATCGTCAATGCGATGGGTGAAACCGGCAAAGGCTTGTTTGAAATTGCTGGCGAGGCACCTGGCCGAGACCCTGAGCGGATTGCCGAGTACCACGGTCGTCTGCGCGACCTCGCCGTAGAATCCGGCGTGCCGCAAACATGGGGCATGTTCAGTGTGCGCGCGGCGCCGGATTTGTGGCGACCCTATTTTGACCTGCTCGATGAAACGGCTGCGGCTGGCGGTCGAATGTTCGCGCAGGTACACAGTCGTGCGCTGTCGAGTTTGCTGTCTTTCGAAAGCAATACGCCATTCGACAGCTGGGAGTATTGGTCTGAATTCCGCCAGCTGCCACTGGCAGAACAGGCAGCAAAAATGCGTAACCCTGAGATCAAGGCCAAGCTGATCGAGATCGCTAGTCGCGAATATACGGGGCCGCGAATTGTCGGCGCAGAAGCCCGCCCTCCTGAGTGGAATTACATCTATCCCATGGATGACATGGTGTATGACAAGCCTTCCATGGGTGAACTTGCTCGAGCAAAAGGCGTGCACCCGGTTGAGCTGATGATCGACATGGCGCTTGAACGTGATTTGAAAATGTTCTTCCGTCAGCCGATTGCGAACGAGGATCAGGCTCAAGTGCTGGACATGATGAAGCATCCGCGTTCGGTCATTACCTTTTCCGATTCCGGTGCCCACGTGTCGCAGATCATGGATTCCTCGCTGCAAACCCATTTGCTCAGCTATTGGGTGCGCGAAAAGCAGGCGATGACGCTGGAAGAAGCCATCAAACAGATCACCTACAACACCGCGACCATGTGGGGGCTGCATGACCGCGGTCTGCTACGTGAGGGCATGGCAGCAGACTTGGTGGTATTCGATGCCGACACCATAGGAGCAAGAATGCCAGACGTGGTGCATGACCTGCCTGCCGGTGCGAAGCGCCTAAAACAAACGGCTGATGGTATTTTAAATACCGTGGTTAACGGCGAGATTCTGCTGACCAATAACGAGTATAGCGGCGCAGTGCCGGGACAGTTGCTGCGAAGTTAGCAAAATCCGCGGCAAAGTCTGCCGCATGCTTGCGTGTGGGCAGAGGCTGGTGCAACATTCTGCCCCCTCGCGTGAGTCGTCACGCGGTCAGCGCACCTGTAGTTCAACTGGATAGAATACCAGGCTTCGAACCTGGGGGTTGCAGGTTCGAGTCCTGCCGGGTGCGCCATTTCACTTCAGTTGTAACGAAATTCAACGTCGTCGGAACCTCAGAGTTCGTTGTAAAGGACTCGAACAGTGCTCGCGCCACCGAATTTCCAAGCAGGCGCTTTTCAGCGCCACTTTTTGTTGACGAATCCCACCCAAAATAGCGGATCGGATCTGTAATCCTATGCCGTTGGTCGACTTAGTTTCCCTCGTTAGTCCCGCGATTTGCCGAGATAAATCTTTTCGATGATCCCATTAGCATGCTTGGGTTTGACGTCGGCGCCGTGCACTTTTTGTATTTGTCGCCGTGATAGTGTTTCGAACCCGAGGCGGGGAAGAAGCAATGAACGACAAGATTCATCCCGATGGTGCATCGCCACCATCGGACGGTTCAGAACAAGGGGCTACGGCAGAGCAATCTTCAGGGTCGTCGGGCGCTGTAGCGCTGCGTACCAAGGTCTACTTTGGTATTGGCGCTGGCGGCGAAACCGCATCCATGTGGATCTTCAACGCCTTGGGCTTGATTTTTTACCAGCAGATTCTTGGCTTGCCCGCGGGTTTGGCTGGCACTGCCTTGGCGTTGGCTATCTTTGCTGACGCGATCACGGACCCGCTGATCGGCGCGGTTTCCGACCGTTTTCGATCTCGCTTTGGTCGTCGGCATCCATTTTTGTTTACGGCGCCGATACCGCTGGCCATCTGCGTCTTTTTGATTTTCCACCCACCGCAGTTTGTCGTGGAGTCCCACGCGCTACTGTTTTCTTGGCTCTGTGTGTTCACGATTCTGCAGCGAACCTTCCAAACCTTTTATGTCGTACCGCATTTGGCGATGGGCGCCGAGCTGTCCACTGACTATCTAGAGCGTACTCGGGTGATGGCCTTCAACAATCTGTTTGGCCTCTACGGCAACATGATCATGCAAGTGCTCGCATGGTTCGTGGTTTTTGGCTTCATCTTCGCGGATCAAGGTGGGCAACTTTATCGGCCTGCCTACACCTGGGTGGCCCTAAGCGCTTGCGCGATTATTTTGATTTCCATCTTTGCCTGTGCGTTGGGTACGCGCGATCAAATCGAACATCTCAAACGCAACGAGAATATCCCGTTGGGCAAAACATCATTGCGCGCGTTTTACGGTGATATCTGGTCAGTGCTGCAAAATCGCAATTACCTGTATCTGTTGCTGGGCTTGTTCTTCCTCTCGCTTACCGCCGGTACCCATGAGACGTTGTCGATCTACATGGGCACGTTTTACTGGGAACTCACGCCGTATCAGATCGGGTTTTTGGTGATCTACAGCATCATTGGGGCCCACGCGGGCTTTTTCTTCTCTGCTCGATTGCATGATCGATTTGATAAACGCTGGACGATCTTCGTCTCTGCTATTGGCCTGAGCGTCTTCTGGTCGATGGCAGTCAACCTGTCACTCCTTGGCCTAGCGCCGGAGCGGGGTTCTTGGCCCCTTGTGGTCTTTATCATCGCCATGGGATGTTTTTCGTCCTTTTTCGGCACGGTACTGAACATCAGTGTGATGTCCGCACTGGCGGATATCGCGGACGAGCACGAGCTTAATACGGGGATGCGTCTAGAGGGTATTTTTTACTCGGCTCGCGCGTTCTTTGCTAAGGCGATGAATGCGATTGGCCATATCGTGGCAGGGTTTGCGCTGCAGTATTACGTCATGATGCCGCCCCAGTCGGTCCCCACCGAGGTGCCCGAGGACATTCTTTTTCGTCTCGGCATCGTTGACGGTCCATTTGCGATGATTGGCGGCATCATCGCTGCTTTCGTTTATTTGGGTTATCGAATCGATAAGTCCGCGCTCAGCAGCATCCAAACAAAGCTAAGCGAGCGCTCGTTGAAACAGCAACCTGAGTCTTAGGTAAGCGCGCAACCTATAGCGCTTTAACCACGCTAGCCGTGATCGGGCAGGGCTCTCGCTGACGAATACGATTGTCTAAGCGGCGAACGACGTTGCGTCATTGTGTGCATTGGGAGGCTGTATCAATATCACAACTCTCAAAGTCGAAGACCCGAGGCCGATCATGCCTGTATCCGCGGTTCGCTTAACCAAGCTTCACTGTATTGCGACTATGGTAATTGCCTTAGTTCTGAGCAGTTGCAGCACGACAGACTTCGCGGCGTTGCAGGTGCCAGATGAGACCGAGGCGACGGCTCGCGTCACCTCACCTTGGCCCAGCCATGCAGGACCGGGTAGCGCACGTTTTACCGACGTCGCGCTGATCTCCAAAGAAAATGTGCAGCGCCTTAAACCTGCGTGGACATTTCGCACCGGCGATGCCAATGAGATTTTTCAAAACACGCCCATACTCGCCAGCGGGTTACTGGTGGTATGCAGCCCGTTCAACAAGGTATCGGCTCTAGACCCATTAACAGGTGCGCAGGTATGGACCTATGACCCTGAGATTGCCCGAGTGCGCTATCCCAACCTGGCGAATTGCCGCGCGTTAGCACAATGGTCTGATTCTGAGGCCGCCACCCAACTTGAGCCGATCGGACAGACCGTTAACGCCTGCGTAAACCGTCTGTTCATGGCGACTAACGATGCGCGTCTGATCTCGCTAGATGGTCTCACCGGCATGGTGTGCGCGGAGTTTGGCTCTGGCGGTGAGATTGATCTAAAGGCCGGGGTCGGTCAGCTCTCCTGGGCCCAGGAGTATCAGGTGTCCTCACCCCCGGCGGTGGTGGGTGATGTGGTGGTCGTTGGCTCTGCCGTTGCGGACAATCAGCGCATTGATGCTCCGAGCGGCGTGGTGCGCGGCTATGACGTGCGCAGCGGCAAGCTGGTTTGGGCCTTTGATCTGGCACCGCCGGACTTTGACTATGCAACCGGACTGGTCAGTGAGGCGGGCTATGCCTTGGGCACACCCAATGTCTGGTCAGGCTTTGCCGTAGATCAACCGCGCGACATGGTGTTTTTGCCCACGGGGAATCCAGCTCCGGACTATGCCCGCAACCCTGGGCCAGATATGGCGCACTACGGCTCTTCCGTCGTCGCGCTGCGTGGCAGTACTGGAGGATTGATTTGGCACTTTAAAACCGTTGAACGTGACTTTTGGGATTTTGATGTGCCGTCGATTCCCTCGCTCGTAGATCTTCAGCTAGCGGGTCGCTCAGTGCCCGCACTCATCCAAAGCACCAAGATGGGATTTATCTTCCTGCTCAACCGAGAAACCGGCGAACCCGTGATTGAGGTTGAACGTCGAGAGGTGCCTCGTTTCGGACCACTCAAAGATCAGCTGTCACCCACCCAGCCGTTTCCTCCTGAGGCATTTCAGGTGTCGCGCCGTTACGAAAAGGGACGGTCCCCAATGGGCCTATGCAGCAGCATGGAAGAAGAGAGCCAAGTTGGAGAGATATACACACCGATTACCGAGCAATGGACCATTGGCTTGCCGAGCAATATGGGGGCGACTAATTGGGGTGGTGTCGCAGTAGATGCCCAGCGCGGCTTGATCGCCCTGCACAGTAACAACCTCGCCTACCGCACTAAGCTGCTCGATAAATCTAATGCGCCGTCACAGTTGCTTGAAACCATGGGTGATGTTGATCGACCCATAGCGGAGCGCCGAGCCGCGTATGAGGCCTACCGCGCTTCTTTTGAGATCGGCGATGATGTTGAGCTTGGCGTGCAGGCAGGGGCCGATTACGCCATGGCGAGACATGTTGCGTTTGATCCATATCTTGGTCTCGTGCCCTGTGGTGGATTTCCCTTGGGCGAAGTGATGGTGATCGACATCAATGAACAACGACAGCAATGGCGTCGTCCCCACGGAAATTTTCCTGCCAAAGTGTTCAGTATCGGTTCGCCCCAAAATGGTGGGCCGCTGCTGACGACCACGGGTGTGTTCTTTTTGGGCTCGCTATTTGAGAGCAAACTGTTTGCCTACGATGTGGATAACGGCGAACTGCTTTGGCAGCACGCGCTGCCGGCGCCGGGTAACGCCACGCCAATGAGTTATGCTGTGAAAGACGACGAGGGTAACGCCAAACAGTTCGTGGTGATCGCGGCAGGCGGAGATACGCGCTCGCCCTTGAGCGCCAGCTCCGACTACATCGTTGCCTTTGCGATCGATTGAGGGAAAACACGGGGAGACGGCGACATGACCACGGCAACACCGCTGGCGGGGCTGACGGTTTTAGACTTTGGGCAGGTGTATAACGGGCCTTACTGTGGCTTCTTGCTGGCCCAGGCTGGTGCACGTGTTATCAAGGTGGAGTCACCCACCGGCGAGAGTCTGCGTGGCCGTAGCGGTACAGCAAAGCCCGGCTTTCCCTTTCGTATGTTCAACAGCGCCAAGGAATGCATCACGGCCAACATTAAGCACCCTGACGGACGCCAACTGATTAAAGACTTGGTGCCTCAGGTCGACGTGGTTCTGGAAAATTTCTCTCCTGGCACGCTGGCGGATAATGGCCTAGGCAGCGATGTGCTGTGTGAACTCAACCCGCGACTGATCTACGCAGCCGGCACCGGTTATGGCGGCAGCGGGCCCTATCGCGACTATCTCGGCATGGACATTACCCTTCAAGCCATGAGCGGCGTGATGAGCGTGACCGGGGATGCGGATAGCCCACCGACCAAGGCAGGCGCAGCGTTTTGCGACATTTTAGGCGGTGCGCATTTGTATGCAGGCATCGTCTCCGCTCTGTATCAGCGCGAGCAGACCGGTAAGGGCGCCGTTATCGACATCTCCATGCAGGACTGCGTATTCCCCACACTCGCGACTCAGTTAGGCACATATTTTCAGTTGGGTCATCAACCCACCAGAACCGGCAATCGGCATTCCGGTATGGCGCTGGCGCCCTACAACGTTTATCAGGCCAAGGATGGCCATGTGGCGATGATCTGTTTTCGCGGCGAGCACTGGCTGCGCCTGTGCGATGCCATGGAGCGCCCTGAGCTGAAAACCGATGAGCGATTTGCTCGCACCAAGGACCGCGCGCGTAATATGGATGAGGTAGACGCGCTGGTAGAAGCATGGACGCGAACGCTGACCAAGGCCGAAATTTTTGCCATTGCGCAAAGCGCGGGCATGATTTGCGCCCCGGTTCAAACCCTCGAGGATGTGGTGAACGACCCGCAGCTGCTGGCCCGCGGCACCCTCGCTTGGGCTGAAGACAAATGGGGTGAGCAGTCGCTCAAGTTTCACACACCGATTCGCTTTAAGGGCCTGCAAACCCCCGGCGTGCCTGATATGCCAAGCCTTGGCGCGCACAGTGAATCCGTGCTGCTGGAGTTTCTTGGCATGGACGCTGATGAGGTTGCCCGCCTGCGTAATGCCCAAGCTATCTAGGCGCCAAGTGCCTTCACTGTTTGCACATATGTGCCTGTGCTAATCTCTCGCACCGTTTTTGATAGAGCGACGAGGCCATGAGCAACGACACCGACCCAACTGTTTTCAACACCATCGAAGAAGCACTCACCGCGATTCGACAGGGTGAAATGGTCATGGTGGTCGACGACGATGATCGCGAAAATGAGGGCGATCTCATCATGGCAGCGAGCAAGGCCACACCAGAAGCCGTGGCCTTCATGATTCGTCATACCAGTGGCATCTTGTGCACGCCGATTCTGCAAGAGCAGGCAGTAAAACTGCACCTCGACCCCATGGTCTCGCGCAACGATGCTCCTATGAGCACGGCCTTTACCGTATCGATTGATTACAAAGAAGGCCTTACCACAGGCATCTCTGCCGAAGAACGTGCGGCCACCACGCAAGCGTTGACCAACAGCAACGTGAGCGCAGACGATTTTGTGCGCCCCGGTCATATCTTCCCCTTGGTGGCACGCCAAGGCGGGGTGTTGGTGCGCTCGGGTCATACCGAGGCTGGTACCGACTTGGCAACCTTGGCGGGACTGCCGCCGGTCGGTCTGCTGGCGGAGCTGGTGAATGACGATGGCACGGTACAACGCCTGCCAGAACTCATGGCGTTTTCGCGCGAACACGATCTGAAAATCATCACCATTGCGGATCTCATCGCGTACCGGCAGCAGCGTGAGCAGTTGGTGCAGCGCAGCTATGAATTTGCGGTATCTACTGCGATCGGTAAGGCCCAAGCCTACGGTTACAAAACGAAGTTTGAGGATGCCGAGCATATCGCCTTGGTGTTTGGCGATATTCACGCCATGGAGTCGGTGCCCGTGCGCATACACCGGGAGAAATTGGTGGAAGACGTATTTGGCGCCCAATCCAGCGAGCACTCTAGCAACCTGTTGAATGCTGCCATGCAGCGCATCGAAGCGCTGGGCGGCGGTGTACTGATCTACTTGCGTACCGGCTTTGTCGGTGTGCCGCTGGAAGATTTCGAATCCCAGAGTCGTGAGGATGAGCGGCGTAGCCAATGGCTCGAGGTAGGCGTAGGCGCGCAAATACTGCGCGACCTGGGTTTGAGCAAAATTCGCTTAATCGCCGGGCGCAGTGTCGACTATGTTGGTGTTGAGGGTTTTGGCTTAACCCTGGTCGACACCGAAATGCTGTAAACGCGCTGGCCTTCAGCGCCGGTACTGAAAAATCGCCTCTTGATCTTTTTTGCCTACGTAGACAATGCGTAAATCTTCGGTGCGCGTGTGACAGACACGGCACTTCAGTTTCGAGCGCATTTTGTGCACCTCGGTGTCGCCACCCAACCGATTTATGAGAGTCTCCACATCGAGTTTTGCTTGACGCTGGCAGGTCTCGCACACGGCGTAAAGATGAAAACTGTCGACTAAATCACTGAGAGACTGCATGGGAAGGCGCCTGTTTGGAAATTCCTGCAAGGCGCTACACTGTATAAATATACAGCAATCAAAATCAATCAAAATATCAACTTTTGATAATCAACGTGTTTCGGGCGGTTCGCGAACATGTCCTTGGCCCAGGCCTAATTCGGTGCCAGAGTAAGACAACGCTTGGTAATTCAAAGACGGACTATGGCGATCACATCTAGCGCTTCCTCCTTACCTATCGCCATCACCATGGGTGACCCTGCCGGTATCGGCCCTGAAATTCTTGCCCGAACTCTCATCGCTGATGACGAAGATGGCGATGCCCGCGGCAAAAAGACTGCGAGCGAGCACACCCGATGGATTTTGGTTGGCGCTCAGTGGGCATTGGACAAGGGCGCTGCAACCCTATCACGAGCCTTGCCCCCGTTACATCACATCGCTGCCCCTGATGAAGCCATACCCGGCTGGAATCTGCTCGACCTTGGCATCCCAGAGCCCGAAGACTTCCGCCTTGGTCAGGTGCAAGCGGCTTGTGGTGAACTTGCCGTGCAGGCGGTGGAGTGGGCAGCCAAGCGCTGTCTCAGTGGCGAGCTGGCCGCCATGGTGACGGCGCCCATCAACAAAGAGGCCATTCATGCCGCCGGCTATGTGAACGATATTGGTCATCAGGAAATCCTCGCTCGTCTGGCGAGCGTAAGCCAAACCGCCACCATGCTGATGACGCCAGGTTTGCGGGTGGTACACCTTTCGACTCATAAATCCCTCGCCAAGGCAGTGGAATTTGTCACCGCAGCGCAGGTGCTCGGCAAGCTGCACCTCATAAACGACACCCTGACGCAGTGGGGCCTCGCGCAGCCGCGCATCGCCGTGGCCGCCTTGAACCCTCATGGTGGTGAGGGTGGATTACTCGGTCGCGAGGAAATCGAAGAACTGGCACCCGCCGTCGCTAGTGCCAAGCAGGCAGGTATCGACGCCACTGGCCCGCTGCCGGCAGATTCCGTATTCAACCGCGCGATTGCTGGTGAATTTGATGTCGTGCTGGCGCTTTACCACGACCAGGGCCATATCGCGATCAAGGTACATAATTTCCACGAATCCACCACGGCAACCCTTGGTATTCCCATGGTGCGCACGTCTGTCGATCATGGCACCGCCTTCGATATTGCCGGCAAGGGCATCGCCGATGCCACCGGGATGCGCGCGGCCATGGACGCTGCCCAAGCCATTGTTGCTGCGGATTTGGGCGGTTTAACCAAGCAGTAAATTCGTGCGTTTGGCCGCGTAGGAAATTAAGCCAACCAACGCATCACATATTCTTTTGGCCTAAACGCTATGGCACACTCAAACGTCAATTCATGTGATGGGGAGATGTCATGAAGGCTG
>ERZ802821.1570-NODE-1570-length-11893-cov-12.3804_pt1 | contig 11893 bp, 17 predicted proteins | sample MGYA00345648_ERZ802821 | MGnify/ENA primary metagenome ERZ802821 (study PRJEB30503, sample SAMEA104212357) | marine metagenome | biome: Westerlies Biome; feature: [SRF] surface water layer (ENVO:00010504) within the epipelagic zone...; material: water... | reverse complement strand
TCGCAATTTTTGCAAAAAAACATTGCAAGGCGCTGCTTCGCTCATTCTTGCCGCCAATACCCAATCGTCGGTTGCAACGTTATCGATATGCTCTTTGGAATTTTGACGAAATTTTATGTGATAGATAACAGCTGAAAATCTGTTTACTAAAGATAACGGAAAGCTCTGGCCGTTATTTCTTTACGAAGGCGCAATAATTCAATGGCTTTAAGTGCTGATGAGTTAAATGTATTTTTGCTAATGGCTGAATTTGGCCTTTTGGGTGGCTTGATGGGCACTTTTTGACGGCATGATTTGGGTTTGGGGCCAAGAGCAATGACCTTTGGGGCGCAGGTTTGAGTGGTCTGCAGTGTTCTCTAGGCGGGCTATTTGTTGAGCAGGGGTTTTCTGCAAAATCTAATTTTTGCATTCAAGCTGATTGCTGTATGTACAGGTGTTCGGAAACTATCTATAAAGCAAAAAAAATGCAAAGGATTGGCACCCAGTGTTGCGAATGTGTTGTCCAAATGAGGTAGTCTGTTGAGGTCCCTTGGCAGCGCAGCGGTTTTGATGGGGCTCTGGCTGTTGATGTCAGGGGTTTATAAGCCAATGGTTATAGGCTTTGGTGTGGCGTCAGTGGTTCTGGTGTTGGTGATTGTTCGACGGATGGACCATGTCGACTGCGATCATCTTGATGCGTCTATCAACCCCTTAAAAGCGTTGGGGTATTTTGCTTGGCTTTTGGTGGAAATCGCAAAGTGCAATTGGACAGTGACTAAAGTCATTCTGTCCCCCGGGTTGCCAACCCGCCAGCATATGTTTGTTGTCCCCTATACCCAGCGCAGTGATCTTGCACAGGTTGTTTTTTCAAACTCAATCACACTCACTCCGGGAACAATCTCGGTCGAGACTGAGCAGGGGCATTTTTTGGTGCACGCCCTGTCTTATGGGCCAAGTGACGACGTTGATCTTGCACAGATGGATCGCCGGGTCAGCGGCATTGAAAGTGAGGCGTCTTGATGATGTTTGTCGTGGCGGCTTTTGCTCTGTTTATTGCGATGGTTCTAGTACTGATCCGGCTCTATCTTGGCCCTACCCTTTATGATCGGGTTTTGGCAGTAAATTCCTTCGGGACCCATACAGTTCTGTTTATCGGCGTGCTCGGGTTTTTGACGGGCAGACCGGATTTTCTGGACATTGCCCTTTTATATGCGCTGATCAATTTCATCGGCACGGTCGCGATTCTTAAGTTTTTTCGATATAGGGCTATTGGCGATGCGACGTGGACGCCAGCGGAAAAAGGATCTGACGGATGAGTATGCCAGCACTTTTTATTGAAATACTGAGCTGGGTTTTGATCCTGTCAGGGTCTTTTTTTGCGGTGGTTGGAGCGGTCGGTATCTATCGATTTCCAGATTTCTGGGCACGTTTACACGCCGCATCCATCAGCGACTCAGCTGGTGTAATCCTGCTGCTTCTCGGTATGGCTTTGCAAGCGGGGCTGACCCTTATTACAGTTAAACTGCTGCTTATTGGTCTGTTTTTGTTCATCACAGGCCCGACCTCAACTCATGCGGTTGCAAACGCGGCCCTTGTGTCGGGCTTGCGGCCCAAGGAAGCTCCGGGTCTCACTGGCGCCGAGCCGGAAACTCAATCCTAACAATGTGGCACAATATTCAACGAACGGGTAGGCTCTCATCGAAACTCTGATAAATATTACGCTCTTCACAATGCTTGCGGCGACCGCATTTGCCGTGATCCGCACCCGCAGTCTGTTTGCGACCGTGATGTTGTCAGGGGTATTCAGCTTTTTGTCGGCTTTGCTTTTTGTCACGCTTGATGCGGTTGATGTGGCTTTTACCGAGGCGGCTGTTGGCGCGGGTATCTCGACGGTGCTGATGTTGGGCACGCTTTCGCTGACCGCGCGGTTTGAGACCCCGTCTCCGCGCTCGTCTTTCATACCGTTCATCGTGGTATGCCTGACGGGGGCGGCATTGATTTATGGCACGCTTGATATGCCTAACTTTGGCTCGGTTGATGCGCCGGCTCAGATTCATGTTGGACCTGATTATCTGGTGCGTATTCCGGATGAAGTTGGTGTGCCCAATGCAGTCACGGCGATTTTAGCCAGTTACCGCGGCTATGATACGCTGGGCGAAACGGCCGTTGTCTTTGCTGCTGGGATTGGCGTTATGTTGTTAATCAGTGGATTGCGGCGCCGCCGGCGTGATGACGATCCGTCGGAGCCGGAGCACGACCGAAAGGAACAGGTCTGATGCGCCATCATCTCATTTTACGCGTGATCACCAAGATGTTGGTTGGCACCATTTTCTTATTTGCCCTTTATGTTCAGTTTCATGGGGATTACTCGCCCGGGGGGGGCTTTCAGGCCGGGGTGATCATGGCCTCAGGGTTCATTATCTACGGGGTGATTTTCAGCCTTGAAAAACTGCAGTTGGTGTTTCCGCCTTGGCTTGTCCATAAGTTGCTGGCGCTGGGCGTCCTACTCTATGCTGGCACCGGTATTTATAGTCTTTTCAGAGGATATGCCTATCTCGACTATACGGCTCTCAGCCCGCACCATCCCGAGCATGGTCAACATTTGGGTATTTTGATTGTTGAGGCCGGTGTGGGGATCACTGTAACTGGCGTTATGGTGGCGATTTATTATGCCTTTGCTGCCCGCACGCCGATCCTCAATGATGAGGAGTGGTGAGCATGGATCCAATGACTACAGAATTTATTTTAGGCCATGTGAACTATTGGCTTTTTGTTATTTTAATGATGACTGGGCTTTATATCGTGATTGCAAAAGGCAATTTGGTAAAAAAAATCGTTGGCTTGAACATTTTTCAGGTGTCGGTGTTTATGCTGTACATCTCGGTGGGTAAAATCAGCGGCGGTACGGCCCCTATTTTTCCGTTAGATATGCAAATTGATCCGGCGGTAATCTATTCAAACCCGCTGCCGCATGTGCTGATCCTAACCGCTATTGTGGTTGGGATTGCCACCACATCACTGGGGCTGGCGTTAATTGTACGTATTCGCGAGGAATTTGACACCATCGAAGAAGACCGGATCGAAGAGATAGAGCACGACATGGCACTGGCCGAAATCGCTTATCATGACGCGCAGTCAGGGAGGCAGGCTTGATGGCAGGTGATGGGCTAAATCATGTGTCGATGACGCTGACTGAACAGCTGCCGATCCTGCAGGTCTTGGTGCCGTTTGTCGCCGCTCCTTTGATCGTTTTCATTGGCAGCCGTTCTTTGGCTTGGCCGATTGCTTTTGCCAGCAGTATCGCGTCTTTCGCGATTGCTGTCCTGCTGTTGGGCCAGGTGATCGACGGGGACGTGATCTCATATCATATCGGGGGGTGGGCGCCGCCGCTTGGAATCGAATATCGTGTCGACGCCACCAATGCCTTTGTCTTGCTGTTGATTTCTGGGATCAGCAGCGTGGTGTTGCCGTTTGCCCGCGCCAGCCTGTCTGCCGAATTGCCGCCGCGCAAACATACGCTTTTTTATGCCTTGTTCATGTTGTGCCTGACTGGGTTGCTTGGGGTGGTGATTACCGGGGATGCGTTTAACGTCTTTGTGTTTTTGGAGATTTCCTCGCTGTCGACCTATGTTCTGATCGCGCAAGGCGCGTCGCGCGATAAGCGGGCGTTGAGTTCGGCGTATAATTATCTGATTATGGGCACCATCGGGGCGACGTTTTTTGTCATCGGGATCGGTTTTCTTTACATGACAACTGGCACACTGAATATGGCTGATCTCGCCGTGCGGTTGGAAGGTCAGGGCGATAATCGGACGGTGCAGGCGGCCTTTGCCTTTATCGTTGTCGGCATAGGGTTGAAGGCGGCGATTTATCCACTGCATTTCTGGCTGCCCAACGCCTATACTTTTGCGCCGTCTGTGGTCACGGCCTTTCTGGCCGCTACTGCGACTAAAATGGCGATATATGTCCTTTTGCGTTTCATGTTTACGGTTTTTCAACCAGCGTTTTTAGACGACGGCATAACGCTGGAGGTGATCATTCTGCCCTTTGCCATTATGGCGATGTTTGCCGCTTCGCTAAGCGCGGTCTTTCAGCGGGATCTCAAGCGCATGCTGGCTTATTCAAGTGTGGCGCAGATTGGCTATATGCTATTGGGCATCACATTTTTTTCCGAAACTGGCCTGATGGCGACAATTGTCCATCTTTTCAATCATGGCATCACCAAGGCAGCGCTGTTTATGGGGGTGGGTTGTTATGTGATGCAGGTGGGCGGTGGATTTTATAGCCAACTCAGTGGTGCAGGTAAAACCATGCCCTGGACCAGCGCTGCGGTCGTGGTTGCGGCGCTGTCTTTGGTTGGCATTCCAGGCACGGCTGGTTTCATCAGCAAGTGGTTGCTGATCGAGGCTGCCCTTGATCGGGGATGGTGGATTGTGGCTCTATTGGTCGTGGCCTCATCGTTACTGGCGGTGATTTACGTCTGGCGTTTGATTGAGGCCTTGTATTTGAGCCAACCGGCAGAGGGTAAAACCCCGCAAGAGGTCCCGATGGGCATGCTTTTGCCGCTTTGGATTATGGCGGGTGCCTGTCTTTATTTTGGCTTTGATACCGACATCACACTGAGCGCGTCACGATCTGCGGCGCAGGGCCTACTGTCGGGTTCTGTGGCAGTGCATTAGGGCAATTATGATTATGGAAACCTCCACCGCACTTATGTTGACTATGCTGATCCCCGCGCTCGCGGTTGTGATCAATCTGGTGTTGCGCAACAGCCCGGATCTGCGTGATGGGCTGACGTTTTTAGCGGCACTTGCGACCTTTGGCGCGGTGCTGACAATTTTATACAACGAAGGCAATGGCACCACTGAGGCTTTTGTTTTGTTCGAGGTGTTGGGTGGCCTTAATTTGGCCTTTTCGGTTGAGCCGCTCGGGCTGATGTTTGCGCTGTTGGCCTCGGGGCTGTGGATTACCACGCATGTCTATGGCGTGGGATATATGCGCGGCAATAAGGAGAGCGATCATGCTCGATTTTTTGCCTGTTTTTGCTTTGCGATTTTCTCTGTTATGGGGATCGCCTTTGCCGATAACATGTTCACGCTGTTCTTGTTTTATGAGGCGCTGACACTGTCGACCTATCCGCTGGTGGCCCATAAGGGCACCAGCGCCGCGGTCAGCGGCGCACGGACGTATCTGGGCATTCTCATAGGCACTTCGATCGGGCTGCAACTTGTGGCAATTGTATGGACCTATGCGGTGGCGGAAACGCTTGATTTCACCAAAGGTGGAATTCTTGAGGGTCATATCGCCGGGCCAATGGTTGCGGTCCTGCTGGCACTCTACGCGTTCGGTATTGGTAAGGCCGCATTGATGCCGTTCCACCGTTGGCTGCCAGCGGCGATGGTGGCCCCGACGCCGGTCAGTGCGCTGTTGCATGCGGTGGCAGTGGTCAAAGCCGGTGTGTTTACCATGCTCAAGGTTGGCATCTATATTTTTGGTATTGATTTTTTGGCGGCGACAGGCGCTTCGGTTTGGTTGATGTGGCTGGCGGCTTTTTCGATCATTGCCTCTTCTGTGGTGGCGTTGACCAAAGACAATCTCAAGGCGCGGTTGGCGTATTCGACCATCAGCCAGTTGTCCTATATTACGCTTGGTGTGGCTTTGGCCAGCTCTATGGGGGTGCTGGGTGGCGGTTTGCATGTTGTCATGCACGCGATGGGCAAGATCACCTTGTTCATGTGCGCGGGATCAATTTATGTCGCCACGCATAAAACCGATATCAGTCAGATGACCGGTCTTGGGCGGGCGATGCCGATTACATTTGGCGCATTTTTGATCGGAGCCCTGTCTATTATTGGCCTGCCGCCGCTGGGTGGTTCTTGGAGCAAATGGCTGTTGATTGTGGGGGCGGCAGATACCGGGCAGTGGATCATGATTGGCGTGTTGCTGGTCAGTTCTTTGTTGAATGTGGCCTATCTGATGCCGCTTATCGGCAAGGGGTTTTTCCTGCGCGCCCCGGATGCGCCAGAGACAGTACAAATCGCGGAGAGCCCGACCTTGGTCTGGCTTCCACCGGCAATCACGGCGTTTGGTTGTGTGGTGCTGTTTTTCTATGCTGGGCATATTCAGGCGTTTCTGATGCCGATTGTCATGTTGAACTGAGGAGAGGCTAATGGCACAATCCCCGAGCGAAAACACCGACACCCATCCTGTTTTGGGCCGTATCCTGGGCTGGGTTGACAGGCCGGGCAGCGGCAATCGGATTTTCTGGGCGCTTGTGGTGCTGTGCGGCGTGTTGTTTGTGGCAGATTTCACCTATCACAAACATGGGCATTTCGCGGTTGAAAACCTGCCGGGCTTTTATGCTATTTACGGCTTTGTCATGTTTACGGCGCTTATTCTGGCGGCAAAAACGCTGCGCATCTTTATCAAGCGGCCCGAAGATTACTATGGCAAAGCGGCAGTAGACAGCGAAGATTATCCCGCAGCGCAGCTTGAGAAGGTCGATCATGATGGCGCTTGATATGATGCCCACAGCCTTTTTGTTTCTGGCAGCGGCGCCGCTGCTGTTGGCTCTGCCGGTGGGGATGCTGCGGGCAGTGCTATTGCTGTTGGTGCCGTTGGTTGCGGGTTGGCAGATTTGGACCCTACCAGAAGGCACGTTTGCCCAAGTCCAGTTTCTGGGCATGACGCTTGATATGATGCGGGTGGATAAACTTTCTCGCGTGTTTGGGCTTATCTTCTGCCTTGCGGCATTTTTGGGCAATCTTTATGCGTGGCATGTCCGTGATACTGTCCAGCAATTGGCCGCCCTGTTCTATGCAGGTTCTGCAATTGGGGCGGTGTTCGCCGGGGATCTGGTGACGTTGTTTTTCTATTGGGAAGGCACGGCAATTGCGTCGGTTTTCCTGATCTGGGCGCGGCGCACCGAGGCGGCCTATCACACAGGTCTGCGCTATCTTATCATCCAGATCACGTCAGGTGTAATTTTATTGGCTGGGACGGCTTTACTGTTTCGTGAAACTGGATCCATCGCGTTCCAGGCAATGACGCTTGGCTCGCTGGGGACCTGGCTGATTTTCTTATCGTTCGGGATGAAATGCGCCTTTCCGCTTTTGCACAACTGGCTGCAGGACAGCTATCCTGCGGCCACTGTTACTGGAACGGTGATCCTATCGGCCTTTACCACAAAGCTGGCGGTTTATGCCCTGGCGCGCGGCTTTGCCGGGACCGAGATCTTGATTTATATCGGTGCGGTGATGACGTTGTTTCCGATATTCTTTGCCGAGATTGAAAACGATCTTCGCCGCGTTTTGGCCTATAGCTTGAACAACCAGTTGGGCTTTATGGTGGTGGGCATTGGCGTTGGTACGGAACTGGCGTTAAATGGTACTGCATCACATGCGTTTGCGCATATCCTGTATAAGGCTTTGTTGTTCATGAGCGTTGGGGCGGTGTTGTTTCGCACGGGCACATCAAAAGCCTCGGAACTTGGCGGCCTTTACCGAACCATGCCGCGCACGGCGACCTTCTGTCTGATAGGCGCTGCGTCGATTTCGGCCTTTCCGCTGTTTTCGGGATTTGTCACCAAATCGCTGATTTTGGACGCCACCGCGGTCGAGCATTATCCCGTCATCTGGGCGGTACTGGTGTTTGCCTCGGCGGGTGTACTTTCCCATTCGGGCATCAAAATTCCGTATTTCACATTTTTTGCTCACGACAGCGGATTGCGCCCGAAAGAGGCACCGGCCCATATGCAGATGGCGATGGGAATTACCGCGTTTTTCTGCATTGCGATTGGGATCTATCCCGAACCTTTGTATGCGCTTCTGCCCTATGAAGTTGAGTTTCATCCCTACACCACCAGCCATGTGGTAGGGCAATTGCAGCTTTTATGCTTTGCGTTATTGGCTTTTGCAGTATTGATGCGCACGGGTATTCATCCGCCGGAAATTAGAGCAATCAATCTCGATACGGATTGGATATACCGCCGGTTTTTGCCGCAGTTAATCGCGCGGATGTCCGGGGCTGCTGGGAAGATTTGGACATCGGTAGCTGGATATGTCGAGCGCCGGTTGGCCGGTTTGATATCGCTTTTGTACCGTCTGCATGGCCCCGAGACAGGCGTGGCGCGGGTGATGCGGTCCGGCTCTATGGTGCTTTGGGTAGCGGTTCTTTTAGGGGTAACGCTGCTAGTGAACTTTATCGTTTGAGCCCGGTCTCTTTTTAACACGCGGTTTGGGCGCGGATGTCAGACGACTATTGTCACAGCTGTGACGGAATTGTCCGGCAGTCGGACAAGCTATAAGCTGATGGCTTGCCAAGTTATGCCTGCGCAAACCGCACCTATGGCGGCATAGACCAGATAGGCGATGAAAACCTTGGGTTTGACCAGTGCCCAGACCGCTACTGCGGCAGGAATGCAGGTGACACCGCCTGCAATAATGAAACTCATCGCCGCACCCGGGCTCATCCCTTGTGTGAGCATCGCATCCACCAAAGGTATTGCCGCATAGCCGTTCAAATAGGCTGGCACACCAACAAGCGCTGCAAGCGCAATCGTGCCCAGACTGTCGCCACCCAACGCCCCGGCAATCCAGCGCGCAGGCATATAGTGCAACATCAACGCCTCAAGCACATAAGCCAAGGACAGCTATTTAAACAAGAACACATCATTGCTGGAGACTGTGGTGATAAAGGTATTCCGGCGTTCTGAGATGCGCCAAAATAACCAGAGCGGCTGTCCTTGAAAAGGTGTTTGCCCCCCGCAGCACCCTGATTGGGTTGGCGTCACTCGCAGTGGATTTTGCAGCAGCAAAGACCCTGAAAGTGCCATGCTTGTCAGCCCGCCAAACAAACCGATTGCAATGGCTGCCATGGCTTTGGCCACTGCAAAATCCCACCCCAATGTGCCTGAGGTGATCAAAACATGGCTGGGTCCATCAAGGGGGAGGCGAGCCAGAACGCCATCACGGCGCTGAGCGGGATGCCCAGTGACAGCAGGGCTGCGATGAAAGGGATTACTTCGCAAGAACAAAACGGCGATAGTCCCCCCAGCAGAGCGGCAAAGACAATCATCCGAAGTTCACTGCCCACAAAAGCCTTGGCAATCATTGTTTCGGCCCCGGACGCTTTGAGAACGCCAACTGCCGTGATCGCAAATAAAATAAACGGCGCTGTGCCAAGTAAGGCACTGGCGCTGAACTGCAGGGTTGGGATGAGTTGATCGTAATCAAACAGTGCCAATAGCAAAAAACACCCGACGATAGCCGTCCAAACGCGATCGCGCCACAGGAAAGGGGATCGTGGATGATTGCTGGACGCGTCATCCATGATCATGGCTCTTTTCGGCTTCGCTGGCATCGGCGCAGCAGGCGTTTACAAGAAAATCTGCCAGATTGTGCAACTGGTCATAGGCCACGGCGGCGCAGATGATTGAACGGCCTTGGCGGGTTTGCGACACCAACCCCGCACTGGATAAAATTTTCATATGGTGCGTCAGTGTTGAGCCTGTGACACCACTGCGCGTGCCCAAAGCGCCAATATTAAGACCTGCGGGCCCTGCGCGCACCAGAACCCGCAGCACTGTGAGACGCTGCTCCGATCCCAAAGCGGCAAAGCTGGAGGCGGCAATTTCAAGATCAAGCGGGTCTGCTGCATTTATTTTCATAATTCTAGAAATATAGAAATACTTGAACCTGTCAAGAATTCATTTCAAACTTTATCGAAATAAATTGATTGCGGGCGATGTGAACGGGCCCATACGCCTGTTCAAGGCGGTGTGTGCATATCCACCACCAATTTCGCCTTGCAACTGTGCCCAAAGCAGAACTTTAGCCATTTCGCCCGAATGAAATTTTTTTATATCGACGATGCGGGCAACGCAGGCTTCACGTGTCGGGGATCAATCAAACTACGAGGCACTTGTATGCTTCCTGAGTGTTTTTATAAGCCCATCGAGGAAGCGTAACGCTGTGAGGTCAATAAAGCCCTCAGGTTTCGCGATATTACCCTCGTCAAAGAAACCTTTATCTAAGTGCTTAAATTGCGAATGGAAGATTGGGAACTGTCCCCAGTTCCTCATAACTTGAGCTATGCCAATGCTTTGGTACATTTATGGCCAAATAGTGTTGATGAATTTGGTCTGCCAGTTCAGGTTGCCCTGCATCGACTAAGTGTACCCGTAACTCTCTGAAAAACGCACCTTTTGGGAAGTTGGATTGCATTCGTGTCTCGTACAGAGAAAAGACACCGACAATGGTGCTTTAGATTTTGACAGTCGCTATTCTCAAACTATTGATTCAAAGAACTTTATCGCCGTTTTCATGCATAAATCTGTGTATTTGGGAAACACTCTCATCAAATTCTGTTGTTGTCACTTCTGCCCCCTCGAAAGGTAGCAGTACGCCATCCTTTGCGCCCATAGGGTCCTCTTAAAAATTGCCTCTCAATTGAGAACTGCAAACCGGCAGACAGGTGGAACGTCAACAAGCGTTCAATGCATGAAATCGCTCTGCGATAGGGCGCGTGTGGGTGCTTTTGCATTGCGTCCAAAATTGGATCTTCGGGGGCATTCTTCCTTACACCAACGCCACATCGGGACCGTCCCGATGTGCGGAACTGCGCTTTTTAAAAGGGGTCTCGTTCAATATGACCTTTGTAATGTCAGGGGCATTCATGGCTCGCATCAACGCACTATAGTTCATTTGTAATTTTAATGCGCTTCCGACCCGAGGGTGAGATCGAATTGATTTTATCACCATGTGATCGCTGGTTGCACCGAGACAGGTGACACCTTTGGGTAGAGTGAGGCCGGCTATATCTGTGTCTTGCTTGCCAATGGCAAGGATCGACCGCATTGCGTGATTGTTGTCTGGGACGAGGCGCAAAGCCTGTAGAGCCGGATCAGTGAAAAGTGCTTTGGTCAAAATCGGTTTGGACTTTGCTTCAATAACCTCGGTGATAAGGGTAAAAGCATCGGTAAAAAGGCCATTTATTTTATCACCTGATACGGATTCCACCGCTAATAAAATTACCTCGCCCAGCCTCAGGTTGTTAATGCGCCCGCCTGAGTGTTGCCCAAGTGCCAAAGGCAAATTGGCAGAGTTGCCGCCGGAGATTACTGGTATTAAGATCCCGTAGGTCTGTTCGATGTGACTGGCGATGGCGGACAGATCGTTCATTTTTGACGTGGTGGGCGCCGTGCCACTAAGACATGCGAAGTTTGCGCCGATACCCCTTACTGTGACACCTGGCATCGCGGTAACTTGCCTTGCGATGGCTTCAACATTCTCTGGCATGATCCCGTCACGCATATCACCCATTTCCACCATTAACATGATGCTGTGAACGAATTTGGTTTTACGCGCAGCTTCTGCAAGGCGTGCTATCACATCCACCTCGGAATTAAAGCTGGCACTGCAGGACCCCACGACGAGATCTGCTTGGCTTAGTATTGGCGTACGGATCAAAGTGATCGGGGTTTTGATGCCCGCCCCTCGCAACCTTTTAACATTACTTACGCGCGCCTCACCAAGATCAACTGCGCCACCTTCGAGCATGGCTTGAGCGATTTTAGGATGCCGCAGACGGCTTTGGTGACGGCGGTCACGGTGATGCCGCGCGCCTTCAGGCGCTCAACTAGATATCGTGTGTTGTGGCGTATCTTGCTCAGATCAACCTCAATCCGTGGTGTGGTCATGATGCCGCTGTAACCGGCTTTTGTTGCAACTTGGGGAAAGCCAGGACAACCATGCGTAGAAGGTCATTCGCCGGACGGTCCAACGCATCTGTAATGGGCAGCCCTAGCCTATCTGATTGAAGCGTGATCGTGGTGCTTATATCACCGTCGGTCATATCCTCATGATTGATTGTGACACCAATGACTTTTGTGTCAGCGAATGATTCTATCAACGCC
>ERZ802821.1568-NODE-1568-length-11899-cov-9.61491_pt1 | contig 11899 bp, 10 predicted proteins | sample MGYA00345648_ERZ802821 | MGnify/ENA primary metagenome ERZ802821 (study PRJEB30503, sample SAMEA104212357) | marine metagenome | biome: Westerlies Biome; feature: [SRF] surface water layer (ENVO:00010504) within the epipelagic zone...; material: water... | reverse complement strand
AAGTTTTGGTCGCTGACATTTGTATTATTATCCTCAAATAGAGTGTAGAGATCAGAAGATTTCATACTTTTTTGATTTCTTAGAACAAATGATGGCTTTGGATTTAATCCCGCTTTTTTAATTTGCTCTTTTAACCAAGCTAAATTCAGGTCCATCCATGGTGGAAACTGTTGCGGATCAATATTTAGATATAAGTCTAAGTCGAATGCAGGTAGGTTTGTTTTCCGGCATAAAACTGCATTATCCTGGCTACCGCCATACTGATCGGCATCTTGCACTATGGCTTCGATTTTCACATAATAGCTTTTATTTTTTTTAGCCTCCTTTAAAATCTTGTAGCTAACGATTCCAGTTTTGGAGGTTGACCTCACTTGGTCTAACAGCATCTGCCCATTCTCAATAATAGTGAAACTAGTTAGAGCTTGCTCTCTTTCCAAAGCAATATTTTGCAGGGCATTCTCTATTGCTCGTTTTCGATACTCTTTCGTGTTAATACTGGATGTAATTGTAGCAAAGCCCTCTGATATAACTGTTGATGCAGCGTTCACACTGCCAGTAGCAATAAAGAAGGCGCAAAATGTTAGCTTTTGTATTAATTTGATGTAATGCATAATTTAATTTGAGACTAATTAAAGAAGTCCTCGCCGATATGATTTTATTAAACGGTCAACATGTGTTTGACTAACAGAGAGTTCGACTTGATACGTGTCACTGCCTGTAGGCTCAATTTTTACAGTCCTAGCGCCCATAACGGTGCCACGAAGTGCCGCGCCCAACTTATCTGAGGTAAGCACAGCCTCGCCGACGGTTGTCTCACCTTGAATATAAATACCATGAATTTGTTCTGTTAGGCTTCTGTATGCATCTAATTTGGCGGCGCGCATGGCCATAAGCCTTCGTTGGTTTAGACTTTTAGATGGTTGAATAGCAATCGAGGAGAACCCAACAGCAGAAATAGTGGGCACATAATATTTGGACGTTTCAGCTTCTCTGCGCTCATTAAGTAGACTTGTCGAGCTTGTTATTCCTGCACCTGGTGTAATTTGATTAATTCTTTCAGGATTTAGTGATAGGGCTTGCTGGGTAAGAGGGTTCGTAATTGTACAGGCTGTCAACAAGGCAGTGCCTGATATTACAATGATGCACGACCGCAATTTGCGTAATAAAAACATATTTCAATCCTTCAGATTTATTTCCAAAAATAAGCAACTTATGTGCCATCTGTTTTATGGCAATGAAATTTATAATTGTTCTGAAAGTACCGTTTGCCGCAAACTGATCATATAAATAAGTAAAAAATAACCGTAAATTAGGGTTGGCATACTTAATGCTTATAAAAACTACATAATTAAATGAAAAAAATAATGAGCAGATTTTATGAATAAAAACAGTATCTTATACATTCAAAATCTTGACACTTGTAGGGTGAAATAGACATGCAAGAAGCGCAATCGATGGCATTAAAGGGGCTTAGGCCAAATTTAATTAATTCACTACTACCATTTGGTATAATCGCTCTTGTTGCAATGCTAGTTCTGCCGCTTCCTATTGCTTTGCTTGATACTTTTTTCGTCCTAAATATCACACTCTCTTTGCTGATCTTAATGGTTGCAATGCATACACACCGTCCTTTGGATTTTTCTTCTTTTCCAAACCTTCTACTAATCGCTACAGTTTTACGACTAGGGTTAAACGTGGCTTCCACAAGAATTGTATTGAAAGAGGGACACACTGGTCCAGGTGCAGCTGGGAAGGTTATTGAGGCATTTGGTGAATTTATAGTATCAGGAAATTATGCTGTTGGTATCTTTGTATTCTCGATCCTGGTAATTATTAATCTTGTGGTAATCACAAAAGGCGCTGGTCGCGTCTCTGAAGTTTCTGCACGTTTTACTCTTGATGCATTGCCTGGAAAACAGATGGCTATTGATGCCGACTTAAATGCTGGGATCCTCACTCCCGACGAAGCGAAGGCTCGGCGAGAGGAGGTCACCCAAGAAGCAGATTTTTATGGTTCCATGGATGGTGCTTCAAAATTTGTAAAAGGCGATGCAATTGCCGGAATTTTAATTTTACTTGTAAATATTATAGGTGGTTTGATAATCGGTATAGTTCAACACGATTTACCGATTGGTCAAGCAGCGGAAGCTTATATTCTTCTGTCTATAGGGGATGGCTTAGTAGCTCAGATCCCATCCTTGTTATTATCAATTGCTACGGCAATTATTGTTACAAGAGTTTCTTCTGCACAAAATATGTCCCAGCATATCACTAAACAAGTAAATTTATCTGCCGCTTGGTTACCCACATCTTTCGTAATCTTAGCCCTCGGCTTAGTTCCAGGTATGCCTAATCAATTATTCATAGTTTTTGCTGGGATTGCAGGCTTGCTTGGTTATTTATCGCGAAAAAGAGAGCGATCAGTTTCAACTGAAGGTGATGAAGACGAAAAGTCTGATAGTGAAGAAGATAGTTCTGATTTTGATGTCACTTCTGTGAAAGACGCCTCTAAAATTTCCTTAAATATTGGCTATGGTCTTGTAAGTTTAGTATCAAAAGAAAATGAAGATAGCCTTGTTCCAAGTGTAACAAAATTACGTAAAGAAATTTCTAAACGATTAGGGTTTGTAATTCCTGGGATAAGAATAAGGGATGATGTAGATCTGGAACCCTCTCAATACCAAATTAAAATTGGGGAGAAAATTGTGGCGGATGATCTTATTTACTATGATAAAGTTTTAGCCATACCCGGTGACGAAGTACAGGTTGAACTTGCAGGCATAAAAGTAACTGAGCCGTCTTTCGGCGTTGAAGCATATTGGATTGAGCCAGCGCTAGCAAATGATGCCAAATCCAAAGGCTATGTAACAATTGATCCTACTTCTGTATTAATTACCCATGTTGGGCAGGTTCTCAATAACTTCTCATCAGAGCTTTTGGGGCAGGATGAAGTTCAGGATTTGCTTGATAATTTAGAAGCTTCACATTCAAATTTAGTCCAATCTGTTGTGCCTAAGTTAGTTCCTCTGCATCAGCTGACGACGATACTACAAAATTTGCTAAATGAGTCTGTACCGATCTCAGATCTGCAAGTGATACTCACAGAGCTGGGTGGTTTGAGTATTCAGAAAATGTCTAATGATGATATTTCGGAGGCCGTCAGGCCTAAATTGATACCTCTTTTAATACAGCGACTAACAAAATTCAAAGACACGCTACCTTTGATTACTCTGGCACCAGATTTAGAGCAAATGATTTTAACTGCAGTTAGACAGAACCCAGATGAAAAAATGTTACTTATTGATGGGGCATTAGCAAAAAAGATTCTACAAAACCTTAACGAGGCGACAGAAAAACTAAGTCGCGATAACAAAGCGATTTTTCTTATTGTCGCACCACAGATCCGGCGCCATGTTGCTCAATTTGTTAGGGCCCAACTTTCAGCTGTTAACGTTCTAAGCTTTACTGAACTTCCTGAAAACCGTAGTGTGGAGATAGCCTACACGGTTGGCGGCAATGAAGCTACTGAAGAAGCCGAATAATTGAACTGTTCTGTAATGGAGGCAAACTAAATGGCGGAGATTACGGTGAGGGCGATAGACAGTGCTCTGGCGATGGAGGAAATCCAAAAGCGTTTGGGTGACAATGCGCTTATCATTTCAACTCAGAGAATTGATGGGCAGATAGAAATTACTGCTACGGACGAGGAAATAGTAAAGGTAGAAAAAGAAAGTAAACCATTAATATTAGGCGATCTTTATCGGCAAGATAAGTTTTCTTCTGTGTTGAATAGAAAAGTTGGGGAAGCAGAAGCAGGGCAATACCCGAAATCTTCTGATGAATTATACTCAGTGGTGGCAAATAAAATAGAGAAAATTTCTGAGGAACTATCTGGACTGAAGCTCCTAATGGATAGCTACAGTGATAGCGACGCCGTCGAATTTGGAACAATAGATAAGCTCAGGTTTATAGGCTTTATGCCGGGGACAATTAAAATTTTTGATGATTTATCGAATGAAACCGAGGTTGGAGCGGCAGTTCGAAAACTGGCTAAAGCGTTTGTGAACGGCAAATGTAAGCATTTTGATGAATCAGATATATTTGTAATTACCGGGGAAAAAGGCTCTGGGAAAAGTACTTTTGTGAATAAATTCGTCTCACTCCAACAAGATAGTGATAATGAAACCGATTATCTTTCATTTTCGGACCAAAGTAAAAGAAAGTTAGTAGCAGCAGTAAAAAACCTCAATCTATCGCAGTATCAAGGCAATACGCCTAAGCGTCAGGCTTTAATAATTGACACTTCAAATCAGGAAAACGATCTGAACCTTCTTATGGTTGATCTATACAAAGCAAATCCTGAAGCAAAGATCAGTGTTATACATACTGTACCTGTTGGCAGTAGTTACGAGCATTTGAAAAAAGACTATAAAATTAAATCATCAGAAAAGTATTACTGGGCTTTTACAAAGTTAGATACCTACGACCTTTCGGTGGCAGAAATTTCAGCCATGATAGAACTTGATAATAAATGCATGTTTTTTTCTGGCATGGATAAAGTCAAGGATGGAGCTTATTATGCAAAAGTAGATCAAATTGAGGCATATTTGCTTAAAAAAATTAAAGAAGAGATTTTGTAAATAATGGTAGATACAATTGCAATTGCTAGTGGTAAAGGCGGTGTTGGTAAGACTTCACTTGCAGTTAATTGTGCGGTAAAACTTTGCCTAGATAATAAGCGGGTTGCGTTATTGGATGCTGACTTTGGCTTGGCTAACGCACATATTATGTTGGATCAAAAAGTTTCAGCCAGCATCAGTGACCTTTTAGATGGGACGTGTAAAATTGATCAAGTGATACACGATACGCCTTCTGGACTGAAACTTATACCGGGTGGTTCAGGTGTATTAGAGCTTATGAATATTGACAGCAAGAAGCGCTGGGAGGTAATTAAATCTTTAGATCACCTTGAAACTGATATTGATTTTCTTTTTGTCGACACGCCTGCTGGTGCTTCAGACTCAAGTGTGGAGTTTGCCGCCGCCTGTAATAAAATTATAATTGTTTTAGTTGGAGAGCCTACCAGCTTTATGGATGCTTATGCCTTTATAAAAGCTTTGAATTTAGAGAAGAATTTGGAAAGTGTTTCTATCGTAGTCAATATGGCTAAGGGATCGGATGATGCCAGAAGTAGTTTTAATAGTTTTCAAAAAATAGTAGCACAGTTTTTAGACATTGAATTATCGTTCTTGGGCTGGCTACCAAGTAGTCAAGTTATTAGCAACTCAATATTATCAAGAAAACCTTTTGTTCTAAATTCTAAAGTGAATACACATTTAAATGCTCGGCTAACTGAAATAGCAAATAATATTCATAACGCGCGTTCCTGTAAAACAAATAGTATCAGATTTTTTGATAAGTGAAGTAGGTAAAATTCCAATGCATGGCTACACGCAAAAATATGATGATAAAAACGAACTTATTAATAAAAATATGAGTGTCGTTAAGAAAATAGCTTATTATTACGTGGGGCGCGTGCATCAAGTGGTTGAGGTTGAAGATTTACTTCAGATCGGGATGGTTGGTCTGATTGAGGCGGCGCATAATTATAAACCACATGAAGGAGTTGTGTTTGAAAACTACGCTCGTTTGCGTGTGAAAGGTGCCATAATCGATTTTCTCCGAAAGTCGTCTAACCTATGCAGGGGAACTATTAAAAGAAAGCAGGATTTTGATAAGGCCAGTAGAAAATTGGAGATTGAACAGAAACGGCTTCCAAATGCAGAAGAAGTAGCATCAGAGTTAAAGATTGAAGTATCGGAATTAATGGCTTGGAAGCACGATTTTGCAGCTAGTAAGCATCAAAGTATAGAAGAAGCAACAGAAGCATATGGCGATTTTTTATTTTCTGGTGATCCAAGTGTTGAAGAAAAAATCCTGAATGGTGAGCTTAAAAGTATACTGAGAGCAAATATAGACCGCTTGAATAAGCAGCAATTATTGGTATTGCAGCTGTATTATGTTGAAGAGTTGAACGTATACGAAATTGCTGAAGTACTTTCTGTCTCAACTGGCAGAGTTTCACAAATCAAATCAGCCGCCGTTAAGTCCCTACGTGAAATGATCGAAAGTGAAGTTAATGCGTGACATAGAGCACAAAAATTCAACTAAAGAATTTTCGTTACACCTCACGTTATTAAGTAGTGATATGATTAAGAGTAGTATCAAAAATACATCGAAAATATCTGTTTCCTGTGACATTTCTGAAGTTCCCAAAGTTAACTGCACGATTGTTTTCAGACGGCAAGAGCAAGATATAGGTCCGATTGGCTCTATAAAATTTCAAAAAAATAGACCTATTGCTTCAGCTACGATAAATTTATCTGAAGAGAGTTTTTGTGAATTGAAGGATTTGTTAAGCCTGCCTACGCCACCGCGCCCAGCATCGTTTTTTCTTGATACTTCCAAGTATGTGGAGGGTATTAATGGAGAAGTAGCCATGAGGAATTCAGGATTAACTCTCGAAATTTACGATTTGAGCTGGCGATTTCCACTTTTATAGCGATTTAAATTATAAATTTATGGCTAGTGAGTAAGTATATTGCCTGGTAACCTCGTCTTACATTTAACCTGCATTTAATTTTGCTGTACCAGCTTTTATAAGACTGTCTGCTTCTTTTTCTGCTACTTCGACAATAGTATCCTTTGTGATTTTCTTTCCATCTATAGTGGCTGCTTTGAGCAGCAAAACTTCTACTTTCACTTCGGGCGTATCGTCGTCGAATAGACTATCAAACTCGTTGTGGTCTTCATCATCTAGTCCATCAAAAATGTCTGTATCCTCAATTTCGCTTAAAGCAGAAATATATGGATCATGCAGAGTAACGTACAACTTTTTTCTTAAAATCCAGCTTTTAGCAGCTAAAAGTCCAAGCCGCTTATGAAAGTCTTTTTCGGTCTGGAGTTCATCTTTTACTTCTGAAAGTGCCTCCTTAAATGAATAATTTGCATACTTCACAAGTGTCTCATTACGATCTGCCAGCGTATATGGGGTAAGAACTTCTTCTTTTTGGTCTTCCATTTAATCTCTCCATCGTGTTGGCACACTACTTGCAATATTCGAACCAAATCAAGGTAAGTTTGGATAAAAAATTGAAATTCATTGAAGGCCATCTCAAAGTACATTCAGAGTCGCTAGCACTGAGATCTAAGCGAAATGAAATCCTTTCATCCAATATAGCGAATGCTGGAACACCAAATTTCAAGGCGAAAGATTTAGATTTCACTGAAATGCTCAACAATAAAATGGGATTTGGTGAAGTAAATACAACCAATAAAAAGCACTTTAAAATGAGTATTGGTTCTAATGAGCAGGGCGTTAAATTTAGGCAAAACGTAACTCCCTCAAAGGATGGGAACACCGTTGAATTACATGTCGAACAAATGCAATTTTCAGAAAATGTTATGCGCTATCAGTCATCATTAGAATTTTTAAATCGAAAGATATCTGGCCTTATGTCAGCTATAAAAGGTGAATAGATGGCTGATATAAAAAATGTATTTGATATTGCTGCAAGGAGTATGTCGGCCCAGATGGTTCGTCTAAATACCGTTGCAAGTAATCTAGCCAATTCGCGTTCCGTCGCCTCATCGGAAGCCGAAGCATACAGAGCTATCAAGCCGGTTTTTAAAACTATCTATGCTGACGATCTTCAGAAAAGTGGGGTAGCGTCAGTGGATGTAGTCGACATAGTTTCAATCGATAGGGCTCCAGATAAGTCCTACCAACCGGGTCACCCAAAAGCAGACAAGGATGGGTACATATATACCGCAGCAGTTGATACTGAAGAAGAAATGGTCGAGATGCTCGAGGCTTCTAGACAATACGAAAATAACGTCGAAGTTATCAGCACCCTCCGTGGTCTGATGATGCGTACAATCAATATGGGTAAATAGGAGCCATTATGACAACAATTGATCCAAACAGCGCTCAAGCCGCACTTTTTGAGAAATTAGGTTTGAATAAGCAAAGCGATGCTCAAAAGGCCAACAGTGATAAGTTAGGCCAGTCTGATTTTCTAAAATTAATGACAACACAGCTTCAAAACCAAGATCCATTTGCTCCCATGGATAACGGGGATTTTATTGCTCAGATGGCACAGTTCTCAACTGTAACAGGAATTCAAGACATGAATGCCTCGCTCGGAAAATTGGTGGAAGAATTTGATCAAGCCAGAATCGCAACTGCATCCAACCTTCTTGGACATTCCGTCTTAGTGCCTGGCAACATTGGTCGACCTGACGACGAGGGAGAATTGCATGGGGTACTGGATTTACCAGAGGCCACGATGTCCACGCAGCTTAATTATGTCGATGCAGATACAAACAATTCACTATTTAAAGAGGACTTAGGTCCAAGAGCCGCCGGACTTGTTGGATTTAAATGGTCTGATATCCCAGAAGAAATCTTGGCTAGCAATAAGCGCATTAAAATTGAGGCTCTAATTGATACTGGGAATGGGCCTGAGCAATTAAGTCCATCAATTTATTCTAAAGTTATTTCAGCATCTGTTGGCACTGGGGAAACAAAACAGGTTCTTTTAAATGTTGAGGATTATGGGGACTTGGATGTCTCATCAGCAGTGAACTTCAGATAACCACAACTTTAGTTCGTAATTCAATAAATTAATTTGGCATAGAAATTGCAGCCAACAATGAAAATTAAATTCGCTCAATAGGAGTTAAACATGTCTTTTTTCACAGCACTTACCGGTTTAAAGGGCGCTCAAACTGATATATCAACTACGTCTAACAACATTGCAAATGTTGGTTCTTCCGGGTTTAAGAAGAGTAGGGCGGAATTTGGGGATATTTTTAGTACAACCCCTTTGCAAACTAACGTTGTCGGTATGGGTGCTCAATCAAAGTCGATAACGCAGCAATTTTCTCAAGGTAACATTGTCCAGTCCACCAATTCGTTGGATATGGCTGTTTCCGGACAGGGATTTTTTGCTCTTAAAGCTGGTGGTAATTCGGGGCAAACTGTTTACACGAGAAATGGTGCATTTAATTTAAATGACTCGGGATACATTGTGGATAGTAACGGTCAGTTTTTACTTGGTTACCCAGTAGACTCGGACGGTGCGGTTTCAGATGCAACACTGACAGGTGCTGTTAAGTTGCAACTTCAGACTGAATTCGGAGACCCCAAAGAGACAAATAATGTGGGAATGGGGATTAATTTGCCAGCTGGTGCTCCAGTGATACCCAGTAGTGTGACGTTTGACTCAACCGATGCAGAAACATTTTCAGCCTCGGCCTCGGTTACCATTTTTGATAATATGGGTAATCCAAAGTCAGCAACTATTTTTTATATCAAGACTCAAGATCCTTCTGGTGCTGATCAAACTTACAAATACGACACGAAAATGTTTGTAGACGGTGCAGAAATCAAACCAGAACTAACACGTGCATCAGATGCAAAGGGTACACTACAGTTTATTGATAAATTTGGGCAAAAAACAACACTTCCAGCTGATCCTGCTTACATCCTTGAGGGAAAAGGTTCACCGCTTTATCGAGCTGATGATTTGGGAGCCGGTACGGCATCTACTCCTGCTAAGTTAACTGGCCTCAACCTGCAGACATATCTTGGTGACGGTAAAACAGTTGAGATTGTTACTGATCCTATGCACTACAAGCGTACAATAGAATATCATACTGACGCTGGCACTAGTCCTCTCCCGACAAATGCACCATTCTGGGGCAATGACTTTTTGCTAGTTGACGTCGATAGTAGTGGCCCCGTTTCAGTAAGCATACCACCCGGTACTTACAACGGCGTACAACTAGCTGCTGCCGCACAAAATGCTCTAAGAGACGGTTTTGGTGATGATAAAAAAATCAAGCTTCTTGAAGACGTAGATAATAAATTCTCTCTAGACCTTAAGAAGACATCTGGAGATGGTAAATCAACTGGCCTTTTAACTCCAATTGAAATAGATATTCACACCGCATCTATAGTTGAGTCCAACGTAAATACGATCAAAGAAGGCTTAACATTAGACAAACTGTTAGTTCATGCCCAAGTTCTAATGACCGAAGGTCTCAATTCTTATTCACGTGCGTCCTCTGGAGAGGGTGCAGATGGAACAAAAGCTGCCGAGCTGGGTGTTGAAGGCAGATTATTTAAACATGTTACCGGCACGGCGATAGCGAATAATGCGATACCAACAGCCTATGATGTGATAACGGTCGTTCACAAAAACGACCAAATCATGGCCGATGGGTCTGGCAATCAAGTCGCGTCTGGTGGGACATTGGGTAATGCCGTGAATAGGTATCTTGCATACTCAAATGTTCTCGATACACCAGATATAACTGCCTTTGACGCTTTCAATAAACCGGCAAAAGCTGCCTACGATACGAACTCAGACGGATTTTTAACGGTTACTTTAACAACTGGTACACTGCCTGCCGCACCTGAAGTTTTTCGTTTTCAGCCAATAGGAACCGACGCACCGACGACAGCTTTCATGACTGCTGTTGGATCTAATAATGTGACTGTCAAATCGGCAACTGTTTCAGGTAGCAACACAATATATGTTCTTGACTACAAACCCACTGGTACAGTCGAAACAGCTCTTAGCGGCGGTTCTGTAGCTAATCCATTGAGGGTTCTTGCTAAACCTTCCGCTTACCTTGAAAGTTATTTTGAAAACACCGCGGGTATGGTCGAAGGTGTGGAAGACGTGCACTATTCAAATAAGTTGATGGTTAGAGAAATTAAGGATGCAGCAAAAAGGTCGTCTGGTGACACCACCACTGGTGCAACCGGGTCTATTGCATTTACAACTAGCACCGATAAAACCAGTGGTAATAAATCGGAGTATGGGCTTACTACAGTCTCAATAAAAACTGATTGGGTTGATGCAAGAAGTCCCTCCTTTAAAATTGGCTATGATGAAACAAACCAAAGATTAACCTTTGATGGAGTTAATAGAGATCTCGGCAAGGGTACTGGTATTGGTTTTGATACCTTTACAGCTTATAGTAAGAAATTGGATAGCGGCACTAATGGACTGGGGATACCAGCTTTTGGAGAAAATGCTGAGATTAACTTAACTACTGACGCTATTTTGAATGGAAGTCCTTTCGTAGCAACAGGCCCTGACGTTCGCGCACAAAACAAACGATACGGCATGGAAGTAAAATTTGATACTGTTGCAAATAATTTCAATATTACTAGTGGGTCAACAGGAGAAGCACTTGCCGCTAACTCAGCAGTTGGAGTTTCTCTAGCTCAATCCGCATCTAGCGTTGCTGTGGGAAGGTACGGGCTCACCACCACTGGTGGTGTCGATCCAACTGATGATGCAGCATATGCTTTCAATAAAATTGGTAAAGGTGGTAACAACGTGATGGGTTTCCCACGCGCTGGTGTGGAAGGTTACACGCCTCCAACTGGCCTGGTGTCTAAACCCGCAATTGCGACCGGTGGTGAGGGCCTCATGGACATGACCAAAGCCTTCACTGTTACATCATTAGCTAACGAAAATCAGTTTACGGTTGTGAGTAATGGTGTAAGTGCATTGATTACGGTCCCCGAAGGAAATTATAAGGGAGACACATTAGCAAAGGCACTTGAGAATAGAATTAATCAAATGGTTAATCCAATCTCAAACGAGGCTGTTGGTGGTGTTAAAGTAGTATACGACAGTGTAAAAAATAACTTCACATTTACATCATCAACTAAAGGTGAGGGCTCATTGCTTTCAGTTAAGGGTGCACTTCGTTTTGGATTAAATGATGTACCACTTGGTCTAGGTACAAATGCTATGGTTAAAACACCCGTACAGGCTAAAGATGATCTCGGTCGTCCGCTTTACATCTCTCCAAC
>ERZ802821.1562-NODE-1562-length-11931-cov-10.6522_pt1 | contig 11931 bp, 11 predicted proteins | sample MGYA00345648_ERZ802821 | MGnify/ENA primary metagenome ERZ802821 (study PRJEB30503, sample SAMEA104212357) | marine metagenome | biome: Westerlies Biome; feature: [SRF] surface water layer (ENVO:00010504) within the epipelagic zone...; material: water... | reverse complement strand
CAGAATTATCTTCAGTCATAGTTAGGCTTCCTAAATACTCAACAGTTGGAAATAAGCCTGAATTATACTGTGGTCCTGGAATAAAGTTTCTTGGAGTTGGGTTGTTCAATGGAACCTGATCCATAGTCTCTATACCCAAATCACTCTCAATGTCATATTCATAAAAGTCATTGAAACGTTCTTTTTCTTTTTCCTGATACTTAAATCCAAATTTAAGTTTATCATTTACATTATAAGGTAATGTAAAGTCAATTTTATAAGATGTATTTAATTCTTCAGTATATTTATTTTCAAAAGTAGCCTCTTTTATTTCTGCTAGTGCAGGCGTATCCCAATCACCATCTGCAAATACTGGTCTTGGAAATCTCGGATTTGTTATATCAAAGTCAACATTAACACCTTTTTGATCAAATCTAATATATCTCTCGTCAGGTCTTTCCTCTGATGCCTCGGATTGTGAAATTTTCCAATTTACAGCTAACTTACCAAATGTATGATCACCCCCTACAGCAACATTCCACATTTTTTGTAGTTCAAGCCTAGTATTATCATTAGTGTCGTTTCCAATACCTCCCTTTGATAATTTTCTTACCCTATATGTTCCAGCACCCTCATCACCTGGATCATCCATTCTCAGTCTCCACCTATTTTCCCAATCATGTCTTTCGTTATATATTGACTGAACATAAATACTGTTATTACTGTTAATTTGATAATCTAAATTAAGGGATATACTTTCTCTTTGTCTTTTTACATCGTATATTCTCATATCCATTTCATTAATTTGATAATCATCTCCAGATTCATTCCACTCAAACTCAATATTATCAGAACCGTAATCATTAATGTTTCTAGAACCACTAAGTGAATAAGATAATCTATCACTAAATTTATCAGCAAGTACAAACGAAAATTGAGTATTGTAAGAATCATCTCTAATTGGGCTTGAACCACCTGAGATTGTAGTTGATAACCTAAACTCTTCTGGCTTAGACCTAGTTACAAGATTAACTGAACCACCTATAGCATCTGCCTCCATATCAGGGGTAAGAGTCTTGCTAACTTCAATAGCTTGAATCATGTCTGATGGAATTAAGTCCAATTGAACATTTCTGTTATCTCCCTCAGCAGATGGAATTCTTTCACCATTTATAGTTACTGAGTTTAATGCAGCACCAAAACCACGAATGTTAATCGCTCTTGCCTCTCCTTGATCTGATTGCACACTTATACCTGGTATTCTCTTTAAAGCATCTCCAATATTTGCATCAGGAAACTTACCAACTTGGTCAGCAGAAACAATATTTGTAACATTTATATCATTTCTTTGCTTGTTTAAAGACTTAATAGTTCCTCCTTGAAAACCGGAAACAATAACTTCTGATAGTTCGTTGACATTAGGTGCTAAGATAAATGTCACATTTACATCAGACTCATTGATAACTTTTGATGAAGTTTCAAAACCAACATACGATACTGTCACATTATCGCTGCCTGAAATAAAAAGGCTGTAATATCCGTTAAAATCAGTTATTGCAATTTCGTTTGAATTTTCAGCAATTATGGTAGCACCCGGTAAAGGGAAATTATTTGTATCTATAACCCTACCCTTAACGGCTGATTGAGAGTTGGAAAGTGTAGGAATTAAAATAAGTAAGCTGAATATAATATGTTTCATGTAATTTTTATTTCAAATCTACATTGCTCTCCTAAAAAACATATTAAGCAATAATTAAACTATTGTAAATTCTTAAACATTTAAAGTTTAAGTTGATGTTAACAAATTAAGAATAGTTATATTTTAAGTTAGCATTTAGATAATTTAGTACTTGGGTATTATTGATTAGATTTAGTATTTTCAATCTCTCTAAATTCAAATAACTGAAGGTTATCAGATAGCCTTTTATAAACTAAATTCATCATTCTTTTATTTAAACTTGATGAATTTTTTTTATATAACTCATACTCTTCAAGTGTAAACATGCCAATGATAGTTCCTTTTAAAAAATTTCTAAACTTTTGATCTTTTTTAATTGAGTTTTCAATATAAATAGACTTTTTTTCGGGTCTTAACTGATAAAAAACACCTTTGTGAGCATCAACGTATTTTTTAAAGGCTTCAACTAAAAGTGATGTCTGAACTTTTATAATTGGTCTTAAAATTAAATTTTCAAATGACTGCTCAAAGGATAAACTTTTAACTTTTAAAAACTTTGTTTCAACAGTGGAACGCATTTTATTCAACAAAGAGTCTCTTAAATTCATATATAAATATATTTACTTAAAAAACATTTTGCTTTAACTAGGCTTTAATTAATTGTTACTTGTTGTTTAAATTAGATCTTTAATGATGTCCACCATAAAGACTATATGCCGTTTACCAGACACTTACCCTAAAAGAACTATTTAAGTGTCTAACCATAAGGTATTATGAGAATATTGCTCAGAAATTTAAATTTAGTAATATTGATAATAATTTATTAACACCTTATAATAGATTATTTTATAAATTAAAATTAAAAATACAATTAATCATGAAATTTTTAAAATTAACTTTTGCATTGATGCTTAGCTTAATCATTAATGCTCAGTCTGTTATGGATATAACCTACATGGATATTCCTGCGACTGAAATTGGAGAATTCATTGAAGTTCATAAACAATTTACAGATATCACAATCGAAGAAGGTAGAGAAATGAACGGTCAATGGGTATACAGACATTGGTATGGATCTGGTGCATCTGTAGTTGTAATGACATATTTTAACTCTGCTGAATCTGCTGTTAAAGATGATCCTTGGGAGTATATTCGTAAAAGATGGGAAAACTCTTCAGATGAAGAAAAAAAATCCCTTGAAGCTATGGGATCAAAATATGCATCTTTCTTAGATCGTCATTCTGATGAGGTTAGAACAATAGATTGGGAAAACTGGTTTATAGCTAATGGTGATGCTATACAAGAAAAAGCACCTGCATGGGATACAAATTGGGTCCTTGTTGTAGGAAGTTATAACTCCTCTGGTAATTGGGGTACTATGGCAAATGCTTACATGGACTGGCAAGTTAAACCTCAAGTAGAAGAAGGTTCTATGCTTGCAGGTGGTTATTCTTACCATTTTTCAGGCAGTGGTTCTGATGTTCAGTTTTTTACAGCTTATGCTTCTTTAATTGAATTTGCTGAGGCAGCTTCTTCTCAGGGAACAGATAATCCAGAAGCAAGAAGTACATTTTGGAGCTTAGTAGAAGGCGGTCATGATGATCAAATATATGTTCATGTTGGTCATGTTGACGCAAATGGATTTAATCTTGCAGGACCAAATAGATAAGAAATATTATGAAAAAATTTTTAATACGAAGAGAAATGGAAGGAGCATCATCTGTTCCAAAACATGAAATGAATAAAGGGGGAAAAGCCTCTGAAAAAATTCTAGAAGAAATGAGAAATGAAGGCAAGATGATTCAACAAGAAACAAGTTATGTGGCCGGTAATAACGTCTTTTGTGTATATAATGCTGATTCTGAAAAGTTAATTAAAGAGCATGCTGAAAGAAGCGGAGGAGTTGCTTCTGAAATTACTGAGATTACTACTGTTATAAATCACAATACATCAGTAGTTAGTTAAATAAAAAAATAAGTTTACATTATTAAGGAAAAACTATTAAATGAATATTAATTTTTCATCACCCCTAACAAAAAGATTATACACCATTTACCAGACAAATCCCCCAAAAAGAAAACTGATTTTTAAAATGACCCCGGGGGTATGTTTTATAGTTAGCAAGTGGATTTTTTTTGATTTTGTTGCCAAATGTGAAATAAAAAAACCGCAACTATATGTAATATAAATAATTACGGTTTTTCTGGGTGGTCCCACCTGGACTCGAACCAGGGACCAAATGATTATGAGTCATCTACTCTAACCAACTGAGCTATAGGACCGGTTAAGTGCGCAAATATACAATTTCACAATGTTTTTATAAAGCTTAAATTGAAATATTGTTTTTTATTTCGAGTACTTTTGAAAAATGGAAAGTCAAAGACAAAAAAAGATTTCTAAATTGATACAAAAAGAAATTGCAGAATTAATTAGTTCAGATTTGAGAAGAGGTGGAGTGAAAAATCTTATTATTTCTGTGACGCAGACACGTGTTTCACCAGACCTTTCTCTCTGTAAGGTTTATTTAAGCATTTTTCCTAGTTCTGGTGCTGCAACTCAATTGAGTTTAATCCAAGACAATGCCTCTAAAATAAAGCATGATCTTTCTAGAATTCTTAGAAATGATTTGAGAAAAATTCCTGAGCTTGCTTTTTTTATTGATGACTCTCTGGATTATATTGACTCCGTTGAAGACTCAATTAAAAACCCTGACAACCCTATTAATAATTAATGTTTAGATCTTATATATACAGAATTGCTATTCGTTATTTTTTTGCAAAAGACGCTAAGACTATTGTTAATAGGATAAATGGCTTTGCGTTATTTATGATAGTTGCTGCCTCTTGTGTTTTACTGGTTGTTTTAAGTGCTTTTGCTGGTTTAAAAGATTTTGGTCTTTCTTACACTAGTTCATTTGATCCTGATTTAAAAATTATCCCAGAAAAAGGAAATTACTTTATTATAAATGATGAAGGATTAGATAAAATAAAACAACTAAAGTTCGTGATTAAAGCCTCTCCTGTTGTAGAAGAAAAGGCTGTCTTATCAAATGAATTAAACTCTGGTGCTATACTTTTAAAAGGTGTTAATCCTGATTACCACATGTCAAAAGTATTAGATTCTCTCTCTTTAATTGGCGCTTTTTCTCCTTCAAAACAAAACACATTATACATAGGGGCTGATTTGGCAACTTCTCTAGAAGTTGTTATGAGTGAAGAGTTTTCGCTTTTAGCTACTGCGGCAAAAAAACAATCTCTTTCTTTATTTAGTTTTTCTCCTTTCAACTCTATAAAATTAGATATAGAAGGTATTTATCAAATAAGCTCTGACATAGAAAGAAAATATGCCTTTACTTCCATAGAAACAGCTTCAGAATTAATAGGTGTTGGGAATGACTCATATACGTCAATTGAAATAATTTCAGACGGTTCGGTTAACAAAAGCAAATTAAAAGAACAGGTTGATGATTTTTTTGACTCAAGCGTAGAGGTTTTAAATAAGCAAGACCTAAACCCTGCTCTTTATAAAATGCTTAATACAGAAAACTTAGCTGTATATCTAATTTTTTCTCTTGTCGCTTTATTGTCAATGTTTAATCTTGTTGGATCTTTAACCATTATGATGGTTGAAAAAAGAAAAGATTTACGGGTTTTAAAAGCATTAGGTGGGAAAGAAAGTGATTTTAAAAACATCTTTTTTTTCCTTGGAGTATTTACATCTGTTTTTGGTGCTCTTTTTGGAATATTTTCTGGGTGGATAATTATTTTGATTCAAAACAATTACTCCTTAATTGTTGTCCCCGGAACATCTATTCCATATCCTGTTACCTTAACAATGTTTAATGTTTTAATTGTTTTTACAACAATTTTTATTCTTGGTGTTTTAACTTCTTTGTGGTCAACAAAAGGTAGGGTTATAAGCTAACTAGCTCCTCTGAAAAATTTTGTTTAATCCAGTCAAGTTCATTATAAATTACAAATGGGTTTTTTTCGTTTAATATTCTACTTTTTATTTCCTTGAAGTTTGCAATTCCTTTAAAGTAGTTTCCATAGTGTCTTCGAGTTTCTAAAACTCCTAATATTTCTCCTTTCCAGTCCACAGCCATTTTCAAATGTCTTTTTGCCATTTCTGCTCTTTCGTAAATTGAGGGTTCTTGTTTTTTGTTTCCTGTTTTTAGAAAATGTTTTACTTGATTAAAAAACCACGGGTTTCCTATTGAAGCTCTGCCAATCATTGCTCCATCAAGACCATATCGATCTTTCATTTCTTTTGCTCTCTCAGGTGAGTTAACGTCCCCGTTTCCGAAAACAGGAATATGCATTCTTTGGTTATTTTTAATTTCAGCTATTTTAGTCCAGTCTGCATCTCCTTTATACATCTGCGCTCTTGTTCTTCCGTGTATTGAAATAGCTTTTATGCCAACATCTTGAAGTCTCTCGGCAACGTCTACAATCTGGATTGTTTTTTCATCCCACCCAAGCCTAGTTTTAACTGTAACCGGAAGGCTTGTTCTTTTAACTAACTCTTTGGTTAGGCTAACCATTAACGGAATGTCTTTTAAAATTCCTGCCCCTGCTCCCTTACAAACAACTTTTTTGACCGGGCAACCATAGTTTATATCAATTATATCTGGTTTTGTTTTCTCAACTATATCAACAGCCCCAAGCATTGATTTAAGGTTAGATCCAAATATTTGAATTCCAACCGGCCTCTCTTTTGTATAAATGTCAAGCTTTTTTGTGCTCTTTGCAGCATCTCTTATTAAGCCTTCGCTAGAAATAAACTCTGTATACACTACATCAGCCCCTTGCTCTTTACAAAGAGCTCTAAATGGTGGGTCGCTTACATCTTCCATTGGAGCAAGTAGAAGAGGAAATTCGGGAAGCTCTATGTTTCCTATTTTAACCATTATGCAAAATTAACAATTAAATAATTTATTTATGTGTTGTCTGTAAAGAATATTCAAAGTAAGTATCTTTATCAAAAATATTTACTTTGCCTAACAACATCCGTAATTTTTGTATTATAGCCCATATTGATCATGGTAAAAGCACATTGGCTGATCGTCTTCTAGATTTTACAGGCTCTGTTTCTGACCGGGAAAAGCAAGATCAGTTATTAGATGATATGGAGCTTGAAAGAGAAAGAGGGATTACAATTAAATCTCACGCTGTTCAAATGGATTACGAAGATAACGGTGAGAAGTTTATTTTAAACCTTATTGACACCCCAGGTCATGTTGATTTTTCCTATGAAGTTTCTAGAGCAATTGCAGCCTGTGAAGGAGCTTTGTTAGTTGTGGATGCTGCTCAAAGCATTCAAGCTCAAACTATTTCTAACCTCTATCTCGCTCTTGAAAATGATTTAGAAATCATTCCTGTAGTAAATAAAATAGATCTTCCATCAGCTAACCCTGAAGTTGTTGTTGATGAAATTGTTTCCTTAATTGGTTGTCAGGCAGAAGAAGTAATTCTTGCATCTGCCAAGACAGGTGAGGGGATTGAGGATATTATTAAAGGAATTATTGATAGAGTTCCCGCTCCCGAAGGAAGTGTTGAGGCTCCATTGCAGGCTTTGATTTTCGATTCTGTTTTTAATCCCTACCGAGGTATTGAAACATATTTTAAGATTGTTAATGGTAAAATGTCTAAGGGGGATCGCGTAAGGTTTATGTCAACTGGAAAAGATTATGGGGCAGAAGAGGTTGGAACCCTAAAGTTAAGTCAGGTTCCTAAAAAACAAATATTAACTGGAGATGTTGGCTATTTAATAACTGGTATTAAAGATGCTAAAGATGTTAAGGTTGGAGACACCATCACTTTAGCTAATGAAGTATCTGTGCCAGCAATTGAGGGTTTTGAAGAAGTAAAGCCAATGGTTTTTGCTGGAATTTATCCTGTTGATACTGATGATTATGAAGATTTGCGATCAAGTATGGAAAAGCTTCAGCTTAACGATGCTTCTTTGGTTTTTTCACCAGAAAGCTCTGCTGCTCTTGGTTTTGGTTTTCGTTGTGGTTTTCTTGGAATGCTTCATCTTGAAATAATACAAGAGCGTCTCCAGCGTGAGTTTAATATGTCGGTTATAACTACTGTACCTAACGTTTCGTATAACGCATATATAAACAAAGACCCCTCAAATGCAATACTAGTAAACAACCCATCTGACCTTCCTGACCCATCTAGTTTAAACAGAGTAGAAGAGCCTTATATAGATGCTACTATTATAACAAAATCAGAGTTTGTTGGAAACGTGTTAACGCTTTGTATTGAAAAAAGAGGTGAGATAAAAAACCAGAGATATCTAACAACCGAAAGAGTTGAGTTAAATTTTAAGCTTCCTCTCGCTGAAATAGTTTTTGATTTTTATGATCGTCTTAAGTCGGTCTCAAAAGGCTATGCCTCTTTTGATTATACGCCTGTTGGTTTTGTAGCCTCAAAGTTAGTAAGGCTGGACATTTTGTTAAATGGAAAACCTGTAGACGCTTTGTCTTCATTAATACATGCTGACAACGCCCAAAGAATGGGAAGGAAAATGTGTGAAAAACTAAAAGAACTCATTCCAAGACAACAGTTTGATATTCCAATTCAAGCAGCAATTGGGGCAAAGATTATTTCTAGAGAAACTATAAAAGCTTTTCGTAAGGATGTTACTGCAAAGCTATATGGTGGTGATGTTACACGAAAGAGAAAGCTTTTAGAGAAACAAAAAAAGGGAAAGAAAAAAATGAGAATGGTTGGAAGTGTTGAAATTCCACAACAAGCATTTATGGCTGTTTTAAAAATAAACGACTAATGAAACTTTACTCTATAGAAACAGGAAACTTTAAGCTTGATGGTGGGGCTATGTTTGGTGTTGTTCCTAAACCGCTATGGGAAAAAACAAACCCTGCTGATTCAAAAAACAGAATTGACATGAGCGCTCGTTCTTTACTTATTGAGGATGGCAAAAAACTTATTCTTGTTGATGCTGGTCTTGGTGACAAACAAAGCGAAAAGTTTTTTAGCCACTATTCTCGTTGGGGAAATACCAGCCTACTAAAGTCTCTTGACTCTTTGGGTTTTAGTCCAAATGACATAACAGATGTTTTTTTTACACACCTTCATTTTGATCATTGTGGTGGAGCAACAAAGAGAGAGGGTGGCAAAATTGTTCCTGTTTTTAAAAATGCTCGTTTTTTTTGCTCCAAGATTCATTGGGAATGGGCCACTGTTAGCCCAAACCCTAGGGAGAAGGCTTCGTTTTTAAAGGAAAACCTTTTACCTCTGAAGGATTCTGGACAACTAAACCTGTATTCAAGTGATGAAAGTGGGTTTTGTTCAGATGTTGATTTAGATCTTATTTTGGTAGATGGTCACACAGAAAAAATGGCCTTGCCAAAAATTAAGTATAAAGGGAAAAAAATACTTTTTGCATCTGACCTTGTTCCAACTTCAGGCCATATTCCCGTACCATATTTAATGGGTTATGATGTAAGGCCTCTGGTTACAATGGAAGAAAAATCTACTATTTTAAAGGACTGTGTTGATAAAGATATGGTGCTTTTTATGCAACACGACCCCATAAACGAGATTGTTGTTTTAAAGAAAACAGACAAAGGTGTTGGTTTTGACACGGGTACTACCTTAAATGAGTTTTTTTAATTATGAAGCCTTTGAAGGGAAGTAAAAATGTTGAGGATTTGTTTAGCTCTGGAAAAAGGACCTCTTCTCTCTTTCTCCATTGTGTTTACGTTTTAGATGAGCTTTCTGAAACTAATTATGTTGTTTCGGTTCCTAAAAAATCTTTTCCTCTAGCCGTAAGAAGAAACAAAATAAAAAGAATACTGCGTGAGGTTTTAAAAAAAAACAAAAAAAAGTTAATAGGTTTTGGTGGTGGTAGGTTTATGTTTATCTACTCTTGCGATCGTGTTTTGTCTTTTTCTGAAATAAACAATGATTTTGTTTTAATCCTTAAGAAAATTAGACCTTAGTTTTCAAGCACAAAATTTTTTTCCTCCTTTACTTTTTTAAATATACATTGCGCAGTGTAATATTCCGTCTTCTATGTAATCCTCACCTTTTCGTTCAAAACCAAGGTCTAAATAAAATTTTTCTAAATATGCCTGGGCAGAAATCTTTATTTTTTTTTCATTAAACTTTTTTCTACACACCTCTATACACTTTAAAACAAGTTTTTTTCCATATTCTTTACCCCTTTGCTCTTCTATCACAGCCAACCTTCCAAAACCCGGGTGGTCTTTGTAATAATCTCCTTTTCCAAATATTCTTGCATATGCCGCTAGTTTGCCGTCTACGTAACCTGTTAGATGAATTGCTTTGTAGTCTTTGAAATCAAAATCGTTGTAAAGTATTTCTTGCTCTACCACAAACACCTTTGATCTTAGCTCAAATATTTCGTAAAGCTCGTGTGTGTTTAGTTCTAAAAATGTTTGCTCTCTCCACTTAATCATTCATGTCTATTTTTTTTATTCTTCTTTCGTGTCTCCCCCCTTCAAACTCTTTTGCAATAAAAACATCAATTATTTTTATAATTTCTTCTTTTTTTAAAAATCTAGAGGGTATGCTTACAATGTTTGCGTTGTTGTGTTCTCTTGCTAGGCTTGCTATTTCCTCACTCCAGCATATTGCTGCTCTAATGCCTTGGTGTTTGTTTGCTGTCATTGCAGCTCCATTCCCGCTTCCACAAATTATCACCCCTATTACTGCTTTTTTTTCTTTAACCTCTTTTGCCACAGGATGAACAAAGTCGGGGTAGTCTACACTTTCTTTTCCATCATACCCTATGTTTATAACTTCGTGACCTTTTTTTCTTAGATGGTCTTCTATTGTTTGTTTAACCTCTATCCCTGCGTGGTCGTTTCCTATTGCTATTTTCATAATATTAAATTAGTGATTCCTTTATTACTTTTTGATATGTTGTTAATAGTTGATTTATTATTCTTAATAAATATAATTTTTATTTTTTTTTAAAATTTTTATTTTTTTACCAACACTTCTTTCTGCAGTTTGTTAGTCTTTTTTATCAACTTTCATGCTTCTTTATTTTTGTTAACACCTGTTAACCGTTTTCTTTTGTTTTTATCTGTCAGGCACTTGTCATGTTAATTATATGTTTACATTTTCTTTTTCCTGTTCATTAATTAAAATCATTTTCTTTTTATAAAGAAATTAACAGCACATATAATAATATATATTTATTTAAATAAAATTATTATTAATATGTTTAAATGTTTATTGCTAATAAAAAAATTGTAGGTTTTATTAACAGTATATTTGAACCTCACTAAATAAAAATGTCAAAAAAAAAGAAAGAAATAAAGGGGTTAGAAAGAAAGGTGAAACAATTTATTGGTAACCAATTTAATAAAGAGTTTAATTTTAAACAACTAGCATATTCAATTGGGGTAAACGATACAAAAGGAAGGGATGATATTGTGGGGATTATTAATAAACTTTTAAAAGAAGAAAAAGTAATGAAGATTGGAAGAGGAAGGTTTGTTGCCCAAAAAATAAGACAAAACAGAGCTGAAGGTGTTTTGGAAATAACAAGCACAGGAAGGGGTTATGTTGTTTGCGAGGAGATGGAAGCGGACGTGTTGGTTGAGCAAAGAAATCTAAACAAGGGCTTTCATGGAGACAGGGTTACTGTAGCGGTGGGAAGAATGAATAATAAAAATAAATACGAGGGAAGGGTTGTTGAGGTAATAGAAAGAAAAAAAGAAGTTTTTGTTGGAGTCTTTCAGAAGAACAAAGACTACGCCTTTGTAAACACAAGAAATGCAAGAATGTACACAGATTTTTTTATAGATAAAGAAGAAATGAGAAATTATAAAGAAGGAGAAAAGGTGGCGGTAAAAATAAAAAGATGGGAAAGCTCAAAAAATTCACCAGAAGGAGAAATTATAAAAAGCTTTGGGTTTGGGGATGATTTGCTAGACGCATACTCTATACTTTATGAATATGGACTGTCTACAGAGTTTGACGATAAAGTAGAGGAGGAGGCGGTAAAAATCAAACCAACTATAAAAAAAGAGGAGGTCAAAAAAAGAAGGGACATGAGGCATGAAACAACGTTCACAATAGACCCAGAAGACGCAAAAGATTTTGATGATGCGATATCTTTTAAAAAAATAAATAAAAACAGGCAAGAAGTAGGGATTCACATTGCAGATGTTTCACATTACGTAAAGCCTGGCTCCAAAATAGATGAAGAAGCGCAGAACAGGGCAACTTCTGTTTATTTGGTTGACAGGGTAATACCAATGCTACCGG
>ERZ802821.1556-NODE-1556-length-11953-cov-33.3849_pt1 | contig 11953 bp, 8 predicted proteins | sample MGYA00345648_ERZ802821 | MGnify/ENA primary metagenome ERZ802821 (study PRJEB30503, sample SAMEA104212357) | marine metagenome | biome: Westerlies Biome; feature: [SRF] surface water layer (ENVO:00010504) within the epipelagic zone...; material: water... | reverse complement strand
CATTGGCCCTATATGCAGCATGTGCGCAAGCCGGTCTGGTTTTCCTGCCATTGAATACGGCCTACACAATCGATGAACTTGCCTATTTTATAGAGAATAGTGGAGCCTCGTTGATCGTTTGCGAGGGCCGCAACCAAGCGGCGCTGGCGCCTTTGGCTGGTAGGCTGGGGGCAAAAATAGAAACGCTGAATGCGGATGGAAGCGGCTCGCTCAACGCCAAGATGCAAAAGATGCCCATTCTTTTCCCAACGGTAGCCCGTAGCGAGAATGACCTTGCGGCCTTGCTTTATACATCCGGCACCACAGGGCGATCGAAAGGTGCCATGCTGACGCAGAAAAACCTGTTATCCAACGCATTGGCGCTGGTGGAGGCTTGGCAGTTTACGGCGGATGACATCTTGCTTCACGCCCTGCCGATTTTTCATACGCATGGTCTTTTCGTGGCAACCAACGTCTCGTTAATTTCGGGCGGCAGCCTTATCTTTCTTCCGAAATTTGATCTCGATGCGATCGTCAAATATATGCCCAAAGCAACAAGCTTAATGGGTGTCCCAACATTTTACGCGCGTTTTCTAGATGATCCGCGTTTTACCGCGGCATCAACCGCGCATATGCGGCTATTCATCTCTGGCTCGGCGCCGCTTTTAGCCGAAATCCATTCCCGCTTTGAAGCGCGCACCGGCCATCGCATTCTTGAACGATATGGTATGACTGAAACCAATATGAACACTTCGAACCCCTATGAAGGGGATCGGCGCGCGGGAACCGTGGGCTTGCCCTTGCCCGGGGTTGAGGTCAAGATTTGCGATGCTGATGGCCATGCGTTGCCGCAAGGCGAAATTGGCGAGGTTGAAGTGCGCGGTGCCAATGTCTTTCAAGGCTATTGGCAAATGTCTGAAAAAACCGCTGCAGAATTGCGTGAAACCGGTTTTTTTATCACGGGTGATCTGGGGCGGATAGACGAAGATGGGTACTTGTATATCGTGGGTCGCAACAAGGATCTTATTATTTCCGGTGGTTATAATATCTATCCTAAAGAAATTGAGCTGGTGCTCGATGATCAGCCTGAAGTTTTGGAAAGCGCGGTGATTGGCGTGCCCCATCCAGATTTTGGCGAAACGGTCTTGGGTGTTATCGTTGCAAAACCAGGCCAATCTCCTGATCTTGACACGATTATGGATGCTATCCGCAGCGCGCTTGCCCGCTTTAAGCACCCGCGCAAATTAGTCCTGCTTGATGAATTGCCGCGCAATACGATGGGCAAGGTTCAAAAGAATATTCTGCGCGGTCAATATAAAGACATGTTCGCATCAAGTTGATCCGCGCTGTAGGGCGCCCAAGCGCCTGCTATTGCTGCTTAAGGGGTCTGACTTAACTTCTCTTTAAATGCCTATACAGCCAAAAACTTGGCGTGTTTGCGACCCATGGGAACAAGTCTTGAATGCAAAAGATATCGAAACTGATGACGGCGTGTTTCAGGAGGATATGCAGATAATCTGTCTATTGAGCCACCAAGTTCGTAACAGGATTAAGGCCAAAACTGGCTGAAAGGGGCCAATGTGTGATCCAAGCGTCGCTGAATATAATGAGCATCTTCATCACCCTGCCGCAGAATGGCTTGAGCATATAAGATTTAATCGAATTACGTTACGGCTGGCCTCCCTTTCATTCATGAAAGCTGCAGTCAACATATTGCACGGCGCTCTTTATCTGTTCAGATATGTCCGGCTTGGGTACAAAAAGTTGAAACTTATCTGTGGGACTTGCCATTATTCGGCAAGATATTCTCTAACGGAACTGCCAAGACCTATGGGGATCAGAACTGGGAATAGCATTTGGCTGGCTTTTAACGTCAGAAATCACGTGCACAATCATGCGATTAATCAGGGTACGATGTTCAAATAGGGGAATGTTGGTGGCAGCCCGTAGGGGAATCGAACCCCTCTTTCCAGGTTGAAAACCTGGCGTCCTAACCGATAGACGAACGGGCCACTATCTCGTGCCGTGTCTTTAGGCAATGACCAAGGGGCTTGCAAGCGAAATTTGAGTGATTTTTAAAAAATCTACTTTTTATTAAATTGGGCGTGTTTAAACTATCTGCTGGCAATTCTATCTAGGCTTGCGCCGCATCATCGAGCACCAATTGAATGGATTTGCGTCCGTTCCAGATGTTTAGGTTTAGTTTTCCTGCCAAGTGAAACCGTTTTCCCTCATGGGCAAGCAAAGCAGGGCCAAGCGCCGTTTGAAACGCATTAAACGCAATGCCTTCAAGCGCGGTGCCCTCGGGATCTTGCGCACGAAATTTGAGGTGCTGATCCCCAACGCGCTTAGCAAAGGACAGACGCATATCGCTAAAAGCAAAGCGTGGCGTGGGGGTCCCCGATCCAAAGGGACCGGCTTTTTCCAGATCTTCATAAAGCTCGAGTGAAGCTGCAGAGGCCATCAGCAACGCATCGAGTTGTAAATCTTTTGCGCCCCCTGCGGCGCTGCCTAGTTTTGCAAGCAAGTCAGACAAACGCGCCATTGCCGGGGCCAGTTGGGCTTCTGTTAGGCTCAGACCAGCCGCCATTTTATGTCCGCCGCCCTTTTCAATCATTCCTTCTTGTACCAATTTTTGAATTGTCGCGCCTAGATCAACTCCGCTGACGGATCTGCCCGAGCCCTTGCCCGAATTGCCGTCAAATCCAATGACGATGGCTGGGCGATTGGTGGCTTCTTTTAACCGCGCGGCGACAATGCCCACAACGCCTGGATGCCACCCCGCGCCGGCGGCCCATACAAGGGGGCCGTCTAAACCGCGCTCGCTGGCTTGCTCGATCGCTGCTAAGCGCACGCTTTCTTCCACGTCTCTGCGATCTTGGTTCAACTCTTCCAAGCGTTCAGCTAGGGCTTGTGCGTGAGAAGGATCATCGCAAATAAGCAATTTTGCGCCCAAATCCGCTTGTCCGACGCGGCCGCCCGCATTGATGCGCGGGCCTAAAACAAATCCAAGATGATAACTGCTGGGCGGGCTTTGTAAGTTTGCGCAATCTGCAAGGGCCGTTATGCCAAGGCGTTTGCGCTGCGCCATAATGCGCAGACCTTGGCGGACAAAGGCGCGGTTCACCCCGATTAAAGGGGCAACATCGGCGACGGTCGCCAAAGCCACCAAATCGAGCATTTGCATCAAATCTGGCCCTGATTGATCCATTTTTCGCAATTGTCGACCCGCCTCTACAAGGCATAAAAACACCACAGAGGCAGCGCATAAATGCCCAAGGTCACTGTCTTCATCTTGGCGGTTGGGATTCACAACCGCGCAGCATTGGGGCAACATCTCTGCGCCTAAATGATGATCTAAAATGATTACTTCGGCAGGGTGCGCCGCCTTCACAGGAGCATGGCTCAGCGTTCCACAATCAACACAGATGATCAGATCATGATGTTGCCCCAAGTTTTGCATTGCTGTCTCATTGGGGCCATATCCCTCCTCAATTCTGTCCGGTATGTAGAGTGTTGCGGCTTGGCCAAAATGTTTCAGCCAGTCGATCAATAATGCTGCGGATGTGGCCCCATCAACATCATAATCCGCAAAAATCGCGATCCGCTGTTTTTTGAGCATCGCCTCAATCAAGCGGCTGGCCGCCTTATCCATGTCGCGCAAACGTAAGGGGTCTGGCAATAGGTCACGCAATTGCGGGTTCAGATAGGGTTTGGCCTCTTGGTCAGAAATATTATGTCGCGCCAACACCGCAGCGACGGCAAAAGGTAGGTCATGGTTTTGTGCAATTGTTTCAGCGGCACGGCGCGTCGCGTCTGATGGCCCCACCCAGAGGCGACCGGAGATCGAAGACTCAACGTTTAGAAAGGCCAAACCATCTCCTTTATTCGCGCGGCTCCGTGGGAACGCGATAGCTCATTCGGCGCACCGAGCCAGTTTTTGAGCGCATGAGCAAGGTTTCGGTTGTGCGAAATCCAATCTCACGCTTGATCCCCGGCAAGAGCGAACCGTCTGTCACGCCGGTTGCCGCGAAGATCACATCTTGAGTGACCATGTCATCGCGCGCATAGATGCGATTTAAATCGGTTATACCGGCTTTGTGCGCACGGTTTTTCTCATCCTCATTGCGAAATAAAAGCCTGCCGAAAATTTGCCCGCCCATGCATTTTAAGGCAGATGCTGCCAAAACCCCTTCTGGGGCCCCGCCATCACCCATGTAAATATCAATACCGGTGATTCTGGGCTCTGCGCAATGCATAACACCGGCTACATCCCCATCTGTGATCAGACGAATGGCTGCCCCTGTGCTGCGCACTTGTTCAATCATTTTTTCGTGCCTAGGTCGATCAAGGATGCAGGCCGTCAAATCAGAAGCAGAACAATTTTTGGCAGAGGCCAGCGTCATAATTCGCTCCGCTGGGCTCATATCAAGATGCAGCAAATCATCGGGAAAACCGGGCCCAATGGCTAGTTTTTCCATGTAAACGTCTGGCGCATGCAGCATTGAACCGCGTGGACCCATAGCGATCACAGTTAATGCATTTGGCATATCTTTGGCGGTCAGCGTGGTGCCTTCCAGCGGGTCCAAAGCGATATCCACCCCGGGGCCATTGCCGGTGCCTACTTCTTCACCGATATAGAGCATAGGGGCTTCATCGCGCTCGCCTTCTCCAATCACCACCACCCCAGCAATATCCAGCTTGTTTAACTGGTCGCGCATCGCGTTCACAGCGGCTTGATCGGCAGCTTTCTCATCACCCCGGCCAATTAAATCAGCTGATTCTAGCGCCGCAGCTTCTGATACGCGCGCCAGCCCCAAAGACAGCATCCGATCCCTAAAATCTGTTTTGGTCATTTTTGTTTTAATTCCTTTTACTGGGTGCAAAGGGTGGTTTGCTCAAACCGTTTCAATCCGAAGTGCCACCGGCTGGCCCGCTAATACATTCGTGTTCGGCAATTCTTCCAAGGCTTTGTTTAAGCTCTGGCGCGAGGTTTTATGCGTAACGATCAAAACCGGAGCGGTTTCTTCTGAATGGCCGTATTGGCGCATGCGATCGATCGAGATCCCTTTTTCAGCTAAGATAGCGGCAACGCGCGCCAAAGCCCCCGGTTTATCGAGCAATTGAAGCCGAAGATAAAACGGGGCAGGCGTCACGCTTTGTGTGGTTTGCGCCTGTCGAAGCGATTTGGCGGGTTGCCCAAAGGTGCTGATGCGCGTTCCGCGGGCCAGATCACAAATATCGGACAGAACCGCGCTTGCGGTGGGGCCTTCACCGGCGCCCGCGCCGCGCAACACAATTTGCCCCACATTGTCACCTTCCAGCACCACCATATTGGTGCCGCCTTCCAATTGCCCCAGCGGCGATTGCGCGGGCACCAAGCAGGGCGTCATGCGCTGCTCCAACCCGCGATCGGTGAATTGAGACACCCCCAGCAGTTTGATGCGAAACCCCATATCGGCGGCTTGTTCGATATCATCGATTGAAATTTGGCCAATGCCTTCCAGCTCTACGCCCTCAAAATTTACCTCCGTGCCATAAGCAATCGAAGAAAGCAAAGCCAGTTTATGGCCTGCATCAATCCCGCCCACATCCAGTTCTGGATCTGCTTCTAAATAGCCCAGCGCGTCAGCCTCGGCAAAAACATCGGCATAGGACAAACCTTCGGTTTGCATGCGCGTCAGGATGTAATTGCAAGAACCGTTCATCACGCCCAAAATGCGGGTGATCTCATTGCCGGCCAACCCTTCGGTTAAGGCTTTCACCACTGGAATACCCCCCGCAACAGCGGCCTCAAAGCGCAGCACCTTACCGCCGCTTTCAGCTTTTTCGGCCAGCTTTTGTCCGTGATGCGCCAACAGGGCTTTATTCGCCGTGACCACATCTTTGCCAGCGTTCAAGGCGGCCTCTGTTGCCTCTTTAGCCGGCCCTTCATGGCCGCCCATCAATTCAATAAATATATCAATGTCAGAGCGCTTGGCCAAAGCAACTGGATCCGCTTCCCATGCATAGGGCGATAGATCAATTCCTCGGTCTTTCTGCGCGCTGCGTGCAGATACTGCCGCAATAACTATCTCGCGCCCCGTGCGCTGGCGCAACAAGGCGGTTTTTTCTGTGACTATTTTTACAACACCGACACCCACGGTGCCCAATCCGGCAATTCCCAGTCGTAATGGAGCGCTCATCTACAATCCGATTTTCTACATAAAAACGATTCCTGATCTAGCGGTTTCACCGCAGCGCTGCAATCACTCTGTGCTTTATTCGGCAAAAGACTGACAGAATTTCATCTGGTGCTTTTATCTGAACAAGTGTTCATATATTGTTATGTTATGGCTCGAACCTCTGGATCTCATGCGTTAAAAACTGGCCCAAAAGTCCGACAAGCCGCTTTAAAGCTGTTTGCGCTTTACGGATATGCGGCTGTCTCTATGCGCCAGATTGCGGCAGAGGTGGGCGTGCAAGTGGGCGCGCTGTATAATTATACACCGGATAAACAATCCTTACTCTATGATTTAATGCACGCGCATCTCACCGATTTATTGCAGGCTTGGCGCTCGCAAAAAACGGATATCGCCCCCGAGAAACGTGTATTGCAATTCGTGACTTGCCATTTGAATTATCATCTGGACAAATCAGAGGCTGTTTTTATCGCCTATATGGAGTTGCGCAATCTCTCGGAGCTTAATTTTGTTAAAATTGAAACCCTACGCAAGAGCTATGAATTGGAGCTGGAATCGATCATCACTGCAGGACAAAGGACGCGTGTTTTTTCGGTTGAAGATCCAAAAATTACAAGTTTTGCTATTTTGGGCATGCTGAAAGAGGTGAGCACTTGGTTTGACGGCGAGGGCCGCCTAACAAAGGATGAAATTATTGCGCTTTATCGTGATCTTGTGCTTCGCATGTTGGGCGTGCCCGCCAGCAAATCCTAATCTGCTTTTCATGACTTAAACCAGTGATCGCGTCAAAAGGCGTGGCCTGCTGCCGAGCGGTGTTTGATTTTTTCAGGCTTGCCTAACTAAGCTGACCGCGCCCCGTGGACAGATCCGCGTGTTTAAGAGCTAATATACCGCAAAAACTAAGTTCACAGATAAGCTGGTTGTTTTGAAATTGGAAAATGGCTTTTTTGAACTAAGCGCTGGAACTCTTAATTTTTTTTTAAAAATAAAAACGTTTGAAATTGGGCAAGCTGAGGAGCTGGGAAATATTCGACTCTGGAAGGTCGGAAATAGACGGAACAATGGGTTGGAAAGCCCTAAGTTTTAGAAAAACTAGGAGAAATAAGATGCAGGTTGGATTTATTGGATTGGGAAATGTTGGAGCCAAATTATCAGGCAGTTTGCTGCGTAATGGCGTGTCTTTAAAGGTTCATGATTTGGACGAGGCTTTGGTGGAAGCGTTCGTGGTAAAGGGCGCTAAGAACGGAGTAAGCCCAGCTGAAATGATGCAAAGCTGTGATATAGTGATCACTTGTTTGCCAAATCCAGCCGCTTCTGCCGCGGTGGTTCAAGCGATGCTTGCGCATGTAAAGCCCGGTAAAATCTGGTTGGAAATGTCAACCACAGATGAAGCGGAAGTCAAACGTCTTGGTGCCTTGGTGCAGGCCAAGGGCGGGCAAGCCGTGGATTGTCCTGTTTCAGGCGGGTGTCATCGCGCAGATACAGGCAATATTAGCATTTTCGCCGGCTGTGACCGGCAGAGTTTTGAAGCGGTTTTGCCATTTCTCGCAAAAATGGGGCGGCGCATTTTGCATACCGGAGATCTGGGGTCTGCCAGTATTCTTAAAGTGATCACAAATTATATGGCCACGGCCAATCTGGTGTCTTGCGCGGAAGCCTTAACCGTCGCCAAAGGGGCGGGCATGGATCTTAAAGTGGCCTATGAAGCTTTGAAAATCTCTTCGGGCACGTCATTTGTACATGAAACAGAAAGCCAGTTGATCTTAAATGGCAGCCGTGATGTGTCGTTCACGATGGATCTGGTTGCAAAAGATATTGGCTTGTTTCAAGAGGTTGCAGATCGGGCTTCGATACCGCTCGAGTTGAATCCATTGTTAATCTCTATCTTTCAGGATGGGATTAAACGCTTTGGAGCGCGTGAGTTATCCCCGAATATTATCAAACGCTTAGAAGAGGCGACAGGGTTAGATGTGCGCGCAGATGGTTTTCCGGCCGAATTGATTGATGACGAGCCGGAACAGCCCGGCTATGAGGTGCGCGTTTAGTTTAAAGAGCTTTCGCGTTTTAACCATTAGAATTGTTCTTAGGGTTGTTGGAAATGTGATATGCGAGGGGAGTAACGAGCTTTTATTTTCATATTTATGGTTTGGGGAGATTGCAGGATGAAAACGGAAATTAGCTTTCGCGAAAGCGTTGAAAGAATGTTTGACCGGGCAGTTCGCTTGATTGATTTGCCGGCCGGGTTGAAAGAAAAAATCCGGATTTGTAATGCCACTTATACAGTGCGGTTTGGCGTGCGTTTGCGCGGTGAAATAAAATCTTTCACGGGATATCGCTCGGTACATTCTGAACATATGGAACCTGTAAAAGGGGGCATTCGGTATTCGTTAGGGGTGAACCAAGACGAAGTGGAAGCTTTGGCGGCGCTGATGACCTTTAAATGCGCTTTGGTCGATACGCCGTTTGGCGGCTCTAAAGGTGGGCTTTGTATTGACCCAACGCTCTATGAAGAGCATGAGCTTGAGCTGATTACCCGTAGGTTTGCTTATGAGCTGATTAAGCGTGATTTGATCCATCCCAGCCAAAACGTACCCGCGCCGGATATGGGCACGGGGCAACGTGAAATGGCATGGATTGCAGATCAATATGCCCGCATGAACACAACCGATATCAATGCCAAAGCCTGCGTCACTGGCAAGCCGATGAACGCGGGCGGAATCGCGGGGCGGGTTGAGGCCACGGGGCGCGGTGTTCAATATGCGTTGCAGGAATTTTTTCGCGAGCCATTAGACCTTCAGCGCGCAGGGTTAAGCGGGTCTTTAGAAGGAAAGCGCGTGATCGTTCAGGGGCTTGGCAATGTCGGGTTTCATGCTGCAAAGTTTTTATTCCAGGAAGATGGCGCCAAAATTATCGCCGTGATCGAACGCGATGGCGCGCTCATAAACGAAACCGGGCTGAATGTTGAGGGCGTTGCAGATTGGAGAAATACAACAGGGGGTCTTAAAGATTACCCGGATGCTGTATTTGTGCCAGAGGGGGCCAAGCTGCTTGAGCATGATTGCGATATATTGATCCCTGCGGCTTTGGAGGGCGTGATTAATTTAGAAAATGCAGCGCGGATCAAAGCCCCGTTGATCATCGAAGCGGCGAATGGGCCAGTAACGGCGGGCGCTGATGAAATATTGCGCGAAAAAGGCTGCGTGATCATTCCGGATATGTATGCAAATGCGGGGGGCGTAACCGTCTCTTATTTTGAATGGGTAAAGAATCTCAGCCATATCAGATTTGGCCGGATGCAGCGCCGTCAGGAAGAGGCACGCAGCCTCATGTTATTGGACGAATTGGAACGCCTCTCAACCCAAATGGGCGCTGATTGGAGCATGAGTGCAGATTTCAAAAAACGCTTTGTTCAGGGCGCGGGTGAGTTAGAGTTGGTGCGCTCGGGTTTGGATGATACGATGCGCGCCGCGATGCAGGCAATGCGGGCGCTTTGGCATAGCGATGAAAACGTCACTGATCTGCGCATCGCAGCTTATTTGGTAGCCATTCGTAAAGTCGCAGAGAGTTATCAAACAAAAGGGCTTTAAAGCCGGATCGTGCTTTCCTGAATTTCGCAGAGGCGTAAAAAGCCGGTTTCTTTTTGCTCAGTACTAGACTTCGCCTTAGGAAGCTCCGATATTCACCTCATGAGCCTGCCCGTTGGATTTTTGGATGAGTTGCGAAGCCGCGTCAGCATAACTGCTGTTGTGGGCAAGAAGGTCGTATGGGATCTGCGTAAATCCAATCAGGGCCGCGGCGATATGTGGGCGCCATGCCCATTTCATCAAGAAAAAACGGCGTCGTTCCACGTGGAGGACACCAAGGGTTATTTTTATTGCTTTGGCTGTCAGGCAAAGGGCGATATTATCACATTCGTCAAAGATACAGAAAATGTGAGCTTCATAGAGGCGGTTGAGATTTTGGCCGCCGAGGCAGGCCTGAACATGCCAGCCCGAGATCCGCAGGCAAAAGAGAAAGCGGATCAAAAACATGCGCTTGTCGATATAATGGAACAAGCGGTTCGCTTTTTTCGCTTAAGCCTGAAAACAAATGCCGCTGCTGATGCGCGGCGCTATTTGTCTGGGCGTGGGCTGTCTGAAGAGGCGCAAGCGCGCTTTGGCATTGGCTTTGCGCCAGAAGATCGCTCTGCGCTTATACAGCATTTTAAAGCTGCCGGTGTTGCCCCTGAAAAGCTTATTGAGACAGGCCTTTGTATCCAGCCCGAAGAGGGCAGAGCCCCGTATGACCGGTTTCGTGGACGGATCATGTTTCCTATTCGTGATGCCCGTGGGCAGTGCATTGCTTTTGGCGGGCGCGCGCTTGATCCGGCTGCTAAGGCTAAATACCTCAATTCTCCTGAAACAGTTTTATTCGATAAAGGGCGCACGCTCTACAATATGGGCCCTGCCAGAAAGGCCGTTGGACCGGATCAGCCATTGATTGTAGCTGAAGGTTATATGGATGTAATCGCATTGGTTGAAGCGGGCTTTGAGGCCGCGGTTGCGCCGCTGGGCACAGCCATCACCGAAACCCAGCTCTCGCTGTTATGGCGCATGACCCCCGAGCCTATTGTGGCACTTGATGGCGATAAAGCTGGCTTGAGAGCAGCCTATCGATTGATCGATTTGGCGTTGCCGGCGTTGGAAGCCGGCCGTGCTTTGCGGTTTGCCTTGATGCCCGAAGGCCAAGATCCAGATGATCTTATTCGCGAATCCGGGGCTGGCGCCTTGCGCAAATTGTTGCAAAACCCGATGCCGATGGTCGAGCTGCTCTGGCAGCGCGAAATGGCGGCGGGACCGTTTGATAGCCCGGAGCGCAAAGCCGGCTTGGATAAAGCGTTGGCGACAAAGATAAAGTTGATCAAGGATCACGGCCTGCGGTTGCATTATGAAGCGGCTCTGAAAGATTTGCGCTGGGCGTTATTTCGAAACCATGGCAAGCGGGGCGGCAAGCGTGGTCAAGCGGCAAGCCTGCCGGGAAAACCTCAGCAAAGCACCAAGGCTTCAGCGCTCGCCTCAGGTAATGATAGGGTTGCCCAATATATCCATGAGGCAGTGATCGTTGCGGCCATGCTGGTCTGCCCAGCTGTGTTGGAGGATGTGCGTAGTTTACTCGAAGGCGTTGATTTTGATGATCAAAATTTAAACGCAATGCTCCGCCTCATGGTGCAAAGCAAAAATCAAACGCGCTCTGAGTTAGAGGCCCAGATTGCCGCTGAGCTGGGGCCTCAGGTGATCGAAAAACTGTTTTCTGCTGGACATGTGCGCATGGCCGCCGGTTTGTTAAAGTCGGATCAAACAGAAAACGCCCGCGCTGCCATTTTAGAGGCTTTGGGAAAACTTTCCAGCCACAAAGGTTTGGCCGCAGAATTGAAAGAGTTGCAAGAGGCCGGAGAGGAAGCCTTGGATGAAACCGCTGTTTGGCGTCTGAAAGAGGCCGCTAAGGCAGGGCATAATGCCTTAAAAGCAGTCCAAGCAGATAAGGTTCAATATCAGATGGCGCAGAACGGTGCGCGAATCAACCGCAGCGAAAAAGAGCGATTCGATGAGATTTTGGGAGAGATTTCCTTTCAAAAGCCAAAAAACTGACTAAATAGAGAGAGATCGGTAAATAAAGTGCTGTAAACGGGGTGGCCGAATCATCTGATTCCGTTATCTCTTGTCACAATCGAATCACCCGCGTTAAATTAGGAGTCCCGAATGGCCGCTAAAGACACCGACGATCGCAAGACAGATGATCAGGATGCGGAGATC
>ERZ802821.1553-NODE-1553-length-11956-cov-55.0275_pt1 | contig 11956 bp, 12 predicted proteins | sample MGYA00345648_ERZ802821 | MGnify/ENA primary metagenome ERZ802821 (study PRJEB30503, sample SAMEA104212357) | marine metagenome | biome: Westerlies Biome; feature: [SRF] surface water layer (ENVO:00010504) within the epipelagic zone...; material: water... | reverse complement strand
GAGCGGAAACTCAGCGCCAGAAGCCCTGGCAACGCAGATACCGATCAGAAAGTCCCTGCCGGACCGCTTCAGTCCCTCACCCTTCGCCTGGGGACGGACGACGATCGTCTGCGGCTGTACTGGGCCGATGGTCAGTCGAGTGATCTGCTCTGCAGTGAGGAAGGCAAAGGTGTCTGGGCCTGTGGTTAAGCCACCCCGAACCGATCAGAGTGGATCAACGCCATTCGCCTCGCCGATGCGTCTGATCAGCCTTCTGCTCGCAGCGATGAGCCTGGCCGCTCCCACGGCCCAGGCCCAGACGCCATACACCCACGCCCAGACCAAAGCAGCCAACCTGGCCAGGATGCGGGCCGAAAAGCTCAATGGTGGTCTGCGTCTGTACCGCGCCGACCGCTGCATGTACGTCACCCGTGGTGTGGACTGCCTCGTCTCTGCCGACGAGAACGGCTACAGGTTCAGCTTCAAAGGAGGGGCACCGGGATGGCAACAGCAAAGTCCCCCTGACCCAACCGTCGAAACCGAAGTGCTGATCTCTATCGATGGCGATGAAATCCTCGATGTTCCCTACAACGGGCCGCTTCGCTGAGGCTCAGCCCATCAGCTGCTCCAACGCCTGACCCCAACTCGGATCGATGGGCCAGACCTCCCGGCGGGTCAATGAAAAGGCGATCCTCTTTTCGGCATAGGCCGCCTCATTGATGAACACGGGCCAGGTCTCTCCTCCATCCACCTGAAGCGGCACCGTGCCTCCGCGAGGCAGTTCAAACATGGCCGCTCCATCCATCAGCGGCCGCCAGTCCTGTCCCTGCAGCTGTGGATGAACCATGGCAGCTGCACAATCCCGTTGATCACGCGGCAGATCAACACTGCCGAGGTGACGATGCACCACCAGGTTGTGGGGGTCCCGGCCCGTACCCGCACGCGCCGCGGCCAATTCCCGACAACACGTCTCGAGGGCGATCCGGGTTTGGCGCACCACCCGTGCATCCAGAACCCCCTGAGGCACGGGCCCCACTTCGATCACCAGCCCGCAGGGCCACTGCTCCACCAGAAACCCGGTCTGGGCGGCATCGGCCTCATGCAGGTAGATCGGCAGTCCAAGAGCCCCTTGCACCCGTGCAGCCAGGGCCAGATCGGCGGGGCGACGGCCGTACACGACCAGGCAGCTGCCCATGGCTGCTGTGGTGCTGTGCAGGTCCAGGGCCACCCGGCAGGGGTTCGCGCCGTCGGGGCCGTGCCAAGCGAGGAGCTGCCGGGCGCGCTGCAATTCCTGCTCCTGCCCCCCCTGATTCAGCAGATCCGCGGTGAAGCAGCGGTTGAGATCTCGGTCGACGTAGCGACGGTTGGCTGTGCGGGCCTCGGGATTGCCGATCTCCAGAGCCAGAGAGAGCCCCGCGGCATCCAGCAAATCTTGCTGATCACGCCACTGGTCCACCAGCCAGGCCCCATTGATTTCGTTGCCATGGGTGCCACCCACCACCAGCACATCGCAGCGGGTCATCACAAGCTTCTGAATCCCCTGACTGAAGCATGGGAAACGGCAAGACTGAAGCCAACAGCAACTGAGCCATGGCCATCCCCCCGGCTCTTGTGATCGCCGCCCGGCAGGGCTGGCAATGGCAATGGCAGCGATTGATGGGAGGCCTGGGGCCGGCTGATGCGGAGGGGAACTACCAGCGACCCAGCAGCGATCACCTGAGCGCCAGCGTTCCGTCCTTTGTTGATGCAACGCTTCCGGAGCAGCGACGCCCCCTGTTGATCCTCGGCAGAAGCTGTCCGTGGGCCCACCGCACCTGGCTGGTGCATCAACTGCGGCGACTCGGCAGCAGCGTTACACCGCTGATCGCCAGGGCCGACCACCGCGCCGGACGATGGCAATTGGATCCCCCCTGGCAGGGGTGCCACACCTTGCTGGAGCTGTACAGGCACTGTGGTGCTCCCCCCTCGTACCGGGCCACCGTGCCGGTGCTGGTGGATCCCAGCGGGCCTCGGATCCTCGGCAACGAAAGCGCTCAATTGGTGGAGCTGTTCAACGAATGGCCAGCACCCGATGGGGCACCGGATCTGGCAGCTGCGCATCAACGAGGGGAGATCGACCGTTGGCAATCGCTGCTGCAACCAGCCGTCAACGACGGGGTCTACCGCTGTGGATTCGCCCGCACACAGGCGGCCTACGACCGCGCCGAAACAGACCTCTTCAACGCCCTCCAGCAAGTGGAGCAGGCTCTTCAAGATGGTCGCTCCTGGCTTTGCGGCGATGAGCTCAGCCTGGCAGATGTACGCCTGTTCCCCACCTTGATCCGCTGGGAGGTGGTCTACGCCCCCCTGTTCGGCTGCAGCCGCCAACCGCTTTGGCAATTCCCCAATCTCTGGCGTTGGCGGCAGCGCTTCCACGCGCTTCCTGGTGTAAACGACACTTGTGATGCCAAGGCATGGCGCCAGGATTATTTCGGGGCCTTGTTTCCGCTGAATCCCGGCGGAATTGTTCCGGCCGGACCTGACCTGAGCACACTGGTGCATGCCGGCATTCCCAGGCCATGACCACGGCTGATCCGCAATTTGAGGGGGTCTACGGCCCATACACAATCACCGAAGCCGACCGCAATGAGGTGCAGCGCTATCGCCTGGCGCTGCTGAGCACAGGTCTGGCGCTGCTGGCGGGGATCCTGCACTGCTGGCTGCTTGGTGCCCGCTGGGCATGGGTCTGGATCCTGCCCATGGGCACCGGTCTCGGGCTGGCCCTGCTCTGGATTCACATTTACCTCCGCCCCCTGCACCGAGCGCTTCAGCTGTTCTGGCTGACGGGCTGCCTGGGCTGGGGCACGCTGCTGATCAGCGCCGGTCCGCCCCATGCCCTGCTCACCCTGGCGGATCAACGGCTCTGGATCCTGGCGATCGGGCCCCTGTTCGCCGCCCTGGCGGGCATCGGCTTCAAGGAGTTTTTCTGCTTTCAGCGCCTGGAAGCAATCGGCCTCACCCTGTTGCTGCCTGTGGCTCTGCTGGGCCAACTGGTCGGCCTGATCAACCCTCACGTCTGCCTGGCGCTGATGGCGGTGGCTGCTGCTCTGCTGGTGGTTCTCGCCCTGCGCAAGTTCGGGATGGACGCCGCCGCTGATGTCGGCGACAAGAGCGTGTTTGCTTATCTGGACGGTCAACTGTCCGCGCGCACCTCGTGAGTCTGATCAGCCTTGTGGGTGCCGCCAAGGACTTCGGCATCCGCACCCTGTTCGCCGATCTTGAGCTGCACATCGGGGAAGGTGAACGGCTGGGGCTGATCGGCCCGAACGGTGCCGGTAAGTCCACCCTGCTGAAGGTGCTGGCGGGTATCGAACCACTCGGGGCGGGGGAACGGCGGTGTTCCCCCAGGTTGCGGGTGGAGCTGGTGGGTCAGGAGAGTCGTGTCACCCCCGGCCTGACCGTGCTGGAGCAGGTTCTGGAGGGCTGTGGTGCCAAGCGCGACCTGTTGCTGCGCTTCAGCGCCCTCAGCGAGGCAGTGGCAGCAGCCCCAGAGAACGAAACGCTGTTGTCCGAACTGGGCCAACTGAGCCAGCGCATGGACGATGAAGAGGCCTGGAGCCTCGAGCAGCAATGCCAGGAAGTGCTGCAGAAGCTCGGCATCAGCGATCTCCAGCGTCCCGTGGCGGACCTATCGGGGGGCTACCGGAAGCGGGTTGGCTTGGCCTCCGCCCTGGTGGCCTGCCCGGATGTGCTGCTGCTGGATGAGCCCACCAACCATCTGGATGCTGCCGCCGTGGAGTGGTTGCAGAGCTGGTTGGACCGCTACCCAGGGGCCCTGGTGCTGGTGACCCATGACCGCTACGTGCTGGATCGGGTGACCAGCCGCATGGTGGAGGTGGACCGAGGACGGGCCCGCACGTACCAGGGCAACTACAGCACCTTCCTGCAGCACAAGGCGGACGAGGAGGCCTCGGAAGCGTCCTCCGCCGCCAAATTCCGTGGTGTTCTGCGGCGGGAGCTGGCCTGGCTTCGGCAGGGGCCCAAAGCCCGCAGCACCAAACAGAAAGCCCGCTTGCAGCGCATCGAGGCCATGCGCGAGGCCCCCGTCCAGCAGGGGCGCAAAACCCTGGAAATGGCCAGCGTCAGCCGCCGCATCGGCAAGCTGGTGATCGAGGCCGAAGCCGTGGGAGTCACCGCCGATGGCCAGCCCGACGGCAGGCCCCTCCTCAGAGACTTCAGCTACAGCTTCAGCCCGGAGGATCGCATCGGCATCATCGGGCCGAACGGCAGCGGTAAGTCGACCCTGCTGGATCTGATCGCCGGTCGGCGTCAGACCACGTCCGGCGCGCTGCGGCTGGGGGAGACCGTCCACATCGGCTACCTCGACCAGCACACCGAGGCTTTCACCGAGGGGAAGGGGCTGCAGCGCAAGGTGATCGAATTCGTTGAAGAAGCCGCCAGCCGCATCGAAGTCGGCGGAGAGCAGGTCACCGCCTCCCAATTGCTGGAACGGTTCCTCTTCCCCCCGGCCCAGCAGCACAGTCCCCTGGCCAAGCTGTCCGGCGGCGAGCGTCGGCGTCTGACCCTGTGCCGGATGCTGATCCAGGCCCCGAACGTGCTGCTGCTGGATGAACCCACCAACGATCTCGACGTCCGCACCCTGAGCGTTCTGGAGGACTTTCTTGAAGACTTCCGGGGCTGCGTGATCGTGGTGTCCCACGACCGGTACTTTCTCGATCGCACTGTGGATCGCCTGTTCTGCTTCGATCAGGGACGTCTGCAGCGGTTCGAGGGGAACTACAGCGGCTTTCTCGAGCAGCAGCGTCAGCAGGAACGGCAACGGACCTCAGCGCCGGTGCCGACGATCAAACAAGACAGCCGCCAAGCCGATGCCAAACCATCGACGGGCCCTCGGCGGCGCAGTTTCAAGGAAACCAAGGAACTGCAACAACTCGACCAGCGCCTGCCGCAACTGGAGGAACGCAAGGCGGCCCTCGAGGAGAAACTGGCCGGTCATGGCACGGATCTCTCGCAGCTCAGCCTCGAATTAGCGGAGCTGATCGCCACCATTGAGGCCGCCGAAGAGCGCTGGCTGGAACTCAGCGAGCTTCAGGCCTGATGTCAGCGAACGATTGAAAAGGGTGTCTCGGGAGCAGGAACGAGGCATCGGCCGTAAGGTGGCCACGGCAGAAAAGTGTTCCCATGAAATCGATCGACGAGCACATTCAGAAGGACAAGACCGACATCGAAGCAGCCAAGGCTGCTGGTGATGAGGCCAAGGTGCGTCACCTCGAAGGGGAACTGCACTCCCTTGAGGAGTACAAGGAGCACAACCCCGAGGACAAGCACGACCCAACTCCCCTGGAGTTGTACTGCGACGCCAACCCAGAAGCTGACGAGTGCCGCGTCTACGACGACTGAACCTCAGTATTCGTCGTTGTAATCAGAGGGGCTGCCGGTAAGGCTGCACACCACAGCCTCTTCATCTTTCATGGCGCGGACCTGAGCGATCGGGCGCCCCATGCGCTTGAGAACGGCGATTTCCTCTTCCGTTTGACAACGGGCGATTACCGATCCCTTGTCATCCAGGCAGGTGTAGAAGGTCATCACGAGGTGGTGGATCACTGTTCCGTTATGGCGGCGCTGAGACGTGTTCACAACCACCGATGTGGTGGCCGACACGATTGCCACCCGATTCGTCTTTAGGCGATCCCCAGTTCCGTCCAGACCCGTTCCAGCAGCTGATCAAGATTGCGTCCCATCGCCGCTGAGATGCACAGGGGAGCGCGTCCACTGACCTGTTCCAGCTCATTGCTGAGTTCAGGGAGCTGCTCGTCCAGAAGCAATTCCTGCTTGTTCAGCACCAGCAGGCGAGGTCGGTCCACCAGGCCATGGCCGTAGGCCTCCAGCTCCTTCTCCACCACCCGTAGATCGCCGACGGGATCATCGGCCCCGGCATCGACAACGTGAATCAGCAGACGGGTGCGCTCGATATGACGCAGAAAATCGTGTCCCAATCCGGCGCCCTGGGCAGCACCAGCGATCAATCCAGGAATGTCGGCAAAGACCGTGCCGTCGCCACTGGGGCGTCGCACCACGCCGAGATTGGGCACCAGGGTGGTGAAGGGGTAGTCGGCGATTTTGGGGCGTGCGGCTGACAGGACAGCGATCAGAGTGCTCTTGCCCGCGTTGGGCAAGCCGATGATGCCCACCTCCGCCAGAAGCTTCAGTTCCAGCTGGAGGGGCCATTCCTCCCCATCGCGGCCTTCGGTGAATTTCTCCGGCGCGCGGTTGCGATTGCTGAGGTAGTGGGCATTACCAAGACCGCCGCGGCCCCCGAAGGCCACGGTCAAACGCTCGCCGGGATCGGTCAGGTCCCCCAGCAGGATGCCGGTGGTGAGATGTCGCACCTCGGTCCCGCAGGGCACCTTGATCACCAGATCCCGTCCCGAGGCTCCCGTGCACTTGTTCGGGCCACCTCGTCGGCCGTCATCCGCGGCGAACAATCTTTTGTACTTGAAGTCGAGCAGGGTTTGAAGGTTGCTGTCCGCCTCCAGCACCACGGGCCCCCCGTGGCCTCCATCACCTCCGGAGGGTCCACCAGCCGGCACATATTTTTCCCGCCGAAACGCGGCGATGCCATCGCCACCGTGGCCACCGCGCACCGTGATCCGTGCCTGATCGATGAACTGCACGGCGCCACGCGATGGATCCAGCTCTCAACCCTAAGATTCAGCCGCTGCTGAACAGCCGTTGGCCGGCGTCCGTTTCGAAGCCCTCAGCAAGACCTATCCCGGACGCCGTGGCTCGGAGCCAGTTCCGGTGATCCGCGAGCTGGACCTCAGCATCGAGGACGGTGAATTCCTGGTGCTGGTTGGACCGTCGGGGTGCGGCAAGAGCACCTTGCTGCGACTGCTGGCCGGCTTGGAGAGCCCCACTGCGGGTGAAATTGTCATCGGTGAGCGCCCTGTAAGCCAGGTGCGGCCCGGGCGTCGCGATGTGGCCATGGTGTTCCAGAGCTACGCGCTCTATCCGCACCTGAGCGTGCGCGACAACCTCAGCTTCGGACTGCGACGCAGCCGCCATCGCAGCCTGCCTCAGCAACTGCAGGATCAACTCAGCCAGCTCAGCCGCGGACTTCCCGCGTTCCTGAGGGTGCGCTCCCCGCGGGAAGAGCTGATTGAACAGCGCGTCCACACCGTGGCCCAGGCCCTGGAGCTGGAACCACTCCTCGACCGCCTGCCGAAGGAGCTCTCCGGCGGGCAGAAACAACGGGTTGCCCTGGGGCGGGCCATGGCGAGGAAACCAGCGGTGTTTCTGATGGATGAACCGCTCAGCAACCTGGACGCCAAGCTGCGCAACAGCACCCGCACCCGCATCGTTGACCTGCAGCGGGAGCTGGGCACCACAACGGTCTATGTGACCCATGACCAGGTGGAAGCCATGACGATGGGTCACCGCATCGCCGTGCTCAATCAGGGGCGCCTGCAGCAGCTCGGAACCCCGATGGAGCTCTACCGGTGGCCGTCCAATCTGTTCGTGGCGCAGTTCATCGGCAGCCCACCGATGTCGATGCTTCCCGTGGTGATCGGCCCAGGCGCCACCTTGCTTCTCGGCGCTAAGCGGCTGTCGGTGGAGGGTCCTCTGGCAGCGGCCCTACCGGCACTGGAAGGCCAGACGCTGACGGCGGGCCTGCGGCCGGAGGGCTGGCGTGTGGCGCCGGCCACGAACCGCAACCTGCCGGCCTCGGTGCTTCATTGCGAAGTGCTGGGAAACGAGCAATTGATCAGCTGCCGCCTGCACGACGGAGACCACCTGGTGCAGGTGCGCACGAACCCCGACTTGACAGTCAAGACCGACGATGTGCTGCATCTGGATCCTGAACCCAGTGGCTGGCGGTTGTTCGATGCCAGTGGAGAAGCGATTGCACGGCAGGATCCCGTCGCTGACAGTCCAAAGCTGCCCGAGCTGAGCTGATCAGCGCTCCATCAGGTTGTAGGCCCCGTTGGTGTCGTCCTCCTCCTCACAGACCTCCTGACCGGAGACGGTCTGATTGGTCTGGCACTCAGCCCGGCTGGCCGATGGGACAACAAGGGCACCGATCAGCACGATCAGGACCACAGAGATCGCATTGATCACCACAACTGCGCGACTGACGTCGCCATCAACGTACCCACACCACACTGCAACCGCCTCCGCCATCCCCCTGCTCGGCGTCGGTGACACGCTCGACGTAGGGCACCGTCTCCAGCCAGGCCCGCAGCCCCCGCTTGAGCTTGCCGGTTCCGATCCCATGGATCACCCACACCGGTCCATTGGCCCCACGCAGTTGTTCCTCCACAGCGGCCTCCGCCTCATGCACACGCATGCCGCGCACATCCAGCGTGTTGCGGCTGGTGCGCACCTGGGCACCGGAGCCCGGGTTGATCCGAGCATTCACCTTCACCACCGGCTTGGCGGGCGGCTCCGGCTTGCGGCCATCGAGGCTTTCCACGCCAGACAGCTCCACCGTGCTGCGCATCACGCCGCAGCGCACAGTCAGCTGCATGCCATCGTCCGAAATCGCCAGCACCTCCGCCGCCTTGCCAAGGGCCAGCAGCCGGATCCGCTCGCCGGGTTCGGGCCTCCAGCCAAGCAGAGGCTGACGCCGTTCCGGTTCGGGGCGGTGACGGTCCTCCAGCCGACGCAGGCGCTGTCCGGCCCGCCGTGCTGTTTCCCCATCGGCGCGATCATCTCGAAGGCGCCGGATCAGGGATCGCACCTCCTTCTGACCGTCGCGGATCGAGCGTTCCAGCCGTTGGCGCCCCTGCTCCTGGCGTTCGGCCGATTGCTGTTTCTGCTTCTGCCATCGCTGCAGCAGTTCGTCGTGGAGCAGCTCGGTGCGGGCCAGCAGAGCGGCAGCATCCTCCGCCGCCGCCTGCTGCCGCTGCCGCTGTTCCTCCAGACCACGGATCACGCTGTTGACCTCTCCATCAGCAGCGGGCGCCAGCAACTGACGCGCCTCCTCCAGCACCTGGTCATCCAGGCCGAGACGGCTGGCAATCGCCAGGGCGTTACTGCGGCCAGGGATGCCCCAGAGCAACTCATAGGTGGGGGAAAGGGTCTCGGCGTTGAAGGCCACCGAGGCGTTCTCAAAGCGGGCATCGTTGTATTTGAGGGCCTTGAGTTCGCCGAAATGGGTGGTGGCGATGGTGAGCCGAGCGCGGTCGGCGAGGGCCTTGAGCAGAGACGTCGCCAGGGCCGTGCCTTCACTGGGGTCGGTACCGGCCCCCACCTCATCGAGCAGCACCAAGGCGGGCGAAGGGCCGGACTGCAACGCCTCCAGAATCCGGCCGATCCGCTTGATGTGACCGCTGAAGGTGGACAGGCTCTGTTGCAACGACTGTTCATCGCCGATGTCCGCCAGAACCTGAGCACACCAGGGCAGGGTCGGCATCCCTGCACAAGGCAGCAGCAATCCCGCCCGGGCCATCAATGACGCCAGACCGATGCTTTTGAGCGTGACCGTCTTGCCGCCGGTGTTCGGACCGGTGATCGCCACCACCCGCAGGTCAGCGGCCACCTCCATCGAGATCGGCACCACCGCCGGCCCGCCAGCACGCTTGTGCTGCCAGACCAACAGCGGATGGCGCAGGGTCTCGAAACGGAACGGTGCCGCGGCAGAGGCCTCCATGCGGGGAGCGGTGCCGCCGAGAAAGCGGCCATAACGGCCTCTGGCCAGGGCCAGATCCAGCTGCAGCAGGATCGACACCAACTGCATGAGCACATGGTGATCGTCCGCGACGGCCGCGCTGAGCTCGATCAGCACCTTGCGTTCCTCGTCCCGGATCCGACCCTCCAGATCGGTCAGTCGATTCCCGATGGTGAGCACGGAGCGGGGTTCGACGAACACCGTGCTGCCTGAGGCCGAACTGTCGTGAACCTGACCCGGCACCTGCGCTACTGCGCCAGCTTTCACCGCCAGCACCGGGCGGCCATGGCGTTGGGCGATCACGCTGTCCTGAAGAAAGGGCGCTAAGCGCCGCAACAGATCCTGCAGCTTGTCGCGGCGTTCCTGACGCAGGCCTTGCCATTGCTGACGCAACCCCGCCAAAGGGGCACTGGCCCGATCGGCGATGCGACCGCCCTCCTCGATGGAGAACTTGAGCCGTTGCTCCAGCTCCGGCAACGTCACCATCGTGTCGATCAGCGCCGAACAGGCAGGCCTGAGCTCAGGCTCATCGATCTGACGGCGCAGGCGACGGGCAGCGGCCAGGGTCTCAGCCACCGCCAGCAGCTCCTCGCCGGAGGCCACGCCCCCCTTGCTGCAGCGCAGCAGCACCGGTGTGAGGTCTTGCACCCCGCGGAAACTGAGGCCTCCTTCGGTCAGGTCATCGAGCACCGCCATCTCGACGGTCTCCGCCAGCCGCTGCCGGCTCACCTCCAGAGTCTCGGGCAACTCAAGGTTTCGAGCCGCATCGCGCCCCATGCCGGTGGAGGCGAAGCTCGCCAGGTGGTCGCAGACCCTGGGCCACTCGAGCAGCTCCAGAGTTTCCTGGACGGCCTGATCGATCCCCTTCGTCGGGTCAGCGGCAGTTGGAAGGAATGCCACCGGGGGGTTCATAGAGCATTTCCAGCCAGTTGCCTTCAGGATCCTTCAGATAAAAGGAAGCGGTTCCGTCACGGTGATCGTGGACGGCACCGACGTGCACGCCTTCTGCCTTCAGACGATCGTGCACACGGTCCACCTCCTGGCGATCGCGAAAATGAAAGGCGAAGTGGGGACCTGCGGCCTTGTAGCCAGGCCCGAGCAAGGCCAGCCCGTCCCGCCCTTCACCCGCTTCCAGGTAGCACCAATCCTCGGCCTTCCAGACAAGACGCATGCCGAGCCCCTCATAAAACGCCACGGCTCGGGGCACATCCTGAACGCGGATGGCCACATGACCTAGACGATCAACCGTTGTCATCTGCAGCCGACGGCGGTGTGCATTCTGAAGTGTTGGGCTGCCAGACCGCTCAGCCCTGACGCAGCCATTCCGCGGCATCACAGGCGTGATACGTAAGGATCAGATCCGCACCGGCCCGCTTGAAGCTGAGCAGGGTTTCGAGAACCACAGCACGCTCGTCGATCCAACCGCGTTCGGCGGCGGCCTTCACCATCGAATACTCACCACTGACGTTGTAAGCAGCAATGGGCAGCTCCGACTCATCGCGCAGTCGGTGAATGATGTCCAGGTAGGCCAAACCCGGCTTCACCATCATGATGTCGGCGCCTTCCTGCTCATCCAGCTGGGCTTCCGTGATGGCTTCCCGGGCATTGGCGGGGTCCATCTGATACGTGTCCTTGTTGGTTGGAATCGGCTTGCTGCCGGCAGCACGGGGGGCTGAATCCAGGGCTTCACGGAATGGCCCGTAATAGGCCGAGGAGTACTTCGCGGTGTAACTGATGATTCCGACGTGCTCGAAGCCTTCGTCGTCCAAGGCCTCACGAATGGCCCCGACACGCCCATCCATCATGTCGCTGGGGCCGATCAGATCAGCACCGGCTTCGGCTTGAACCACAGCCTGTTTACAGAGCAATTCGATCGTCTCGTCGTTGAGGACGACCCCCTCTGCGCTGACGATGCCATCGTGACCATCGCAGGAATAGGGATCGAGTGCCACGTCAGTCATGATCGCCATCCCCGGCACCTCATGCTTGATCTGACGGATGGCTCTGGGAATCAGGCCATTGGCGTTGAAGCACTCAGCGCCGTCTTCGGTTTTCAGCCCCTCGGCAACCTTGGGGAACAGAACGATGCAACGGACCCCCAGCTCCCAGGCGCGCTGAACTTCTCCGGTCAGGGCCGCCAGACTCCACCGACTCGCCCCTGGCATGGCACCGATGGGTTCGACGTCGGCGCCCTCATGCACAAACAGTGGATAGATGAAATCCGCTGCAGACAGCTGATGTTCCCGCACCATGGCGCGCAGGGCCGGTGTGCGGCGTAAACGACGGGGGCGGTAGGTGAGCTCCATC
>ERZ802821.1547-NODE-1547-length-11977-cov-29.1137_pt1 | contig 11977 bp, 10 predicted proteins | sample MGYA00345648_ERZ802821 | MGnify/ENA primary metagenome ERZ802821 (study PRJEB30503, sample SAMEA104212357) | marine metagenome | biome: Westerlies Biome; feature: [SRF] surface water layer (ENVO:00010504) within the epipelagic zone...; material: water... | reverse complement strand
GTGTGATCATCAATGACCCTGGTCCGTTTCAGGCGGGCCGGGGTTGTTTTTGGTCTGTTCATGCAAGTGCCGGTGCCTTTTTTTAACCATGAAGCCGACAAAATGCGCACCTGTTTGCCGGCTAGACATCCAACCAGTCGGAAATGTCCATTCAAAGGAGGCCCGAGATGGGTGCAGCACTTCTCGTACTGATCGGCCTTGGTGTGTTCACGAGTGAGTCGATGCAGACGTTTCGTGAAAACAGCAACGGCAACCCGAAATATGTCATCAGCGTTGTCGGTGATTGCGATACCGGCATTCGCGACAGCGGCTTTGCCTATGCCCCGTTTGGCGGGATTGTGCTGAAGCAGGTCAATCTTGACGATACTGTCGGCGAAATCTGTTCAGACTGACAAATATGTTTTTACTGACGGGGTGGCAGGTCAAAAGCCTGCCATGGCCGGCATGATTGGCGTGTCAGTCAGCGTCGCTGACCATGCGACTGACGCGCAGCCGCAAGGCGTTCAGCCGGATAAAGCCATGCGCATCGGCGTGGTCATAATCCACCGCACCTTCCTCAAAGGTCACCAGATCAGCGTTATACAGCGAATTGGGTGACTTGCGGCCGGTGACAATCACATTGCCCTTATAGAGTTTGACCCGCACCACACCGCGCACTGCATCACGGCAGCTGTCAATGGCGGCCTGCAGCATTTCGCGCTCTGGTGCGAACCAGAACCCGTTATAGACAAGCTCTGCATAGCGCGGCATCAATTCATCCTTCTGATGCGCTGCGCCGCGATCAAGCGTGATCGATTCCATCGCCCGGCGTGCGGTCAGCAGGATTGTACCACCCGGGGTTTCATAGACGCCGCGTGATTTCATCCCGACAAAGCGGTTTTCCACCAGATCAAGACGCCCGATGCCGTTTGCCCCGCCAAGCTCGTTGAGCTTTGCAAGGATTGTGGCCGGCGACATGGCCACACCATCGATGGCCACCGGATCACCAGCCTCAAACGTGATCTCGATTTCGGTTGGGCTGTCTGGCGCATCCTCGGGCGACACGCTGCGCGAGAAGACATATTCTTCGGGCGCGACCCATGGGTCTTCGAGCACTTTGCCCTCGGCAGAGATATGCAGCAGGTTGGCATCGACGCTGAACGGCGCTTCACCGCGTTTGTCGCGCGGGATCGGAATCTGGTTCTGCTCGGCATAGGTGATCAGCTTGGTGCGCGATCCCAGATCCCATTCCCGCCATGGGGCGATGACCCTGATATCGGGCTGCTGCGCGTAATAGGCGAGTTCGAAACGAACCTGATCATTGCCCTTGCCGGTGGCACCGTGCGAAACAGCGTCAGCACCCACTTCGCGGGCAATTTCGATCTGGCGTTTGGCAATCAATGGCCGTGCGATCGAGGTGCCAAGAAGATACATGCCCTCATAGAGCGGGTTGGCGCGGAACATCGGGAAGACATAGTCGCGCACAAATTCTTCGCGCAGATCTTCGATGAAAATCTCCTTGATGCCCAGCATCTCAGCTTTCGCGCGCGCCGGTTCAACCTCTTCACCCTGGCCGATATCGGCGGTGAAGGTTACAACTTCGGCATTGTACTCATCCTGCAGCCAGCGCAGAATGACCGAGGTGTCGAGCCCGCCCGAATAGGCGAGAACGACTTTTTTGACGTGATCCTGTTTCATGGCCGCTGTGATAGCCGATCATGTGGCCCCCCGCAACGCAGATTTTTCGATCGCAGTTTTTCGGCGGCGGCAAAGCAGAAATGTCTCTTTCCAGCATTGCGCTGCCTTTTATCTGGCTGGACGTTTATGTGACGTTTTGTGGCGAGGCCGTTACAGCCCGCCGCATCCGGTGACGCTAAGTCAGCACACGGTGTCAGTATTTTTCAGAAGGATTCAACCGATGAGCCATCCCACGGACATTGAAATTGCGCGCGCGGCCAGCAAAATGCCCATTCAGGACATTGGCGCAAAATTGGGCATTTCAGCCAATGACCTTGTCCCCTTCGGACATGACAAGGCTAAGGTGTCGGCAGAATTCATCGCTGCGCAGGCGGGTCGTGAAGATGGCAAACTGATACTGGTGACGGCGATCAACCCGACACCGGCAGGCGAAGGCAAGACAACGACCACTGTCGGGCTGGTCGACGGGCTGAACGCCATCGGCAAACAGGCGACCGTCTGTATCCGCGAGGCATCTCTTGGTCCGTGTTTCGGCATGAAAGGCGGCGCGGCGGGCGGCGGCTATGCGCAGGTTGTCCCGATGGAGGATATGAACCTTCATTTCACCGGTGACTTCCACGCCATCACCTCGGCGCATAATCTGTTGTCGGCGATGATCGACAACCATATTTACTGGGGCAACAAGCTGGATATTGACCAGCGCCGCGTATCATGGCGGCGTGTTGTCGATATGAATGACCGCGCCTTGCGTGATATTGTCACCAGCCTTGGCGGTGTATCGAACGGATTTCCGCGGCAAGCCGGATTTGATATCACGGTTGCATCCGAGGTCATGGCGATCCTGTGTCTGGCAAATGATCTTGAAGATTTGCAGCAACGCCTTGGCGATATCATTGTCGCGTATCGGCGGGACCGGACCCCTGTCTTTTGCCGCGATATCAAGGCTGATGGCGCGATGACGGTACTGCTGGCGCAGGCATTGCAGCCCAATCTGGTGCAGACGCTGGAAAACAATCCGGCCTTTGTGCATGGCGGCCCGTTTGCCAATATCGCGCATGGGTGCAATTCGGTCATTGCCACGCAGACAGCGCTGAAATTGTCTGATTATGTGGTGACCGAAGCCGGATTTGGTGCCGATCTTGGTGCCGAAAAATTCCTGAACATCAAATGCCGCAAGGCCGGCCTGTCGCCAAGTGTTGTCGTGCTGGTGGCAACTGTCCGTGCGATGAAAATGAATGGCGGCGTGGCGCGGGCCGATCTGGGCGCTGAAAATGTGGATGCAGTAAAGGCCGGCTGTGCAAATCTTGGCCGCCATATTGAAAATCTGAAAAGCTTTGGCGTGCCGGTTGTGGTGGCTGTTAACCATTTCCTCGGCGATACGGATGCCGAGGTGGCGGCGCTTCAGGACTATGTCAGTGCGCAGGGCAGCGAAGCCATTATATCGCGCCATTGGGAGCTGGGGTCCAAAGGGTCGGCAGAGCTGGCGACACGGGTGGCTGAAATTGCCGATTCGGATAGCAGCAATTTTGCCCCGATCTATCCTGATGACATGCCGCTGTTCGAGAAGATTGAAACAATTGCCAAGCGTATCTACCGCGCTGACGAGGTGCTGGCCGACAAAAAGATTCGCGACCAGCTTGCCCAGTGGGAAGAGCAGGGATACGGGCATCTGCCTGTCTGTATGGCCAAGACCCAATACAGCTTCAGCACCGACCCCACACAGCGCGGCGCGCCAACCGGCCATTCAGTGCCGGTCCGCGAAGTGCGCCTGTCGGCAGGGGCCGGTTTCATCGTTGCCATCTGCGGCGAGATCATGACCATGCCGGGCCTGCCAAGCGTGCCGGCTGCTGAATCAATCCGGCTGAATGACGACGGCGACATCGAAGGCCTGTTTTAGGGAATATTATTGTCGCCGGTCAGATTTCGCGAAGCAATGGTGCCGGTTTCCGCCCAAGCGTGCGGGCCGCGCCGATCAACCCCAGGACAGCTGTGCCGGCGGCGCCTGCCATTGTGGTGATCAGAACAAGCCCGAAATCCATCTCGAAGTCGCTCTGCAATAATGTCTCGATCATTGCCCAGCTGGCAATCGTGCCGATAATCGTCGCGGCAGCAGCAGCCAGCACGCCCAGCAGCGCATATTCCAGAAGCCAGGCGATGGTGATGGCGATGCGCGTTGCCCCCAGAACTTTCAGAATGACTGAATCGGCAAGGCGCTGCGCCTCGGTGCTGGCCACCGTGCCAGCCAGAACAGCGAGCCCGGCAACCAGCGTGACAGCGGCTGTCAGTTGCACTGCCGCGCCCAGCAAGCCGATGACGCGCTGTGCCGTGTCCACGGCTTCACGCACCGAAATCGCCGAGATATTGGCAAATTCAGTGGCGACATTGCGCTCTACCGCGGTGGCAGCCGCATCATCATTGGCATAGGTTGTTGCCATCCAGCTGTGCGGCGCTGCCTCCAGCACCCCGGGGGACAGCACGAAAACGAAATTGATGCTGAAGCTTTCCCACTCAACGTCGCGGATATTGACGATTTCTGCCTTGATGCGCCGCCCAAGAACATTGAAGACAACGGTATCGCCAACCCACACACCAAGATCGAGCGCCTCTTCCGCGGTCATTGATGCCAGTGGTGGGCCGCTGTAATCACTCTGCCACCAGCTGCCAGCAATAATCTCACCCGTTTCGGGCGGGGTGGCCGACCATGTCAGCGCCCGATCCCCGCGCAATACCCAGGCCGACCCGTTTTTCATGTCGAAACTGTCGGATGACCTGCCACCAAGTTCGGAAATACGCCCGCGCAACATCGGCGTGCGGCCCACATCGCTGATGCCGGGCGTGCCCTCGGCGATCTGCATGAAGCTGTCAATCTGCGTTGGCTGAATATCGATGAAGAACCAGGCGGGTGCATCCTCGGACACGCGCGTATCGATCTGCCGGCTGATATTCGTCTGCGACAAGGCGACCGTAACCAGCACTGACAAGCCAAGGCCAAAGGCGATGATCACCGACCGCACTGGCGATCCGGGGCGGGTAATCGCCGACAGCGCAAGACGGGCCGGCACATAGCGCGGTGCTGGCAGACGGCGCAAACCGCGGACCAATATCTCTCCCAATCCGGCCAGCAGCGCAATGGCTGCCAGTGATCCGCCGATAAAGCTGGCGGTCAGCATCAGATCACGGGTGGCGGCAAAGGCAAGACCGGCGAGGACCATCAGTGTCACCGCCGCGATACCAAGATAGATGCCGCGCGGCCGGCCGGCGGGCATGCTGTTCAGCTGACGGAACAGATTGGCAGCGCGCACTTCCTCGGCCTTGGCAAGCGGCCACAGGGCAAACAGGAATGAAGTGACGACACCAAATCCGGCGGCAATGGCAAGCGGCAGCGGATAGATGGCCATTGTGATCGGAACGGTGACGTAGGATGACAGCAGATCAATGGCAAATATCGGGGCAATAGCGGCCACGACAACCCCGGCAGCAACGCCGGCCCCGGCAATCAGCATCACCTGTAACAGATAGGTGCGAAAAATCAGGCGTGCCGGTGCGCCAAGGCATTTCAGGGTGGCAATCACCGGCATCCGGCTGGACAGCCAGGCACGCACGGCCCCGGCCACACCAAGGCCGCCAATCAGCAAGGCGGTCAGGCCAACAAGAACCAGAAACACCTCGGTGCGGTCGATAAAGACATCAAAGCCGGGGGCCGCATCCAGCAGATCGCGCAGCCGCACGAACCCGTCGGCAGTCGCAGCTTTCAGGGCGGCGGTGGCGGCCACGCGTTCAGTCTGGTCATCCAGCAGCAGGCGCAGCCGATGGGTGATCATCGCGCCGGGCTGGTCAAGGCCGGTGGCGGCCAGCGTCTCCATCGACATCAGAATGCGCGGACCAAAGGTGATAAAGCTGACCGACCTGTCCGGCTCATAGGCCAGAATACCGGCAACAGTAACCTCATAGCTGCCGATCCGTGCGGTATCGCCGACCTGCAAACCCATGGCGCGGGTCAAAGCCGGATCAATCAGGATGGTGCCGGGGCCCAATGGCAAACTGGCACCGCCCTCAATTTCCGGTGTGCCAACAATTTCCGGTGTGCCAACAAGGGGCCAGCTGTCATCAACAGCCTTGAGGGCGACAAGCTTGCGTTCATCGGCATTCTGCAGCATCGCCCGCATTTCGCGCGTGCGCGCCAGCGTGCCATACTGGCGGGCAAGGCTGACCACCTCGGCGGGTGGTTCTGCATAAAGGGTGCGCATCTCGATATCGCCGCCAAGCAGCAGGCGGGCATTGCCGGAAATGCCATCGCGCATCGCCTCGGCAACCGAACCGACAGTGCCGATCGCGGCAACGCCCAGCATCAATGCGCCAAGAAACACCCGGAAACGAGACAGTGATCCGCGAATTTCACGGCGGGCCAGACGCCAGGCAAGGCCCCAGCCGGAATCGCCAGCTGGCAGCGGTGTGCTGTTATGTGTGCCGGATTGCAATGTCATTGGTGTGCAGCGCCCGCGGCGGTAACACGGTCATCGGTGATCTGCCCGTCCTCGATTGTCAGAACACGCCCGCACCGTTCGGCAAGCGCGGCATCGTGCGTTACAAGGACAAGTGCGGCGCCGGCCGCACGGGTGGCATCAAACAGGGTGGCGATCACTTTTTCGCTGGTGCCACTGTCCAGATTTCCGGTTGGCTCATCAGCGAGCAGAATGCGCGGGCGCGGTGCGATGGCACGCGCGATGGCCACGCGTTGCTGTTCACCGCCGGACAGCTGATCCGGCAGATGGGTCATCCGGTGGTCAAGCCCGACTGATGCCAGCGCGGCGGCGGCGCGTTCCTGCGCATCCTGCCGACCGGCAAGTTCCAGCGGTACGGCGACATTCTGCACGGCTGTCATGGACGGGATCAGACGGAACGCCTGAAACACGATGCCAACATGGTCACGCCGCAGCGCTGCCAGCGAATCTTCCGGCATGCGGGTGATATCAAATCCGGCAAGGTCGATCCGGCCAGTTGTCAGGCTTTCAAGGCCGGCCATGATCATCAGAAGGCTGGTCTTTCCGGCACCGCTGGGCCCCAGAACGCCGACCGTTTCGCCAGCCCCGATCGCCAGCGAGATACCGCGCAGAATTTCAACCATGCCATCGGCGCTGGACAGCGACAGGCGGGCTTCCAACAAATGGATCACGGCGGAGCTGGCCGAAGATGTGCTGCCAATGTCGGGGTCAGGGGTGTGCATATACGGAACCTGTTCTTATATCTTTGGGGGGATGACTGATGTGATGGCTGTGTGGTCTTGGCGGGCCGGCGTATCATGTCTGGACGCAGTCGGGTGTGTCTCCTAGATGAGATCGGACTTGTTTTCCATTTTTTCCGCTTCGCCAACGGGTTTCGGGACGGCATGCCGGATAGCGGCCCGTCCGGTTTTGGGCATATGGTAACCAACATGAATACAATCAACGCCATATCTTCGAATGCCGTATTTTCGAGTGCCGTATTTTCGAGTGCCAGGTTTTGGAATGCCGATTCTGCGAAGGCCGGATCTGCGCGCCTGTTGCGCTTTTGCCGTGTTGTGCTTCTGACACTGCTTTTCACAAATGTTATGACCGCAGCGCGCGCTGATACCAATAGTGATGCCGGCCGTGATATTGGCGGTGATGCAGAGGTTGTGCGCATCACCGTTCTGGGGGATTCGCTGGTTGCCGGATACGGATTGCCACCAGGCACCTCATTCCCCGATGCGCTGGATAGTGCGCTTGTTGCCGCCGGTTTCAAGGTCGAGGTGGTGAATGCGGGCGTTTCGGGCGATACCACGGCTGGCGGGCTGGCGCGGCTTGACTGGTCGCTTGCCGATGATCCGGACATGGTGATCATTGTCATGGGCGGTAATGACATGCTGCGCGGGCTCGATCCGGCTGCCACACGCGCCAATCTAGATGCGATGATCACCCGGCTGCGCGCGCAGGGTGTGGCCGTGTTGCTGGCCGGTATGCTGGCCCCGCGCAATCTGGGGGCAGATTATGTTACCGAATTTGATTCCCTCTATCCGGCGCTGGCGGCACGGCACGAAACAGGCTTTTATCCCTTCTTTCTGGACGGGGTTGCCATGGATGCCGCGCTGAACCTGCCGGATGGCCTGCATCCCAACAAGGCTGGCATTGACGAAATCACCCGCCGTATCCTGCCGGTGGTGACCGAAATGCTGGCGGGTCTGCAAGGGTGATGATCCGCACCGGCAACCGGCAATTTTCTTTGCATCGACAGGCTTCCTGCCGTACATTGCCGCCGATGGTTGCAAGGCATCATCGGCAAGCCTAAATCTTGCCATGATAATACAGCAATCTGCGATGCGTCGGCGGCTATGCAAAAGGGCATGAAAACAGGCATGAACGCCATGCTTTCAAGCCGGTTTTGACGCGAAAAGACAGTGAAAATGCCCATAGTTCCTGTGGGCGAAGAATGAGGCAGTGATCAGGCGATGAAAACGTTCAGGACATTTCTTGCAGTGCTTGTGGCGGGACTTGTTATGGCAGTCTATTCGGGCGGTACAGCCGCTGCAGAGTCCAAGCGGATCCTCAGCGAAAAAGACTGGGAAGCCTATACGTTCGAAGCGGACACGGGGCGCACCTGCTACATCACCTCGGTGCCGACCAAATCAAGCGGCAAATATGATCCGGCCAATCGCGGTGAAATTCGCGTGTTCGTATCGCACGGTCCGGACAAGGGTGTGCGCAACGTGGTCCAGTTCCTTGCCGGTTACAAACACAAGAAACATTCGGCAGTCGATGTCTCGATTGACGGCAAGAAATTCAAGCTCTTCACCATTGAGGGGCGCGCCTATGCCGAAAGCGAAGAAGATGACGTCGCCATGGTTCGCGCCATGAAGCGGGGCCGCAAAATGACCGTGGTTGGCACATCATCGCGCGGCACGGTGACAACCGACAGCTATTCCCTTTCAGGCTTCACAAAGACCAAGAACCTGATCGACAAGACCTGTAAATAGCCAGACGCGAATGCACCGGCTGGCATGAACGAGGCGGGCTGCCGAAAGGCGGACCCGAAGCCAATTTGGACGAACTATCACAGATCAGTGCCGCGCCGACAGACACTGCCGGAGAGCCGGCGCGCCGTTCAGTTCTGGAGATGAGCGCGCGCGAGCTGGAAGAGGCGGTCACCGAAGCCGGATTGCCGAAATTCCGCGCGCGTCAGCTGTGGCGCTGGGTCTGGCGGCATGGTTTGACATCCTTTGATGAGATGAGTGACCTTGGCAAGCCGGTCCGCGCGCAGTTTGCCGACATGTTCAGCCTTGGCCGTCCGGCAGTAACGCAGCGACTGAAATCAAGTGACGGCACCATCAAATGGCTGCTGCGCTTTGCTGATGGCAGCGAGGCAGAGACCGTCTACATCCCCGACAGACATCGCGGGACCTTGTGTATTTCCTCGCAGGTCGGCTGCACATTGACATGCAGCTTTTGCCATACGGGCACGCAAAAGCTGGTGCGTAACCTGACAGCTGGTGAAATCTGCGGACAGGTGTTGCTGGCGATGGATGAGCTGGGTGACTGGCCTGCAGGCAAGCCTGAGCGCCGCTTGACCAATATCGTGCTGATGGGCATGGGCGAACCGCTGTTCAATTACGATAATGTGGCCAAGGCCATGCGGATTGTGATGAGCGGCGAAGGCGTTGGCCTGTCAAAGCGGCGAATCACGCTGTCGACCTCGGGTGTGGTGCCGGAAATTGCCCGTGCCGGTGCCGATCTCGGGGTTAATTTGGCGATTTCACTGCATGCTGTGCGCGATGACCTGCGTGACGAGCTGGTGCCGATCAACCGTAAATATCCGCTTGCCGAACTGATTGAGGCGTGCCGCAATTATCCCGGCCTGTCGAATGCGCGCCGCATCACCTGGGAATATGTGATGCTGGACGGGGTCAATGACAGTGATGAGGATTGCGCCGCGCTGTTGAAGCTGATCAAGGGGATCCCGTCGAAACTGAACCTGATCCCGTTTAATCCGTGGCCGGGAAGCCCGTATGCATGTTCCAGCGATGACCGGATCGAGGCGTTTGCTGCAAAGGTGCTGAAGGCAGGATATGCCTCGCCTGTTCGCACCCCGCGCGGGCGTGATATTCTGGCAGCATGCGGACAGCTGAAATCTGCATCCGAGCGGCAGCGCGGCCAGCGTACCGGCACGGGCAAGGCGCGGGCTGATCTGGCCAGTTAATTCTTCGGGCTGATTATCAGGGTTGGTTATTATTATGGACTTATTTTGATGGTTGACGTGGTGGCCCCCTGAAATTGAGGGGTACCACCAAAAGGAAGGCGCGTCGGGGCGTGGGCGATGCGACAGGAGGCAGCGTCGCTTTACCTTGAAAATCTGCGGCGCGCCAATTACATTCTACAGTAACTGATTATCTCCCAGGGGGTACAAATGGCTGATAACCGATTTATGAATACGGCTGCTGCCGAGGCATCGCAAATCGACCTCGGATTGCGGTCTTACATGCTTGGCGTCTACAACCACATGACGACAGCATTGCTGATGACCGGCTTTTTCGCCTATGCGATGAAGTGGATGGTGCTGAATGTGGCTGGCGTAGGCCAGCTGGTCTATGGCTCCCCGCTGAAGTGGGTTGTGATGCTGGCACCGCTGGGCATGGTGTTCTGGCTGTCGGCGCGCATTCAATCAATGTCGGCGACCAAGGCGCGTAACCTGTTTTACGTCTATGCCGCCCTGATGGGTGTTTCGCTGTCATCGATCCTGCTTCTGTATACAGGCGGCAGCGTGGCACGGGCCTTCTTCATCACGGCCGGGGCGTTTGCCGGGCTCAGCATTTATGGCTACACGACCAAGCGCAGCCTGTCGGCGATGGGTTCATTCATGGTCGTTGGCCTGATTGGCCTGATCATCGCATCCGTTGTGAACATCTTCCTGGCATCGACACAGCTCGACTTCATGATTTCGGTCGCCGGTGTGCTGATTTTCGCCGGCCTGACGGCATGGGACACACAAAAGATCAAGCTGATGTATATGGCTGGTGACAGCCAGTCAGAGATGACCAAGAAGTCAATCTTTGGTGCGCTGATGCTGTATCTGGATTTCATCAACATGTTCATGTTCATCCTGCATCTGTTCGGCAACCGCGAATAGACGAACAGCGTGCATGAAAGACAATCTGGTGCCCGGCTCCCAATTTTGGGGCCGGGTATTTTTTTATCGTCTTTTGGTGTCTGACTGGAAACAGGTGACATAAATGGCAGATACACCGTCCCTTGGGCCCTATCTTGACGATGCGACTTCAGATGATGTTGCCGGCATTGTTATGGCGCTGGCTGGTGCAGCGGCGCAGATCGCCGAGCAGATCCGCCACCCCCAAACCGCGCTGGATGCAGCAGCTGGCGATATCAATGCCGATGGCGATACGCAGAAAAAGCTGGATGTTATTGCTGATTTCATCATTGAGGATGCATTGCGCGATACCGCAGCCATGTCCTATCTGTCCGAAGAGCGGGAACAAGCGGTGGCATTGGGTGATGGCGGGCTGATCGTCGCCTGTGACCCGCTGGACGGATCATCGAATATCGGTGTCAATGTGTCGGTCGGGACGATCTTTTCCGTTCTGCCGGCGGCGGGCGGTGAATTGCAGCCGGGCCGCGCGCAGCTGGCCGCCGGATTTTTCGTCTATGGCCCGCAGACGACATTGCTGATCAGCGTCGGCGCTGGCACCGCGTCATTCCGGATGGATGCGGACGGTGTTTTTCACCTGATTGACGGACAGATCAGCATTCCCGAAACAGCAACCGAATTCGCCGTCAATGCCTCGAACCAGCGGCATTGGCCAGCCGCTGTGCAGCGGTATATCGACGAATGCCTGGCTGGCAGTGAGGGCAATCGCAATCATGATTTCAACATGCGGTGGGTGGCCTCTCTGGTGGCTGAAACCTGGCGTGTGACATGCCGCGGCGGGGTGTTTCTATATATGGATGATGCACGCCCCGGGTATGAGACGGGCCGCCTGCGCCTGGTCTATGAAGCTGCCCCTGTTGCCATGCTGGTCGAACAGGCGGGCGGTCTTGCCAGCGATGGCAGGATGCCCATTCTTGATGTCATCCCGGGCGAATTGCATCAGCGCGTGCCGCTGGTGTTTGGTGCGGCAGAAGAGGTGCGCCGGCTTGAGGCGCATTATCGTGGCGAGGCGTGATCGCCCTGCTCGGCCTGCAGAACGGCTGCGAGGCCACTTTCATAATCGGGATAACGCAGGGTGATTCCCAGCTCCGGCCCGATCACCTTTGAGCCCACCTTGCGCCGCGAGACA
>ERZ802821.1544-NODE-1544-length-11998-cov-43.0816_pt1 | contig 11998 bp, 11 predicted proteins | sample MGYA00345648_ERZ802821 | MGnify/ENA primary metagenome ERZ802821 (study PRJEB30503, sample SAMEA104212357) | marine metagenome | biome: Westerlies Biome; feature: [SRF] surface water layer (ENVO:00010504) within the epipelagic zone...; material: water... | reverse complement strand
AGGGCGGCGAACCGGTCGCCGATCTGCGGGCGCGGTTCTCTCCAAATATGCGGGGCATTGAGGTGCCACCCGAGCGCGCCGCCAGCATGATTGATGAATATCCCATTCTGTCCGTTGTCGCTGCCAATGCGCAGGGCGATACCGTGATGCGCGGCGTGAAAGAACTTCGGGTCAAAGAAAGCGATCGGATTGATGCTATGGCAACGGGCCTGCGCGCGAATGGCATCACCGTAGAGGATGGCCCGGATTGGTGGATTGTATCTGGATGCGGCGCACAAGCTGTGCCCGGTGGCGCAAAATGCGCCAGCCATCTTGATCACCGTATCGCAATGTCATTTTTGATTTTGGGAATGGCCAGTAAAAACCCTGTCTCCATAGATGATGGCAGCCCCATCGCCACCTCTTTTCCGATTTTCGAAAGCCTGATGGCTGCGCTTGGCGCACGGCTTGAACATAGCCAAGAAAGTTAGGAATTAAAGTGGCTTTTACAGTTGCAATTGATGGCCCTGCAGCCGCTGGCAAAGGAACAATCTCGCGCGCCGTTGCGCAGCATTTCGGATTTGCTTATTTGGACACTGGAGTGCTCTACCGCGCCGTGGGATGGCTGCATCTTCAGGGCCAGGATCCCCTTGCAGCGGCCCACAACCTGGATCTGAGCAGCATCGATATTACCGCGCTGCGCACCGCCAAGGTCGCCGAGGCCGCCAGCGAGCTGGCCGCGATACCCGACATAAGGCAGGCGTTGAGCGAATTTCAAAAAAGCTTTGCCCGTGCGCCCGGTGGCGCGGTTCTGGATGGTCGCGACATCGGAACGGTGATTTGCCCCAAAGCCGAGGCGAAATTATTTTTAATAGCACGAGCAGAGACACGTGCCCAGCGCCGCTTTGCTGAATTGAAGCGCAGCGACAAGACCGCGCAATATAGCGATGTTCTAAAGGCCGTATTAGAGCGCGATGCGCGCGATGAAACCCGCGCCTCGGCGCCGTTGCAAGCCGCCTCTGGCGCCTATCTTTTAGACACCAGCGATTTAACGATCGAACAAGCTTGTTCAGACGCAATCACTTATATTGCCAAAATCCGAAAAGACGAGGCGTAACCATCCTAAGATTATCGGGATTTATACCTTGTCAGCTTGGTAAAATTAGCCTAAAGACGCGGCTGTTGTGACGGTAAACATACCGCAAAGCGCTAAAGATCGAGCAGGGTCGGACCATCCGGCCCTTTTGCGTTTTGGAAAAACCGGATCAGCCAATGAACCCCAAGACCGGCGGAGACAACCGCGCGGCCAGAAAAAACCAGTAAAGGAAACTGAGACCACATGGCTCAAAATACATCGATGGAGGAATTCGAAGCCCTCCTGAATGAAAGCTTCGAAATTGACACGCCCCAAGAGGGCTCAGTTGTCAAAGGCAAAGTCATCGCGATCGAAGCGGGACATGCCATTATCGACGTTGGTTATAAAATGGAAGGCCGCGTTGAATTAAAAGAATTTGCAAACCCAGGTGAAGAGGCCGAAGTTGCCGTTGGAGAAGAAGTCGAAGTCTTCTTGCGGCAGGTTGAGAACACCAAAGGTGAAGCAGTTATCAGCCGGGAAATGGCGCGGCGCGAAGAAGCTTGGGATCGCCTCGAAAAAGCCCATGCCGAAGAAGCGCGGGTTGACGGCGCGATCTTTGGACGCGTCAAGGGCGGCTTTACGGTGGAATTGGGCGGCGCGGTTGCGTTCTTGCCCGGCTCGCAAGTGGATGTGCGCCCCGTGCGCGACGCGGGCCCATTGATGGGGCTGAAGCAACCTTTCCAAATCTTGAAAATGGACAGACGCCGGGGCAATATCGTTGTATCTCGTCGCGCGATTTTGGAAGAAAGCCGTGCCGAACAGCGCGCAGAAGTGATCGGTAACTTGGCCGAAGGCATGTCGTTAGAAGGCGTTGTGAAGAATATCACAGAATATGGTGCCTTTGTGGATCTGGGCGGCGTTGATGGTCTGTTACACGTGACCGATATGGCGTGGCGCCGGGTAAACCACCCGTCCGAAATCTTGACGATTGGCGAATCGATCAACGTTCAAGTGATCAAAATCAACAAAGACACGCATCGCATCAGCCTTGGCATGAAGCAACTGCAAGAAGATCCTTGGGATCGTGTGGCCGCAAGCTACCCGCTGGAATCAGTCCATCAGGGTGTGGTCACAAATATCACCGATTACGGTGCCTTTGTTGAACTGGAAGCCGGGGTCGAGGGCTTGGTTCACGTCTCAGAAATGTCATGGACGAAGAAAAACGTGCATCCAGGCAAAATCGTTTCAACCAGCCAAGAAGTGGAAGTTATGGTTCTTGAGATCGATGGCACAAAGCGCCGCGTTTCTCTGGGCCTAAAGCAGACACAGCGCAATCCTTGGGAAGTCTTCGCTGAAAGCAACCCAGAGGGAACGCAAGTTGAAGGTGAAATCAAAAACATCACTGAATTTGGCCTGTTTGTCGGGTTAGACGGTGATATTGATGGCATGGTTCACCTCAGCGATATTTCTTGGGATGAACGCGGCGAAGAAGCGATCCAAAACTTCCGCAAGGGTGACCTTGTTCAGGCCGTGGTGTCTGAAGTGGATGTTGAGAAAGAGCGTATCAGCCTGTCGATCAAAGCCTTGGGCGGTGATAAATTTGCCGAAGCCACGGGTGGCGTAAAGCGCGGCTCGATCATCACGGTTGAAGTTACCTCAATCGAAGATGGTGGGATTGAAGTGGAATACGAAGGCGCAAAAGCCTTTATCCGCCGCTCAGATCTAAGCCGTGATCGCGCAGAACAGCGCCCCGAACGCTTCTCTGTGGGCAATAAGGTAGACGTGCGCGTAACCAATATTGACAGCAAAACGCGCAAGCTTGGTCTATCGATCAAAGCCCGTGAAATTGCCGAAGAAAAAGAAGCCGTAGAGCAATATGGATCGTCAGATTCTGGCGCTTCATTGGGTGATATTTTGGGCGCAGCGCTGAAAGGCGACGAATAAGTTCTACCACATAAACTGATAAGGCCCCCGCTCTCCCATTGGAGCGCGGGGGTTTTTTTATGCGCCGCTTAGAAACGATTCGTCCGTTTTAACGTAAACTCTAAGACATCTCTCTCTTCGCCCGTAAAAATGCCCCAAGCAAAAACAGAAACTGGTAACGATCATTAAATACCTCAAAAAAGCGGATAATTTTGCGCCATAGAAAAACAAAGCATTTCCAAACAGGATGATTATTTTGTAACCTGAGGTTATTAAAATCAAAACATAGGGGGAGGCCACGTGATTAGATCGGAACTAATACAGATCATAACGGACCAAAATCCGCATTTGTACCAACGCGATGTTGAGAGAATTGTTAATACCGTATTCGACGAAATTACCAATGCAATGGCGAATGGCGATCGGGTTGAATTGCGCGGCTTCGGTGCGTTTTCTGTCAAACGCCGAGATGCGCGCGTGGGTCGCAACCCGCGCACCGGAGCCTCAGTGGATGTTGAGGAAAAGCACGTACCGTTTTTTAAGACTGGCAAATTACTGCGCGATCGTCTGAACGGGAAAACGTAAGTCATGAAATATCTGCGCTATGCCTTTCTTATAAGCCTGGCGCTTGTTCTTATTATCGTTGCAGTGGCGAATAAAGCACCGGCCGAACTTGCCTTCCTACCGCCTGATCTTGCAAATTTGATCGGGATGAATTGGTCAATCACAGTGCCCGTTTTTCTTGTGTTTTTCTTGGGTATTATCTTTGGAGTTCTCGTCGGCTTTATATGGGAATGGTTGCGAGAATATAAATTGCGGTCGGAGGCTGCCGCAAATGGAAAAGCCTTGCGGCAGGCTGAACGCGAATTAAAAAAGCTCAAACAAGAAAAATACGCAGATCAAGACGATGTCTTGGCTTTGATCGACGAGGTAAGCTGAGCATGATCCAAAGCCCAACGCGGGTGAAAATTTGTGGCCTTACCAGCCCCGAAGCCATCAAGGGCGCAGCACAAGCTGGAGCAACTTACGGAGGGTTGGTATTTTACGAAAAATCACCCCGCCATTTAAGCTTGGCAAAAGCCCGGGAAGTGGCCTTAGCAGCGCCTCCAGGCTTCGCCAAAGTGGCCTTGGTTGTGAACCCCCAAGATGCGTTTTTAGAGGAAATGCTGTCACAGGTTCCCATCGACATTCTGCAATTACATGGAGCCGAACAGCCACAGCGCGTTCAGCAAATCAAGCGAAGCACAGGCCTGCCGATTATGAAAGCGCTCGGGATCGCAACGGCTCAAGACTTACGCGAAATTGATCGATACGCTGAAATTTGTGATCAATTGCTGATCGATGCAAAGCCCGCCCCGGGGGCCAAATTGCCGGGGGGAAACGGATTGGCCTTTGATTGGCAACTTCTTGAAAATCACACCTGGAAAATACCTTGGATGCTCGCAGGTGGTTTGACACCCGATAATGTGGCCCAAGCCGTACGCGTAACGCAGGCGCGGCAGATTGATGTCTCCTCTGGTGTAGAAAGCGCTCCGGGCACCAAAGACATGGAAAAAATGCGTAACTTCGTGGCTCAGGCCCGCCTCTGAGGCAAAACATCACCCTTTCACCTTTATATGATGAACTCTCTTTACCCGCCGAGGTTACAAAGCTACATCTTGCAAAAGCCGATTTTTGGAGGGGCGCATGCCAAACGATCTTTTTAACAGCTTCATGACCGGACCCGATGAAAAGGGCCGGTTTGGTCAATTTGGCGGCAGGTTCGTTTCAGAAACATTGATGCCACTTATTTTGGAATTGGAAGAGCAATATAACATTGCAAAAACCGATGATAGTTTCTGGGCCGAGATGAATGATCTTTGGACGAATTATGTTGGCCGGCCCAGCCCGCTTTATTTTTCTGAACGGCTCACTAAGCATCTTGGCGGCGCCAAAATCTATATGAAACGCGACGAACTTAACCATACCGGCGCGCATAAGATTAACAACGTACTGGGTCAGATTATTTTGGCGCGCCGAATGAGAAAAACGCGCATCATCGCCGAAACTGGGGCTGGTCAGCATGGCGTTGCCACAGCGACAGTTTGCGCAAAATTCGGTTTGAAATGCGTGGTCTATATGGGCGCGCATGACGTAGAACGGCAAGCGCCAAACGTGTTTCGTATGCGGCTTTTGGGCGCCGAAGTTGTGCCCGTCACCTCGGGGCGCGGCACTTTAAAAGATGCTATGAACGATGCGTTGCGCGATTGGGTAACCAATGTACGCGATACCTTTTACTGCATTGGCACCGTTGCTGGGCCGCATCCCTACCCAGCCATGGTACGCGATTTTCAAGCCATTATCGGCAAGGAAACCAAAGACCAAATGCAGGCCGCCGAAGGCCGCCTGCCCGATACCATCATTGCTGCGATTGGCGGCGGCTCGAACGCGATGGGCCTTTTCTTTCCGTTTTTAGACGATAAAGACGTGAATATCATCGGCGTTGAGGCTGGCGGAAAAGGCGTAAACCAAAAAATGGAACATTGCGCCTCGCTCACCGGCGGGCGTCCGGGCGTGCTCCACGGCAACCGCACCTATCTTTTGCAGGATGATGATGGTCAAATTCTCGAAGGGTTTTCGATTTCGGCCGGCTTGGATTATCCCGGGATAGGCCCCGAGCATTCTTGGTTGCATGAAATCGGCCGCGCAAAATATGTGGCTATTACCGATGCAGAAGCGCTTGAGGCCTTTCAACTGTGCTGCGCGCTTGAGGGGATCATTCCCGCCCTCGAGCCAAGCCACGCGCTGGCCCATGTGATGAAAATTGCGCCAGAGCTGCCCAAGGACCATATCATCTGTATGAATATGTGCGGGCGCGGCGATAAAGATATCTTTACCGTGGCCAAACATCTGAATTTTGATATGGGCACGCTTGGATAATCCACAGGTCTCACAATAAAAAACCGCCCTTGGTCTGGGCGGTTTTTTTATTTTTCGACGCTTGTTTTTGATCAGCTATTTCAGCGCATCGTGAAGCGCATCCACCAAATCTGTGCGCTCCCAGCTGAACCCACCATCCGCCTCGGGTTGGCGGCCAAAATGTCCATAGGCTGCAGTGCGTTGGTAAATGGGTTTGTTCAGCGCTAAACGTTGGCGAATGCCCCTTGGGGTCAAATTCATGCAGCCAACAATCGCCCGTTCGATGGCCGCGGCATCAACCGCGCCCGTGCCAAACGTATCGGCATATATCGACAACGGCTCTGCAACTCCAATCGCGTAGGAAAGCTGGATTGTGCAGCGTTCGGCCAAGCCAGCCGCCACCACATTTTTTGCCAGATAGCGCGCGGCATAAGCGGCCGAGCGATCCACTTTCGTTGGATCTTTGCCCGAAAACGCGCCGCCACCATGCGGCGCGGCGCCGCCATACGTATCCACGATGATTTTGCGCCCAGTGAGGCCCGCATCTCCATCCGGCCCGCCGATCACGAACTTACCTGTCGGGTTCACATGCCAATGCGTGTCACCATCAATCCAGCCATCGGGCAGCGTTTCGCGGATATATGGCTCAACAACGGCGCGCACGTCTTCAGAGGTCATTTGGGCGTCCAAATGCTGCGTTGAGAGCACAATCGAGCTGACCCCAACCGGTTTGCCGCCTTGATAGCGCACCGAGAGCTGCGATTTCGCATCTGGCCCTAGACTTGCAGCGCTGCCATTTTTACGCGCTTCGGCCAAGCGGGCCAGAATTGCATGGCTATACTGGATCGGTGCCGGCATTAATGCATCGGTCTCGGTGGTTGCATAGCCGAACATGATCCCCTGATCGCCAGCGCCTTCATCTTTGTTTTCAGACGCATCGACGCCCTGCGCGATATGCGCGGATTGTTCATGTAACAGATTGGTGATCTCAACTGTCTCATGATGAAATTTCTCTTGCTCATAGCCAATATCTTTTATGCAGGCGCGCGCGATTTGATCGATGCGCCCCATATAATCTTTGAGCTTTGTGGCATCTGACAGACCAACTTCACCCCCGATCACCACCCGATTGGTGGTGGCAAAGGTTTCACAGGCAACGCGCGCCTCAGGCTCTTCGCCGATAAAAGCGTCTAAAACCGCGTCTGAGATACGGTCGCACACCTTATCAGGATGCCCCTCTGACACGGATTCAGAGGTAAAAATATAGTCTTGTCTTGTCATGAGTCGCTCCGATTATAAAAAAGTCGCCACGTCAGGAAGCCGTTGTAGCGAGCACGATAGCAGTATTGAAACGCCCTAGGAAGGTCAACCACTGATTTGACGGCGACAGATCAAACTGAGCGCGAAGATGGCAAGCAAAAGGGCAAAAACTGTCCAAATTTTAAAGCGGCGATACAGGGTGGCTGGCAGGGGCTGCGGCACCTGCACATCGATAAAACCCGCTATATTCAGACCCAGCTCTTTAAGGCTGCGCCCATACGGGTCTATCATTGCGGAAATACCCGTATTGGCCACCCTAATCATCGGCAAGCCCTGTTCAATGCTGCGCATTTTCGCTTGCGCCAAATGCTGCTGTGGCCCGGCAAAGCCGCCAAACCAAGCATCATTTGTCAATAGCAGCAAAATTGCCGCTTCTTGTGACGCGAAAGAGACATCTTGCGGGAACACGGCCTCATAACAAATCAAAGGCACAACGGCCCCCAATGGCGCTATATTTATCCGTTTCGGGCCCTCGCCAGCGGCAAAGCCGGTTCCAAATAAATCAGATGTAAACCCAAGCCCAATCCGGTCGAGCCAACGCTCAAAGGGCAGGTATTCTCCAAACGGCACCAAATGATGTTTGTCATAAACCACTTCGGCAACACCATTTTGATCCATATATACAATTGAATTCAGCACTTTTTCATTTTCAAGTCGCAGCGCCCCCAACAGCAAAGCCGTGCCATCTGCTGCCACTGCGATTTGTTCGATCAAAGTTTCAGCATTTTCAAAGCTAACCGGCAGAGCGCTTTCTGGCCAAACCACAAGATCGACAGAGGGTTCTGCAGCTGTAAACGCAAGGGAGCGCTCAAAAAATGACTGCGAAAAAGTCGGGTCCCATTTTTGATGTTGCGGGGCGTTTGGTTGCACCAATCGAACCGTTTGCTCGGTTAAAGCAGCTTTTTCCGTGCTCAGGCGCAAATCTCCCCCGATCCAAGCCACTGACCAAACCCCAACCAAAACCAAAACCATCAAGAAAATCCGTTTTCGTAAAAACAGCCAATGAACGCATGCCGCCCAAAATACGGTGATTACGCTCAGCCCATAAATCCCGATCCAAGCAGCACTTTGTGCAACGGGCGTGTCGGCCCAGATATATCCTAAAGCCCCCCATGGAAATCCGGTCAGCACATATCCCCGCGCCAATTCGAAAAACCCAAGCGCAAATGCCAGACCAAACGGCGTTTGCAGTCGCAGCGCCAGCGCGAAAGCACAGCCCCAGAAAACCGACAACCCACCGGCGAAAAGAAGAAGAGCAAACGGAGCCATCCAACCATGCGCAACGCTATCCACCAAAAATGGCTCTACAATCCAATGCATCGAAACGGTGAAATATCCCATGCCGAGAGACCAGCCACGCCCAAAGGCTTGCGGCAGCGAACCATTCAAAGATTGATGCGTTTCCAGCCAAAAAACAGCGAGTAAAGACAGCAGCGCCAGCGGCCAAAGCGATACAGGCGGTTGACCAAACGCCAAGCCAACCCCTAAAACAAAGACAATCAAAAGCCGCCCAGAAAACCTGCTGCCCAGCCTCATTGCAGGATCATTCTGCGGCTTTGGCCACATTTGGCAGACGCACCCGCAGGCGTTTAATACGGCGCGGATCCGCGTCAAAAATTTCAAACTCTACGCCTTGCGGGTGTAAAATTACTTCGCCACGCGCGGGAACGCGGCCCGCTAACATAAACACCAACCCGCCAAGCGTTTCAATCTCTTCGCCGTCAATCGTATCATCGCTGGTTAGATCAAGCCCGGTTTCCGCACAGAAATCTTCCATCGGTGTTTTGGCCAAAGCCAAGTAATATCCCGGTTTCAACAAGGTCCAAAAACTATCTTCTTCCAGATCATGTTCATCTTCAATATCGCCGATGATCTGCTCAATCAGATCTTCGATCGTTACCAATCCGTCAACCCCGCCATACTCATCGATCACCAAAGCCATATGGCGCCGTTCGGTTTGCATTTTCGTCAGCAAAACGCCAATGGGCATCGATAAGGGCACGTATAGAAGCGGGCGTAACATTGGCGCCAATTCAAACTCATCCGAAAGCGCATCAAATCCATATTTCAGCGCGAAATCTTTTAGATGCGCCATCCCGATCGGGGTGTCCAACGTACCACTGTAAACGGGCAATCTGGTCAAACCGCTATCGCGAAACACGGCTGCAAGGTCATCACGGGAAATGGTGTCAGACACCGAAACAATCTCAGCTTTGGGGATCGCCACATCCTCTACGCGCTTGCGGCGCAAATTCATCATGCCAATATGATCGGGCTGGCGGATTAAACTTTGCGTTTGGGAGGCGCCCACCTGTTCATGTCGCGCGCGCTCGCGATCACCACGGCCAAATCTGAACCAATTCCAAAAACCTTTATCTTGCCTGAAAGGCTGCGCGCTTTGCGCCGCCCTAGCAGATCCGTCGCTATCGTCCATAACTCTCTTTCAAAAAGGCACCTAGGCCTTGGTTATCTCTTTATATGGGTTATTCACACCCAGTTTGCCAAGTATTTCAATTTCTAAACCCTCCATAAGCGTGGCATCTAAGTCACGCTTATGATCATATCCGAGCAAATGAAGCATCGAATGAACCAGTAAATGCAAAATGTGATCGGAAAATACCAAGCCGGCCGCATCTGCCTCGGCCCGACAGGTTGGATAAGACAAGGCGATATCACCCAAGCTTGGATCATCGGCCACTTGATCAAACGGGTTTGGATCTGCGCCATCTTCATGTGCTCTACGCTCTTGGCTGGGCCAGCTTAAGACGTTTGTTGCTTTTGCGTTTTCTCGAAAATCTCCGTTGAGCTGGGCAATACGCGCATCATTACAGGCCAAGATATCAATCTCAAACCGTTCCGACCTTAGGTTAAAATGCGCCAGCACCGCCTGCAAAGCCTTCACGCTTAAGCGCTCAAGTTCCGCCTGCTCCCAGCGGTAATCCTCAATCACCACCTCAACGTTCATGAAGCTCGATCCGCTCCAGCGCGCCGCTGTGGCTTCTGTGCAGCTTCCGGATCTTGATCATATGCATCAATAATCGCTGCCACCAAAGGATGCCGGACTACATCTTTGGAGGAAAAATAATTAAAGCTGATCTTCGGGATGTGCCTCAACAAACGCTCAGCATCAGCCAAGCCTGACGTGACGCCCCGGGGCAAATCCACTTGCGAACGGTCTCCGGTGATCACCATCCGCGACCCTTCTCCAAGGCGCGTTAAAAACATCTTCATCTGCATAACGCTGGTGTTTTGCGCCTCGTCCAGAACCACGAAAGAATGGGCGAGCGTGCGCCCGCGCATAAAGGCAAGCGGCGCGATTTCAATACGTTTTTCTTCGATCAGCTTGGCCAATTGCTTGCCGGGCAAGAAATCATTCAACGCATCATAAAGCGGCTGCATATAAGGATCGACTTTATCCTTCATATCCCCCGGCAAATATCCAAGCTTCTCTCCGGCTTCAACGGCGGGACGGCTTAGCACAATACGATCCACTTCACCTGAAATAAACTTAGTAACCGCCACTGCAACCGCCAGATATGTTTTACCGGTTCCCGCCGGCCCAATCCCGAACGCCAATTCATTTTTCATCAAAGATTCAACATAGGCTTTTTGCGCCGCCGTCCTTGGCTCGACGGGTTTTTTGCGGGTTTTGATCTCAAGCTTGGCACCCGTGAAAAGTTCCATTTGTGGCAGTTCTTTTGCTTCAATGCCCGCCGCCAATCCATCACTCATACGGATTTCACGGTCAACATCCCCTGGGTCAACGCTGCGACCACCCTCTAGCCGTTGATAAAGGCCCCGCAAAACAGAGAGCGCATTTTCGCGCGCCTCCTCTTCCCCGAAAACAACCAATTCATTGCCGCGGCGAATGATCTGCACTGCCATTTTCTGTTCGATATCTGCTAGATTTCTGTCAAATTCACCGCATAGGTCGATCAACAATCGATTATCGGGAAACTCTATCAGGCTTTGCGGCGGTTGTCCGCCTTCCTTCGGGGTAGAAAACAATCCTGACGCCACATATCACTCCTAAATAACTTTCTAAAACCCTGCCAAGAGCAGCTATGGAACGCAAGCGCATCTGGCGAGGTACGAACAAATAAAACCACAAATACGGGATATACTGCCCATGGAACGCTCAAATTGGACCGCAAAGGGCCAAAAACACGCTGTGTCAGGGCTGCGCGCTTGGCCGATCAAAGCAATTCACCGGTTAAAGAATTGGTTAGGCTTTCGACGATCCGCACCTGGCGCAACTCGCCTATCTCAACATCCGGCGCATAAGCATGGACGGCATGCAGATGCTCTGATTTACCGACCATTTGCCCCGCATCGCGGCCCGCTTTTTCAAACAACACCGATACTTCTCGCCCCACCATGCGTTTTTGTAAGCTGCGCTGCTGCGACCAAAGCAGATCTTGCAAACGATGCAACCGCTCTGTTTTTACAGCTTCTTCTACTTGTGGGCGTTCTGCGGCGGGCGTTCCCGGGCGGGTGGAATATTTAAAAGAATAGGCCTGCCCGTATTCGACGGCGCGCACCAAATCCATCGTGGCTTGAAAATCTTCTTCTGTTTCTTCAGGAAACCCGACGATAAAATCACCTGAGAGTAAAATATCAGGGCGCGCTTTACGGAGCTTTTCAATCACCCGCAGATAACTTTCAGCGGTATGGGCGCGGTTCATCCGTTTCAGAATTTTATCCGAGCCTGATTGCACCGGAAGATGCAAATAGGGCATCAATTTTTTGCAATTGGCATGCGCCTCAATCAGCGCATCGCTCATGTCATTTGGGTGGCTGGTG
>ERZ802821.1540-NODE-1540-length-12018-cov-19.1094_pt1 | contig 12018 bp, 14 predicted proteins | sample MGYA00345648_ERZ802821 | MGnify/ENA primary metagenome ERZ802821 (study PRJEB30503, sample SAMEA104212357) | marine metagenome | biome: Westerlies Biome; feature: [SRF] surface water layer (ENVO:00010504) within the epipelagic zone...; material: water... | reverse complement strand
TTATTTTTCCAAAACATTTAATTGATTTAGATCTAATTAGTTTATTTTCAAATACAATAATCTTAGTTTTGTTATCAAGCTTTGTTTTAATTAGTTTTGCTTTTATTTCAAATTATGGAAATAGATTATCTAGAAGTAAGTTTTTAGAAATTTTAACTACTTTCTCAATCTCTGGTTATGCTATTCCAGGAATAATCTTAGCTGTAGCATTTATCACTTTTATTTCATGGTTTGATAATAATATTATTAGTTTTTTTGAACTCAAAAATATTAAATCTATTTTTATTGGATCAATTTTAGGTTTAGTTATAGTTTACTTTATAAGATTTTATTCACTGGCAAGTAATGGAATTAAGTCAGGTTATTTAAAAATAAGTTATTCAATTGATGAAAGTGCTTATTTATTAGGATATTCAAAGTTTAAAACTTTTAAAAATATTCATATACCTTACTTAAAAAATTCTATTCTATTGATTGGAATTTTGATTTCTATTGAAGTTATAAAAGAGTTACCAATTACACTAATAATGAGACCTTTTAATTTTGAAACATTTGCAACCCAAGCCTATATTTATGCCTCTCAAGATTTACTTGAAGCTGCAGCTGCACCTTCATTATTCCTTATTCTTATTGCAAGTTTCTTTATTTTAATTACATCTAGATATATTCTTAAGGATTAATAGCACTATGGCACAAAACTTTTTAGAAATTGAAAATGTTACTTTTGCAGCAAGTGATAAAAATAAAGTTAATAATGTCTCACTAAATATAGAGAATGAAGGAGATATTATTTGTCTGCTAGGCCCCTCAGGAATTGGTAAGACAACAATATTAAGAACTATAGCAGGCCTTGAGAAAATTCAATCAGGAAGAATTTCCTTAAAAAATAAAACTATTTCATCTAAAGATGTTCATGTTGAACCAGAAAACAGAAATATTTCTCTGGCGTTTCAAGATAATTCACTATTTCCACACTACAATGTTCTTCAAAATATTCAATTTGGAGCCGAAAGAAATAAAAAAAAGAAAAAAAATTTAACTATTAATGAAGTTATTAAATTTCTTCATTTAGATCATGTTAAAGATAAATTTCCTCATCAAATTAGTTCTGGAGAAGCTCAAAGAGCAGCATTAGCAAGGGCATTACTTTCTAAGCCAGATTTACTTTTATTAGATGAACCATTATCAAATGTAGATCAAAGTTTTAAAGAAGAAATTCAAGTTAAGCTTAAACAAGTTTTAACTGATTTAAAAATTACTACAATTATAGTTACGCACGACTCTTATGAAGCGTTTTATCTTGGAAGCAAATGTGGAATAATTTTAGATAGCCAATTGAAACAATATGATGACCCTTATAATGTTTATCATTTTCCAAACTCTGTAGAGGTTGTAAATTTTTTAAATAGAGGGATTTTAATTCCAGCAAAAGTTACAGGAGAAAACAGTTTAGAAAATGAAGATCTAGGAACAATAAATGGAAATTTTACTAAACATTATCCAAAAGGTTCCGATGTTCAATTATTATTGCAACCAGAGGATCTTGAGCATGATGATCAGAGTAATTTGAAGTTAGAGGTTGTAGATAGAAAGTTTAGAGGTACCAACTTTATCTACACTTTAAAAACAGGTAATGATCTATTGATACCAGTTTTTGTACACTCTCACCACATGCACCAACATGAAGTTGATGAAAAATTTGGTATTAAGAGACCAATTAATATTGATCATATAGTTTGTTTTTAATAAAACAAAATTAAATGCTCTCAAAAAAACAATTATTTACTAGAGGAATGCTTGATGTTGCACCTCACATGTTATCAGTAATTCCATTTGGAATTATTTGTGGAGCAATTGGTGTTGAACTTGGATTTAGTCCATACCTAGTATATGGGATGTCAATTATTATTTTTGGTGGAGCATCTCAAATTGTATTTCTTCAATTATTGTCAGGTGGAGCATCTTCATTGATAGCAGTTACATCTGTGGGTATAATTAATTCTAGACATTTACTTTATGGAGCAGTTTTATCAGAGTACTTAAATAAATTATCCTTTATTAAAAAATTATTTATTTCCTATATAGTCGTAGATCAAGCGTTTGCAGAGTCTGCTAAATTCTTCAAAAATAACAAGTCAGAGAAGTATTTACATTATCATTTAATTGGAGCTGGCTGCACTCTTTGGACTTGTTGGCAAATTGCTACATTGGCAGGGATTATATTGGGCTCCTTTGTGCCAGAAGAACTTGGACTAAAATTTACTATTCCTTTAACTTTTATTGCAATCGTTGTTCAAGATTTAAAAAAATTAGATCATGTTATTGTTATGTTAGTTTGTGGGATTAGCTCATTATTATTTTTTAATGCACCATTAAAATCCTACATAATAATTTCACCAATTATTGCTTTGTTTGTAGCTTCATTAATATTGAGGTTAAAAAAATGACTTGGCTATCAATAATTATTGCAGGCTTATTAACTTATTTTACAAGAATGGCTATGATAGCTTTAGTAGGAAGAGAAATGTTAAGTGAAAGAGTGAAAGAAGTTTTGGCATATGTTCCTTCTGCAGTGTTTCCAGCAATAATTTTTCCTGCAATTTTTATAAATGATTATGGAACATTTGTAGAAATACATGATCCAAAAATCTTTGCTGCTATAATTGCAATTATTGTTGGATATTTTTCAAAAAGTATAATTTCAACCATTCTATCTGGATTATTTTCTTATTGGTTATTAATCTTTTTTATTTTTAATTAGCACCAAGTTGAATATTTCTACTAACATTACTTTCAATCAATTTAGGCTTAGCTAAGTTTAGCTTAGACATAATGTCTACATATTCATCAACACTTTTCACTTGCAATCTAGGATTAAATTTTTTTTCATTTCCAATTGTACTTGAAAACTTACCATTATAATCATGGCCAGGATAAACTAATGTTTCTTCAGGTAACTTTAAAAGATTATTAAATAAAGAGTTATAAGCATCTTTAGAACTTCCATTTTGAAAGTCTGTCCTACCGGTGCCATTAATTAAAAGAGTATCTCCAGTGAAAAGATAATTATCCAATAAAAAACTATAACTATCTGAGGTATGTCCTGGTGTATATAATGATTTTATTTTTAAATTATCAATATCAATTATCTCACCATCTTTAACTTTTATATCAACCATATCAGCTGGAGTATGCTCACCCATAAGTGTTGTGCAATTAGTTGCTTTTTGTAATTTGGAAGCCCCAGTTACATGGTCAGCATGAATATGAGTATCAATTACTTTTACAAGTTTTAAATCAAGATTTTTTAAAAGCTCAATATACTCGTTAACATTTTCGATAACTGGATCAATTATTATAGCCTCGCGACCTTTTGCCGAAGCAATGATATAAGTATAAGTCGATGATTTAGTATCAAAAAGCTGTTTAAAGATCATTTTTGAGTTAATTCACTTACTTGTTAATAAAATTTAAATATTTATATTAGAATCATGTTAAAGCATATTATTAAATTATTACCAACAATCATTTTAATTTTTTTTAGCACTTTAACTGTTGCTAAAGCACATAATCATTTTCCAATTACAACTGAGTCAAAAATTATGATTGAAAGAGGTAAAATTGCATATCAAAATTATTGTGTTTCATGTCATATGGTTAATTTAGCTGGAGCAGAGAATTGGAAAGAAATGGATGAAGATGGTCATAGAAAAGCTCCTCCTTTAAATGGAACAGGACACACGTGGCATCATGATGATCAAACACTGCATGCAATAATTAAATATGGATTAGCAAAATTAGTAAAAAATTACCAAGGTAAAATGATTGGTTTTGAGGACAATTTATCTGATAAAGAAATTGATAGTGTATTGGCTTATATCAAATCTTTTTGGCCTAAAGAAGAATATGAATATCAGATAAATTTAAGCAAATAATTATGACAGCTAGTACTTTTAATTGGTCTTGTTCAGATACATGGAAAAGAAGTGCAAAAAATACAGCATGGTGTTTATTAGGTTGTGCTATTGGAGATTTTGGAACAATATTATTTTTTCAATTAACAAAAATTCCATTTCCAGTTTTAGGGATTATGACATTAGCAATTATAAACGGATTAATTACAAGTATAATTCTAGAAACCATTATACTTATGAAACAAAACTTTGATTTTAGAAATGCTTTAAAAACAGCTCTGGGAATGAGTTTTATTTCAATGGTAAGTATGGAAGTTGCAATGAATTTAACAGACTATCTATTGACAGGTGGAGCCATATTAACTTGGTGGGTTGTGCCAATCATGTTGATTGTAGGCTTTCTAACACCTTGGCCATATAATTATTGGCGTTTAAAAAAATTTAATATTGCGTGTCATTGAACTTTAAAATCTTAAATAGATTCTATTTAAATACCAAAAAAGAGAAATAGCTCTTAGAATCATAAAGATACAAAGAGAAATCCAAATCCCAGTATTAAATAGAAATTTAATTAATAATATTGAAATTAACAAATAAACTAAAACTGAAAAGATCATTGCATTTCTTAATTCTTTTGTTTGAGAGGCTCCTATAAAAATACCGTCAAATTGATAACAAAAAGATGAAATTACAGGTAAAATTATTAACCAAATTACATAAGATGAACTTAACTTTCTGATTTCATCTATATCTGACATAAAATTAATCACAAAGTTGTTAGTAAAAAAGAAGATTATAGAAATTATTAATCCTGATATCGAACTTAGTATAAATGAATTTTTAACAATATTTTTAAAAAGAGTTAAATCTTTTTTTCCTAATGAGTAACCAACTATTCCTTCAGTAGAAAAAGCATAAGCATCCAATATAAAAGCAGATAGAAAAACAAGATTGATTAATATAGCATTTGCAGCAACATAATCCTCACCAATTTGTGTTCCAAGATAAGTGAACCATAAAAATGAAAAAGTTAATAAAATTGTTCTAATAAAAATATTTAGATTAATGTTAAATATATTCTTAATTTTTTTTAAATTAAATATTTGAGTAAAGTTAATTGTAATTTTGGTATATTTTGACAAATACCAAAACATATAAATCAAAAAAATTATTGATGTAATTAATGCTGAGAAAAAGGTTCCATAAGCAACACCCTTAATATTCAAATCAAATTTTGTGACAAGAACTACACTTATTAAAATATTCAAAATAGAAAAAAAACCAACAGCAAAACTAGAAGTTTTAGTTTTTTGTAATCCAACAAATAATCCAGTTATAATGTATAGTGTTAATTCCCCTGGAGCTGAATAAACTCTAATTCTAAAATATTGACTATAAAGATCTTTAGTAGCTTCAGATAAATCAAAAATCTTTAGACTTAAATTTAATATAAAATTTTGAATTAAAATTAATATTATTGATATAGTTAAAACAAATAAAAGATTTCGAATTATAATATTTAAGATTTCTGAATGGTCATTTTTTCCATTAGCTTGAGACACCATTCCAACTGTGCCCATTCTTAAAAAACCAAAACTCCAAAAAATCATTGAAAATAAATTGGCTGCAACAGATGTTGCTGAAAGGTAAGATAAACTTCCTAGATTTCCCATTAACGTTGTGTCAATAATTCCAACCATTGGAATTGCTAAGTTGGCAAAAAATATAGGAATTGATAATTTTAAGATATATTGGATTGAGGATTTTTGCATTTTTTATCTTTAAAACTGTATTTAAATAATTTTTGTAATGATTTAAATACTATAAATGGTTTCACTTAAAAATTGGGATAATAAAACTTGGTTATCATCAAATAAATATATTCACTCTTTCAATAAATTTATATTAAAACAAATAAAACTTAATAAATATTCTAGAGTTTTAGATATTGGATGTGGTAGAGGAAAAATTATAGCTAATTTATCGAGTAAACTTAATCTACATTATAAACCTATTGGTCTAGATATTGAAAATCATAAAGACAAAAGTAAAAAGATTATTTTTAAAAATACAGATGCTTTATCCTTCATTTCAAAAACTAAATTCAAGTTTGATTTAATCTTAATAAAACAAACAATTCATTTATTAAAAAAAAAAGAAATCAAAAAACTTCTGTATATTTGTAAAAATAAACTTAATGCTAATGGTAAAATTATAATTTTAAGTTTAGACCCAGAAAAAAATGAAATTCCAACCTTTTTTTTAATGAAAAAAAAATTACATAAATCATTAAAAAGAGACAAAAGTTATTTTGATTTAATTAAAAAAAATTATCCAAAAATAATTATTAAGCAATTTATATTTAAAGTTAAAATTTCAAAAATAAAATATATTCAGATGATAAAAAAAAGATATATTTCTACTTTACTTAGTTTTAATGAAAAACAAATAGCAGATGGTTTAATCGAAATTAAGAATAAATATAAAAAAGAGTTAAAGTTTAAAGATAGATTGATTTGTTTGATAATAAGAAACTAGCTAAGTAATTTTTTTCAATAAATTGTCATTAAAAAAAAATTTATGAATAATAACAGCTAATACATGTAAAGCTATTAAAGTTATAATTAAATAATTTGAAAAGACATGTACATCATAAAATATTTCGGCTAATTCAAAATTATCATTTAATTTAATTTTTTTAAAAAATATTATTAAAGTCTCTCCATTGAATAGTTTTTTTAAAATTCCTGAAATTGAGATGGATAAAATAGTCACATATAATAATACGTGATTCATTTTTGCTAAAAACTTTTGTCCTTTAAAAATACTTGCATCTAATTTTGGTGTGGGGTTAATAATATTTTTAATTAGTCTAATTATAACTAAATAAAATATGGTTAGACCTAATATTATATGTATATTTTCAAATGTAATTCTCTCCTCACCAAAATCTAAATCCACTAGATAAAAACCTAAGGGAATTTGGATAAAAAGTAAAATTGCGCTGAGCCAATGTAGCAACTTTGAAAAAACACCATATTCTGTTACGGTATTATTTAGATGCATGATTTATTTAAACATATAAAAATAAGTATTAAAATATTATTATTGTCACTATTTGGTATTTTTGTGACTACAGCGAGTAACTCTGAACAAAGTTCTGAGGAAATAATTAAGAATAGAAAAGCTTTATTTAGTAAAAATTATAATACAGCTAAAAAAGTTCAATCACTCTCATCGAATGGTGATTTTGATGATGCAAAGATATTAATGTTAGAGATGAGTGAAAATTATAAAAATTTAAAAGAAATGTTTCCAGATAACTCTAAAGAGGGATTTAAGACCGGGTCTTTGCCGGTTATTTGGGAAGAAAAAGATGCTTTTAATGCTTTAATGCAAAAAGCATCTGATGATATGATAAAACTTGCTTCAACAATTGAAGAAACAGATAATGTTAGAGGTACAATTCGACAACTAATGTGGAGTAATTGTAAAGCTTGCCACAGTAGGTATCGAGCACCACATTAATTTTTAAAAAAATGATCCCTCAGAAAGTTAAAGAACATTTAGAAGAATATATTAATCAAGAAGTTTATGTACAAGTAGCAATAATTAAAGGTAAAGAAAAAGGTTCTACAAAATCTGCAATTGATAAATATTTTAATACGAATCATTTTAAAGATCTGTCAGAAGGAAAACCGTATGATCATTTTATAGAAGGACTTAAAGATAAGTGTCTTGGAAAATTAAAAAATTCTCCTATGAGAGACAAACAATCAGATGACAAGATTATTCAAGAATTACAAAAAAAATTAAACAAACTAAATAATGATGAACTTGATAATACATATTGGGAAATTGAAACTGGTGAATTTTTTTCAAAAGAGCAAATACAAGAGTTAGAAAATAAACGAAATGATTTAATTAATGAATTAGATATTATTAAAAATAAGGATAATGTTTTTAAAATTATAACAAGATATTGTAAAAGTTATGAAGAGTTGTGCCAAAAAAAATATCCAGAAGCACCACTACCTTTGGAAATATTAAAATCTATCAATTAGTTGTTTTTTTGTTGTAAAGAGCAGTTTAATAAAATTAGATTATTGTAATATGTAAATTAAACTCTATATATGTATCTCCAAAAATGTCTGAAAATCAAATAATCATTAACAATCTATCAAAAGTTTATAACAATGGCTTCAAAGCTTTGGAAAAAGTAAATCTTAATATTAAAAAAGGGGAAATCTTTGCAATGTTAGGACCCAATGGTGCTGGTAAAACAACTCTAATCAGTATTATTTGTGGAATAGTTAAACCATCATCAGGTAAAGTTACAGTTGATGGTTATGATATTATAGATGATTATAGAGAAACTAGATCGAGAATTGGATTAGTACCTCAAGAATTAACATTAGAACAGTTTGAAACTGTGTTTAACAACATAAGTTATTCAAGGGGTTTATACGGAAAGAAACCTAACCCAAAACATATAGAAAAAATTCTTAAAGATTTGAGTCTTTGGGATAAAAAAGATCAAAGATTAAGACAATTATCAGGTGGAATGAAGAGACGAGTTTTAATAGCCAAAGCTTTATCTCACGAACCATCAATTTTATTTTTAGATGAACCTACAGCTGGTGTTGATGTTGAGCTTAGAAAAGATATGTGGAATGCTGTAGAAGAGTTAAGAAAATCAGGAGTTACTATTATTTTAACCACACATTATATTGAAGAAGCTGAAGCGATAGCTGATAGGGTAGGTGTTATAAACCAAGGAGAAATAATTGTAGTAGAAGAAACAAAAGAATTATTAAAAAAAATGGGTCAAAAAAAATTAACTGTATATCTTCAAGAGGAAGTATTAGAAATTCCAAATAGCTTGAAAAAATACAATCTTAAAATTAGAGAAGATAATATATCCCTGGATTATACTTACAATGTTCAAGCAAAACAAACTGGAATTACAAATTTACTTCAAGATTTAAAAGATGAAGGTTTAAAATTAAGAGATTTGAAAACAGAGCAAAATTCACTAGAAAAAATATTTGTTAGTTTGGTAAAGGAGAATAATGAAATTTAATTATCTTGCGTTTAAAGCAATTTATTTTCATGAGATGGATAGATTTCGAAGAACTTTATTACAGTCTTTGTTGTCACCAGTTTTATCTACATCTTTATATTTTATAGTCTTTGGTTCTGTGATTGGTGGTTATGTTGAAAATATTGATGGTATAAGTTATGGATCTTATATTGTTCCAGGATTATTGATGTTAACGCTATTAACTCAATCAATTAGTAATACTTCATTTGGAATTTTCTTCCCAAAATTTAATGGAACTATTTATGAAATATTGGCAGCACCAATCTCTACTCTTGAAATTGTTCTTGCATTTGTTGGTGCTGGTGCAACTAAAACTTTAATAGTTGGAGTTGTAATTTTTATAACAGCAACCTTTTTTGTTGAAGTTGAAGTTAAATACCCATTATTAATGATTTTCCTATTATTATTAGTTGCTTTTACATTTGCTTTATTTGGTTTTTTAATTGGTTTGATGAGTTCTAACTTTGAACAAATGTCAATCATACCAACATTGGTTATCACCCCAATGGTATTTTTAGGTGGAAGCCTTTATTCTTTAGATATGTTGCCACCATTTTGGCAAACAATCACATACTTTAATCCAGTAGTTTATTTGATTAATGGGCTTAGATTTGCATTTTATGGCGTATCTGACTTTAATATATGGATCAGCATTAGCTCTATGGTTTTGTTCTTAATTATTTGTATAACTGTTGTCTCAGTCCTTCTTAAAAAAGGTTATAATATTAAATCTTAACTGCTACTAGCAATTTTCTTTTTTGGATCGTAAAAAGGTTTTTCAACAACAGTACAATTAAATTTACCTTCATTAGAAATTACTTCAAATTTATTACCTATTTCTGTTTGTTGAATTTCAACCATTGCTAAAGCAATATTCTTTTTAAGTCTTGGAGAGTAAACAGCTGAAGTAACTTTACCAATTATTTTATTATCTTTTTGTAACTCCCAAAATGTAGTGTTAGGTCCTTTTAAAGGTTCACAATCAATTTCAATACCAATTTGTTTTCTTTTAATGCCATCTTGTTTAATTTTTTTTAATGCATCTTTACCTACAAAATTTATATCTGCATCTAAATTTACAAGTCGGTCTAATCCCAGTTCGAATGGGTTGGTATTTATGTCAGCATCTGCATGGTAAGATAACATTCCACCTTCAATTCTTCTTATTGATGATGTATGACCTGGCTGAAGACCATGTGTTTTTCCAGCCTCCATAATTTTTTCATATAATTCATTACCTTTTGATCCGTCTCTTAGATATATTTCATAACCCAGTTCACTTGACCAACCAGTTCTTGAAACTATTAATGGAATACCATCTAGATCGTATTCTCTTAACCAATAATATTTTAATTCCCTAATACCTTCTCCAAATAATTTAACCATGATTTCTCCTGAGTTAGGACCCTGTAATTGCAAGGGAGAGACATCTGGTTCTTTGATTTGAACATTTAAACCTGAGTTAACTGCAACGCCTTGTGCCCATAACAAAACATCACTATCAGCAAGGGATAACCAAAAATGATTTTCAGCTAGTCTTAATAAAACTGGATCATTTAATATACCACCATCATTATTAGTGATTAATACGTATTTACATTGACCAATTGCAAGTTTTGATAAATCTCTAGGTGTAAGCAATTGTATAAATTTATAAGCATCAGGACCTGTTATTTCTACTTGTCTTTCAACAGCAACATCGCAAAGAATAGCTGTTTGAATTAGGTTCCAAAAATTCTGTTCAGGATTTCCAAAATCTCTTGGGATATACATGTGGTTATAAACTGAAAAACCTGTCGCGCCCCATTTTACAGTAGAGTCAAAATATGGTGATTTTCTTATTTGTGTACCAAAACCAAAGTTTTTATTACTCATTTTTTGTTCCTTAACAGTCTCTTGTAATCATTACAAACAAAAAAATAGCCCAATTAAGGGCTATTTAAAATAATTTGAGGGAAACTATTTTTATTTAAAATTGTTCAGATTCAGTTGAACCTTCCATTGCAGTAGTAGAACTTGTGCCACTGCTAATAGTATTTGATACAGAGTCAAAATATGAAGTTCCAACCTCTCTTTGGTGCTTAACGCTAGTATAGCCATCTTTTTCTCTTAAGAATTCCTGTTCTTGAATTCTAGAGTAAGCAGTCATACCTTCTTTTTTATATTTTTCTGCAAGTTCAAAAATTGCAATATTTTGTGTATGAAAACCAGCTAAAGTTATAAATTGGAATTTATATCCCATTTTGGAAATCTCTTGTTGGAAAGAAGCAATTTCATCATCATTTAAATGCTTTTTCCAATTAAATGATGGAGAACAATTGTATGCTAATAACTTTCCAGGAAATTTTTCATGAACTGCATCAGCAAATTTTTTAGCTTCTTCTAAATTTGGTGTCGCCGTTTCACACCAAATCAAATCTGAATATGGAGCATAAGCAAGGCCTCTAGATATTGCTTGATCAATTCCTTGTTTTACATAAAAGAAACCTTCTGGTGATCTTTCACCTGTTAAAAATGGTTTATCATTTTCATCATGATCATTTGTAATTAGTTTTGCAGCATTTGCATCTGTTCTAGCTAAAATAATAAGTGGAACATTAGCAATGTCTGCAGCTAATCTTGCAGCCTTTAGATTTTTAATCATAGTTCCAGTTGGAACTAAAACTTTACCACCCATATGACCACATTTTTTTTCACTAGCTAGTTGATCTTCAAAGTGAACACCAGCAGCACCTGCTTTAATAAATTTTTTTGCAAGTTCAAATACATTTAATGGTCCACCAAAACCTGCCTCTCCATCTGCAATAATTGGTAGCATATAATCAACTCTTTTTTCTGTCTTCATATCACCATCTTTTAATTCCATATGTTGAATTTGATCAGCTCTTATTAAAGCATTATTCATTGACTCAACTAATTTTGGTGCACTATCATAAGGATACAAAGATTGATCAGGATACATTTCTCCAGCACTATTTGCATCTGCTGCTACTTGCCATC
>ERZ802821.1537-NODE-1537-length-12053-cov-10.8382_pt1 | contig 12053 bp, 12 predicted proteins | sample MGYA00345648_ERZ802821 | MGnify/ENA primary metagenome ERZ802821 (study PRJEB30503, sample SAMEA104212357) | marine metagenome | biome: Westerlies Biome; feature: [SRF] surface water layer (ENVO:00010504) within the epipelagic zone...; material: water... | reverse complement strand
CAATCTCTATATTGAAGTCATTCATCAAGCTTGAGCGAACCTTTGCATCATCACTACCATCTGGAATATATACGCTGTTAAGCTGAGGGAGTCTGCTTGATTCATCCACTAAGTAGTTTATTCCAAGCTTACTTAGACCATCCCTAAGGATTAAATGGTTTGCTTTGTGACGCGCCCATGAATTTTCTAATCCCTCCTCAGTCAGCATTACTAGGGACTCATGAAGCCCATAGAGAGTGTTGACAGGGGCTGTATGATGATAGGCACGCTTTGCACCTTTGCCCCAATAACCCATCACTAAATTAAGATCTAAGAACCAGCTTGTCACAGGCGTATTTCGATTTGTAAATTTGTGTATAGCTTTTTCACTAAAACTAACAGGTGATAATCCTGGCATTGCTGATAAGCATTTTTGTGAGCCGGAATAGATCGCATCAATGCCCCAGTCGTCAACCCTAAGCTCAGAGCCAGCCAAAGAGGTAACCGCATCAACAATCGATAGGCAGCTATGCTTATTGGCTAATTCACAGAGCTGCTTTGCATCTGATATTGCGCCTGTAGAGGTTTCTGCATGCACAAAAGCTAAAATTTTAGCATCCGGATTATCAATTAAAGCTTGTTCAACTTTTTGTGGATCCACCGGTTTGCCCCAGTCATCATTAATGATGACTGCCTCACCGCCAACACGAATGACATTTTCCTTCATACGTGTTCCAAATACTCCATTAATGCATACAATGACCTTATCTCCAGGCTCAACAAGGTTTGCGAAGCAGGCCTCCATGCCAGCTGATCCTGGGGCTGAAATAGGCATTGTTAATTCATTTTCAGTCATGAATGCGTACTTTAACATCTGCTTAGTTTCATCCATCATTTCAATAAATGCAGGATCAAGATGCCCTATAGTTTGTCTGGCCATAGCATTTAAAATTCGCTTGTGAACATCAGATGGGCCAGGCCCCATTAATAGTCTCTTTGGTGGTAGGAATGATTTCATTTTTATTTTATTGGTTAGTTTTAAATTCCTGCTGCCAGTGACTACAATACTTCAAAGCCAATAAAAACAAGATATAATTTTTTGTTAATTATCTAAGATATAAAAAAAAATATTAGTAATTAAATTCATAACCGCTTGAATTTAATTTTAAATCGATCCGGTCTATTTTCTTTATGATAGAAATACCGATAAAAACTTAAGGTCAAAGGTGTCAATAATTTCTCAGTTAAGTAAGTCATTACCCAAAAACATTGTCATTAGTGGTGATGAAAATACTCGCCCTTTTGAGTGTGATGGGTTGAGCGTTTATAAGCAAAAGCCACTAGCTGTTGTTCTTCCAAATGAACTCAGTCAAGTCAAAAAGGTGCTGGAGATTTGTCGAAAAAATAATACACCTATCGTCACTAGGGGTGCTGGAACAGGGTTATCTGGTGGAGCTATGCCTATAAAGGACAGTGTAGTATTGGGACTCTCAAAGTTGACTAAAGTCATCTCTATTAATCCACAAGAGCAAACAGCCATTGTTGAGCCGGGCGTTAGGAATTTAGCAATTAGTGAGGCTGCAGATGAGTATGGACTCTATTATGCACCGGATCCTTCATCTCAAATTGCTTGCACAATTGGTGGTAATGTTGCTGAAAATGCTGGCGGGGTTCATTGCCTTAAATATGGTTTAACTGTCCAAAATATCGAGTCAATAAAAATAATGACTATTGAGGGTGAAGAATTAGTTTTTTCGAGACAGGATGAGGGGCTGGGTCTTTTAGCATTAATGACTGGATCGGAGGGTTTGTTAGGGGTTATTACAGAAATAACCGTAAAGCTGACTAAAAAACCCGAGGTTGCTAAGTTGGTTATGGCTGGTTTTGACAGTGTTAGAGATTGTGCAAATGCAGTTGCCGACATTATAAAGAATGGAATTATTCCAGCAGGTCTTGAAATGATGGATGAATTTGCAATAGAGGCTTCTGAAGAGTTTGCAAGACCGGGTTATCCTTTAGGATCGAAGGCATTGCTGCTATGTGAGCTAGATGGGTCAGATGAGTTAGTGAGTAATGATTTGGAAACAGTGCTCAGTTTAATGTCAAAGGCCAGCTCAGTTAGAGTTTCAGAAAGTGAGGAAGAGAGGCTTCTGTTATGGAAGGGGAGGAAGTCAGCCTTTCCTGCCGTTGGACGAATATCACCAGACTATTACTGTATGGATGGAACAATACCCAAAAGACATTTGGGCGATGTTCTCGAAAAAATTAATGCCCTATCAAAGCACTATAGTTTAAGAGTGGCTAATGTATTCCATGCAGGTGACGGCAATCTACACCCTTTGATTTTATATGATGCAGGAGTGCCAGGCGAGTTGGAGAGGACAGAAGAGTTTGGAAATGAAATACTAAAGCTTTGCATAGATGTGGGAGGAAGTATTACTGGAGAGCATGGGGTTGGTGTCGAAAAGTTGGACGCCATGTGTTACCAGTATAGTGATTCTGAGCTAGATGTTTTCCATCAAATAAAAGCCGCTTTTGATCCTCAATCACTTCTCAATCCAGGCAAGGCGGTGCCTTCGCTTCATCGATGTGCTGAATTAGGAAATATGCATGTTCATCATGGGAATCTTCCACACCCAGAGCTAGAGCGATTCTGATCATGCAAACGATTGGAGAGATTCAAAAAAAAGTTAGAAATGCAAGTCAGCTTAGAATAACAAATTCTGGAAGCACCTCTAGTTCAGAATTATTGAACATGATTTCTTACTCTGGAGTGGTTGAGTATTTTCCCGAAGAGCTAGTTATTACCGTTAAATCAGGAACCTTAATAAAAGAAATTAATCAGGTTTTGGGAGAGAATAATCAGGCACTTCCTTTCTTTATAGAGAATTCTGATAAAACGATTGGGTCTTTATACTCAACCTCAGGATCTGACTTTTCCGACAGTGTGTTGGGCGTGCAAATCATAAATGGGAAGGGCGATTTGTTAAATTTTGGTGGCCAAGTCATGAAGAATGTAGCTGGATATGACGTCTCAAGGCTTCTAGTAGGATCGATGGGCAAGCTTGCGGTGATAACTCAGATCAGTTTTAAGGTCTTTCCTGAAAAGATGGTCCAGGAAAGAAGCGTTAGGCTTGAAAAGAGAAGCGGTGATTCGCCTCTGAGAAAGCAAATTGAAAAAAGACTTAAGGATGTGTTTGATCCTTACGGAGTATTCGTTTAATGCATGCAGAGATAAAAAATATTAATGTTTCAGATGCATCAAGAGATAAAGCAAACCAAATTATCGAGTCTTGTGTGCATTGTGGTTTCTGTTTGGCAACCTGTCCAACGTATCAGTTACTGGGCGATGAACTGGACTCACCTAGAGGAAGGATTTATTTAATTAAGTCTGCTCTAGAGCAAAACCAGTTTAGCCTCAAATCATTGAGGCATATGGATCGATGTTTGACCTGTCGCTCATGTGAAACTACTTGCCCATCTGGCGTCGAGTATGGCCAGCTCCTTGAGATAGGTCGAGATATTATGGAGCCTAAAAGAGGAAAGTTGCAGTCTCTTTATAGGTACATAGTGAGAAAAACTCTTCTATCTCCGATAGTCTTTAGGCCTATCGGGTATTTTTATCGTCACTCCAAGATTACTTCTAAATCTGCAAAGCCAGAAAAAGCAAACTCAACAGTTCTTTTGATGTCTGGTTGCGTTCAGCCTTCACTTGCGCCAAACATCAACCATACTATTAAGAATGTATTGTCCAAACTGAATATTGAAGTATTAGAGTCTTCTCAGGCTCAGTGTTGTGGGGCTCTAGACCAGCACCTTTCAGCCACAGATGATGCACTGAAAAAAGTGAAACGAAATATTGATCATTGGACTCAACAGCTTGAATCAGGATTAGAATCAATTATTTCTAGTGCAAGTGGATGCGGGGTGATGATTAAGGATTATCCGAAGCTCTTTAAAAGTTCTGACCCGTATTTTCAAAAGGCGTTATTTGTCTCATCAAAAACCAAAGACATCGCTGAATTTCTCTCAACCAGGGATTTGAGTGGTCTCAATCTATCAGAATTAAATGTCACTTATCATGAGCCTTGTACCATGCAGCACGGACAAGAGCTTGGCGGTTTAGTTGAATCAATACTATCTCAATTTGGATATATTAAAAAAACTGTCAAGGATTCTCATATTTGTTGTGGATCTGCCGGTGCATACTCAATTTTTGAGACTAAAATATCAAACCAGCTCAGAGACAACAAGATTGAAAATTTAAATGCTTCAAAACCTAACATGATAGTAACAAGCAACATTGGATGTTTAATGCACCTTCAAAAAGGAAGCTCTATTCCCGTGAAGCATTGGGTGGAACTTCTGGATGTCTAGAAGAAGAAAGTTAAAACCTAAAGTCTATGAAATTCAGATTGAGTCTCTTTCTCATGAAGGAAGAGGCATCTCTCACATTGACAACAAAGTAATTTTTACTAGGGGCGCCTTACCAGGCGAAAAGGTTATAGCCTCCAGAACTCTATCTCGCGCTAAATATGAGGAGGCTGATGTCGTCGAGGTCATTGAGTCCTCTCCTGACAGAATCGAGGCAAAGTGCTCGGTGTATGGAATATGTGGTGGATGCTCCTTTCAACACCTATCCAGTGTAAATCAAATTAATGCAAAAAATGATTGGCTTCAAAGTGCCTTTTCAGGACAGGCAAAAGTTCAACCAAAAAACTGGTTAGAGCCAATTCAAGTTGAGAGTTGGGGCTATCGCCGAAAAGCCCGTTTGGGAGTTCGTTATGTTGCTAAAAAAGAGAAAGTTCTAGTTGGCTTCAGAGAGAGAAAATCTTCATTTGTCACAGTTATGAGTCGATGTGAAGTTTTGCATCCCTCCCTAGGTGACAACCTTGAGCTACTCTCTGATTGCATTGAGTCGCTTAGTATTAAAGAGCAAATTCCTCAGATTGAAGTAGCGATTGCTGAGCAAGATACAATTTTAATCTTAAGGCACCTTCAGCCATTAAATGATAATGATGAAAAGGTTCTTGCTGAGTATGCAAAAAAACTATCCATTACATGGTACCTACAGAGTGGAGGTTTAGAAACAATTAAACCTCTCCAAGACTCAGTTCAGTTGACATACTCGCTTCCAGGCCACTCAATTGAAATGTCTTTCCTTCCTAATGACTTCACTCAGGTTAATTTTGAACTCAACAAAAAAATGATTGATCTGGCATTAGATCTCCTCAATTTAACTAAAAATGATAATGTCATTGATCTTTTTTGTGGTCTTGGCAACTTCACACTCCCGATCTCAAGGTATGTGAATAGTGTTGTTGGTATAGAAGGGGATAAGGGTCTTGTCGAGAGAGCAAAAGAAAACGCTAAAGTGAACGATATTACTAATGCATCGTTTTATAAGGCAGACCTTTTCGAAGATGTGACAGGATTTGAATGGTTCAGAGGTAAGACATACAATAAAGCATTGATTGATCCAGCAAGAACCGGCGCCATAGAAATTGTTGAGCTTTTACCTAAGCTCAAAGTTGAGAGACTCGTCTATGTTTCATGCAACCCAGCAACCTTGGCAAGAGATACTGCAAAGCTAATTGATTTAGGATTTTCCTTAGAGAGCGCTGGCGTTATGGACATGTTTCCTCAGACTGCTCATGTTGAGTCAATCGCACTTTTTGTTCGAAAAAAGCAACCTTAGAGTATCATTATTTAAAAATATCAGGAAATAAAATGAGTTATAAAAGAAACCTACTTCCAAAAATGGCTGTTGAGCGAATGAATAAGAATCCTGAGGCAGTTTTGATTGATGTGAGAACCCGAGCTGAACATAAGTATGTGGGTTTTCCAGAGAACTCAATTCTGATTCCTTGGTTTGATGAGCCAGACTTAGAGTCTGACCCAGATGCTTTTTATGCCTCTGTAATCGCTGAACTGAGTAATCGAAGTGATGCGATGGACACAGAGCTTATTCTTATTTGTAGAAGTGGATTCAGGTCTAATGAGGCTCTAAAGTGTCTTCAAAGCAAAGGCTTTACATGTGTTTCTCATGTTGCTAGTGGCTTCGAGGGGGACTTGGATGAGAACGATCATCGTGGAAATCTAAATGGCTGGCGAAATGATGGTATGCCTTGGTCTCAAGGCTAAACAATTTCTAGCTTAGCATAGGAGCTAATTAGCCACTTTGTGCCTACTTTTTGGAATTTGATTTGAAGGCGCATCGAATCCCCGCTTCCCTCATAGTTCATTATGGTTCCTATTCCAAATTTAGCATGACTGACAACCTGGCCAATAGCATAGATAGAATCTGTAGAACTTGATACCCTTTTTTGGGGAGGGTTTTTTACATCCTCAAATGATGTTATTACTGAATCACTATTGGGATTTTTAATATAGTTTAAAAAACTCCTAGGAATTTCATCTAAAAACCTTGAGTTCATCGAGTAGAAAGATTGTCCATGGATGAAGCGTCTACTAGCATAGGAAAGGGTTAATGAGGACATCGCTCTAGTCATTCCAACATAGCAGAGCCTTCTTTCTTCATCAAGTAAATGAGGCTCATCCTTACTCTGCCTTGAGGGGAATAAATCCTCTTCTAGACCAACCAGAAAGACAACTGGAAACTCCAGCCCCTTTGCTGAGTGTACCGTCATGAGTTGAACACACTCATTATTGTCAGGTTTAGAGTCACCGCTAGAATCAAGTGTTGCAAGGGCAATGAATCCTTCAGTCTCACTCATTTCGCTCTCTTCTTCGTGAACATACTGCTTGGCAGCGGTCACCAGTTCTTCTAGATTTTCTTTTTTACTTCCTGCCTTGTCAGTTTTATCATTTGAGTAATGGTTCATGAGTCCTGACTGAATTAGAATAGTATCAACTTTCTCACTTAGATCAAGACTGTTGACGGCGTCTGTCATTGACTCGATTAAGTGAATAAAGTTTGTGAGGGCGTTAGATGCTCTCGAAGGAAGAGAGTCTTTGATTGCTATAGAAGATTGGAATAAATCGGTATGGTTTTCAACTGAATGGGACCTTATTTTTTCAATGGTCGATAACCCAATGCCGCGAGTTGGAAAATTCACAATTCTCTCGAAAGCAATATTATCTGAAGTATTCTCAGTAAGGCGAACGTAACCCATGGCATCTTTAATTTCAGCTCTCTCAAAAAAACGTAACCCACCATATATTCTGTAGTGGATATTTCTCCTGATTAGAGCTTCCTCAAAAACCCTTGACTGGGCATTAGATCTATAGAGTATAGCGCACTCACTCAGGTTCCTTCCCTGATTAAACTGGTTTTCAATTTCACTGACGACATAATGAGATTCTTCAGTTTCAGTCCTAGCATTAAAAACATTGATTAAGTCACCATCACCAGACTCTGTCCATAGAGACTTTTCAAGTCGATTTTGGTTGTTAGCAATCAGCGCATTTGAGGCGCTTAAAATATTCCCCGTAGACCGATAGTTTTGTTCAAGCTTGATAACCTCTATGGGTTTAAAGTCATTTTCTATTTTTTGTATATTTTCAATTCTGGCTCCTCTCCAACCATAGATCGACTGGTCATCATCACCTACACAGAAGATATGATTATTCTCGTTATGAAGTATTTTTATGAATTGATATTGTATGCGGTTGGTATCTTGGAACTCATCAACTAGAATGTGTTTAAACTTTTTTTGATAATGCCCTAGTAAGTTTTGATTGTTTTTCAGTAGCTCATAGCTCTTCACTAAAAGGCCAGCAAAATCAACTAGGTCATTCGCTTGGCAGTGTTTTTCATAGAGGTCAAAAACCTTAGCACTTTGCTTGACAAAAAAATTATAGCCCGCATCAATACTTTGAGGCTCTATCCCTTCATCTTTTTGTTGATTGATGAACCACTGAACCTTTCTGATAGGGAACTTGCTCTCGTCTATGCTATTCTCCTTCATAAGGCGCTTAATTATTCGATATTGATCCTGTGCATCAAGAATTTGAAAGGTGGGCGAGAGATTAGCATCAATTGCGTGTGTTCGTAAAAGCCTATGTGCGAGTGAATGAAAGGTGCCAACCCACATTCTACCTATGGGTTGATATAGAAGTTCACTCAGCCTCTCCTTCATTTCGTTGGCAGCTTTATTAGTAAAGGTGACAGCGAGAATATCATCAGAGTGATGATTTTTTTCAGATACTAGGTAATGAATTCGATGCGTCAAAACACGCGTTTTCCCGCTTCCTGCACCAGCAAGAATTAAAGCGTTGATGTCTTCGGATAAAGTAACCGATTGATGCTGTTTTTCATTCAGTCCATTTGCAATTGGTGGTGAAATCATAATGAAGTTATCTTAGGTAATTGGTGAGATATATTTATTCAGATCTTCAACTGTGATTTCCCCCATAAAGGTTTGAAGTAGCTCCCCTTCAGGGCTATATATAAGCGTTGTAGGCATGCCGACAATTTCTCCAAAGTTGGTATATTCAGAGTCATTGATGTGTGTATAGAGAACTATTGGATAGTTAATCGAAAAACGTTCAATAAACTCATCAATCACTTCAAGGTTGACAGGTTCAAAGTCCAAGCCAAGAATTTCTACATGGCCTGAGTTTTCTTTGTAAAACTCTACAAATGCTGGTATCTCTTTTAAGCAGGGTGTGCACCAAGAGGCCCAAAAATTAACGACCAAATACTTACCTCGCGTATTTTTTTCTGTAAAGATATTTCCATTAGTATCGGTCAATTCAAAGGTCAATTTTGGGGCTGATTCATACCAGGGCATGAGTTCTTTGACCGAGTCAACTACTTCGCTAAAACTCAGCGCTTGGCTTGCATGAAAAGGGGTTATTAGGAGGAGTATAATAAGAAATTTTTTCATGAATAATTACTATGAGTACTAAGATTTATCACAATGCCCGCTGCTCTAAATCTAGAGCAACTGTTGCTATTTTAGAACAAAACGATGTAGACTTTGAGGTTGTTAATTATCTTGTTAATCCCCCAAGCGAGTCAGAACTCAAGTCAATATTAAAAGACTTGGACATTAGCGCTAGAGAACTGCTTCGAAGAGGAGAGTCTAAGTTTAAAGAGCTTGGGCTTTCTGATAAGTCATTGAGTGAAGACTATCTTATAAAATCAATGCTAGAGTTCCCTATATTAATCGAGCGACCTATCGTTAGAACAGAGAAGGGCATTGCAATCGGAAGGCCTCCTGAAAACGTCAATTCAATTCTTTAAAGCTACCTAACTTCTATGATAGGGGTGATTACTGAGTAGGCTATAACCCCTGTAGATTTGCTCTACCACAAGCAATCGAGCCATCGAGTGAGTCAATGTTAAGTTTGAGAGACTCCAGATTAAATTACATTTCTGTTTTATGTCACTTGACAGCCCATCTGCGCCTCCAATAATCAAAGCCACATTCTCTGCGTTAAGCTGCCATTTTTCAATTGATTTTGATAGCTCTTCACTGGTTTGTTGTCTGCCCTGCTCATCAAAAGCAATTAATAGGGTCGAGTTTGAAGCGGCATCTAAAATTAATTTTTCTTCAAGGCTTTTAGCTTGTTCTTCACTTTTTGATCTCCTGCTTTGAGATTCAATTGAGGTGATGGCAAAGTTGTAGTTTTTGGGAAATTGTTTTTTGTAATGTTCAATGCCTTCAGATATCCAGTCAGGCATTTTTTTTCCAACAGCAATGAGATTAATCTTCATCTTCCTCGATGGACCATAACTTCTCTAACTTATAGAATTCTCGTGTTTTTTCTGTCATGACATGAACAATGACTTCGCCAAGATCAACTAGCACCCACTCACTAAATTCAACACCCTCAGTCCCTAAAACAGGCATATTAAGTCTCTTGGCTTCGATACTTACATTGTTGGCAATTCCTCTGACGTGCTGAATAGATCGTCCAGTTGCAATGATAATGGCCTCCATGTCATCACTCAGTTGCATTACGTTGAGTGTGATGATGTTTTCTCCTTTTAATTCCTCAATAACGTTTTCAACAACTTTTATCTGTTCAGCAAGTTTCATATTTTTTGAAGAAAGTTTATAACGGAGGAGGGCATCAAGCCTTCAAGATTTTGGTTGGAGGCAATTTTACCTCTAATATTGGTTGACGAAATATCGATCAGCTGAGAATTAGAAAAATATAAAAGCCCACTCGGTTTCTTACTCAAGTCATTCTTATCAAGAGCTAAATCAAAAGTATCAAGGTTTTTTTGAAAGGATTGATTAGTCTTTCTTGGAAGGATAATTAAATGAACTAATCTAGCAAATTCATCCCACTTTTTCCATGTTTTAAAGTTAATAAAACTATCCATCCCAATGATGAGGCAAATTGTCTTTCCCTTAAATTCTTTTATTAATTCAGCTAGAGTATCAATCATAAAAGAGTTTCCTCCTCGGTCAATTTCTCTAGTATCAATTTCAAGGGAGGGATACTTTTTGATAGCAAGATCGAGCATCTCTAGCCTTTGGGTGGAGGAATAGTGAAGTGAATTTTTATGAACAGGCTCAAAGCATGGCAAAAGGAATAAACGCTCAAAATTAAGCTCTTTTTTAATTGATTTTGCAGTATTGAGATGTCCTAAATGTACGGGATCGAAGGAGCCGCCATAAATTCCTATCATAACAAAGCATTTACCTCATCTAGGGTCATAGGAGACATTGGGTAAGTTCGAGTAGAGTCATGAACATGCATTCTGTAACGAACGAATGTATCTTCATCTTCAATTAGTAAGAAGGGGTTGGCTCTTTTCTGCTCTGCAATTGTAGTTGAAATTTCAGAGCCATAGTTATGCCCGCATAACAAGTGAATATGGTCAGGGACCTGAGCAATGAGTTTCTTAAGAGAATGATATAGAGTGACTGGGTTTGAGCCAGCAAGACTGCAGATACCTACCCCATAGACAAACAAAGTATCACCTGCAATCAGGTGCTCATCCAGTAGATAGCAAACACCTCCAGCAGTATGTCCTGGCGTTTCAATAATTTTGACTTCAATGTTTCCGAGTGTAATGATGTCTCCATCAGTAACCGTATGAACTGGATTCTCAATGTTTAAATAAGGGACTTCATTCACGCCGGCAGTTATTTTTGCTCCTGTTTTATTTGCTATGTCGTCCACTGCATTAGTATGATCCCCATGCCAATGCGTAATCCAAATATCTGTGAGAGTGTAGCCTTTATCACTAATTTTTTTTAGAAATAAATCAGGCTCCCATGCAGGATCAACAATTGCGCATGTTTTAGTTGACTCATCAAAAATAAAATGAATTGAGTTTTCATAAGCGCCAATATGATAAAGCACTTCTATTGAGTAATTATCGCTGTTATATATTTTTTCCATAATTATATTTTACCAATTTTGACTTGACTGAAATGATATACAGATTATAATTTACGTTTTTGCTAACAACCCAGTTTTTTGGGGCTATAGCTCAGCTGGGAGAGCGCAACACTGGCAGTGTTGAGGTCGGCGGTTCGATCCCGCCTAGCTCCACCATAGCAATAATGATTTTGTCCGGTTCGTCTATCGGTTAGGACTCCAGGTTTTCATCCTGGCAAGAGGGGTTCGATTCCCCTACCGGATGCCATTTTTTTGATTAAGCAAGTTAAATATAGCTTGCTTAATCATAGCAAAGTCCTCTAAAATTTCTTTTGTCCCGTTCGTCTAGTGGCCTAGGACGCCAGGATTTCATTCTGGAAACAGGTAGTTCAAATCTCCTACGGGACGCCACCTTAAGCCAGATTTAAAACGCAATTAAATGGTCAGTTGATTTGACCTAAATCGCCTTTGATAATTACTCAATCTACTCTTTGTTAAAGTTGTTATATTGTTTACATAATGATTAAATAAAGGGGTTTTATGAGTCATATTATTTATGAACCAGTCAAACAGAGGCTGCAGCGAAGTGAATTAGCTGTTCCAGGATCAAATCCTAAAATGTTTGAAAAGGCATTAAAAAGTTCAGCGGACTATGTCTTCTTAGATTTGGAGGATGCAGTTGCTCCTGATGATAAAGTTCCAGCACGTAAAAATGTCATTGAAGCTATTAATGACCTGGATTGGCAGGGTCATGCAAAAACTATTTC
>ERZ802821.1529-NODE-1529-length-12097-cov-55.4892_pt1 | contig 12097 bp, 7 predicted proteins | sample MGYA00345648_ERZ802821 | MGnify/ENA primary metagenome ERZ802821 (study PRJEB30503, sample SAMEA104212357) | marine metagenome | biome: Westerlies Biome; feature: [SRF] surface water layer (ENVO:00010504) within the epipelagic zone...; material: water... | reverse complement strand
CTTCAAACGCTATTTGCCCTCGGGGCTGTATGGTCGCGTGGCCTTAATTTTGGTGTTGCCGGTGGTGCTGCTTTGGCTTGTGGTCTCCATCGTATTTATTCAGCGGCACTTTGAAGGGGTGACCGAGCAGATGAGCCGGGCCGTGATCAGCGAGCTCAGCTTGTTAAGTAAGCGGCTGATCGCGGATCAGGGTTTGACCGGAACGACGGAAAACTTGGCCAATGCTTTGAATATCACCATTGAAACCGTTGCTGCCGATGCGCCGGATTTGGCAACTTTTCGGCATTTTTATGATTTAACTGGATTGGTTGTTGTAAAAGAGTTTGAGCTAATGGACAGTTTAGTGGCGGTTAATCTTGATGCGCCTAAATTGGTGCATCTGCGGCTTGATTTGGCGGGAGCATATTTTGATATTGAGTTTTCGCGTGACAGGGTGTCGCCGTCAAACCCGCACCAGTTGATCGTCAATATGGTTGTATTTGGTGTGTTTTTTACCTTGATTGCGTTTATTTATCTGCGCAATCAATTGCGGCCAATCACCCGTTTGGCCGCCGCGGCTGAGGCCTTTGGCCGGGGGCGAACCCTACCATATCACCCCTCTGGAGCGATCGAAGTGCGCGCAGCGGGGCGGGCGTTTTTAGATATGCGTGCACGCATTGAACGCCATATTGAACAACGCACAATGATATTATCGGGCGTTAGTCACGATTTGCGTACACCTTTGACACGGTTGAAGCTGGGTTTATCTATGCTCGAGCATGACGATCGCAAATTGCTAGAACGCGATGTTGATGAAATGCGCCAACTTTTGGATGAATTTCTTTCCTTTGCCCGCGAGCAGGGCGATGAAGGGGGCAAATCAGAGGCAACCAATCCGTTCGAGTTGGTTCAAATGATTGTACAAGATACGACGCGCGCCGGACATTCGGTCTCTTTGCGCTGCAATCCAAGCACCATTCTCGTTGAGATGCGCCCGCTTGCGATCAAGCGCGCGCTTGAAAACTTGATTATGAACGCGGTGCGGTATGGCACAAAAGCGGTTGTTGACCTTCAATATGATGCGCGCAGCCTGGTGATTTCCGTGGAGGATGACGGGCCAAGTATTCCACCGGAGCTTTATGAAGAAGCCATGAAACCATTTTCGCGTCTTGATCCTGCGCGCAACCAAAATAAAGGATCGGGGGTTGGTCTTGGGCTTCCCATTGCCGCTGATATTGCGCGTGCTCATGGTGGCCGTGTTGAGTTGTCTAAAAGTAGAGATTTTGGAGGCCTTTGCGCGAGCCTTATCATTTCGCGTTAGATGAAATTTGGCGGTTTGGGGATTGCAGATTTTACTGGTGTTAATTTAAAGGATATAAATATATACTTTTGTATTGATAAATATCTTTTTGTCCTTTAAGAGAATGGGTAGGCGAAACATTTTGGATGCGTTTTGGTTTGGGTGGCTTTGTTGGTTTTGTGTGCCCGGCGCGTTTGTAGATGTTGCGTATGCGTATTGGTGACGAGTTTTGTGGAGGGGCTGCTTATACTTCTTTAATACGGCTTTATGATTAAAGGCGCTTTAAGAGGAACGCACCCCCCACGGTTTCTTTCTGAACAGATGAAAATTTTACGCTCGAATATGGCTGGCAGCTGCTTTCGGATCGGGAGCCAGTCTTTTTTTTTGTAAAATGCCTATGCTTTAGACCTCATAGAAATTTAGCATTTTTTATGGTCAAACGCGCGTGGTAGAACGCTTAAGTATGTAACATTTGTGGTCTCGGGCCCCTCAAAGCATGCTTGCAGCATTGCTTCATTATCATCTTTCCTTTTGGCAGATTTAACTTTAGCACAGATGTCTAATCAAAGGAGACGCCTGTGCCTATTTTGCAGTTCTTCCGTCAAAATAGTGCCTGGTTAGGAGCAGGGGCTTTGCTGGCATTTATGTCAAGCTTTGGCCAAACCTTCTTCATTTCTATCTTTTCAGGCCATATTCGGGCCGAATTCGGCCTCTCACACGCGGCTTGGGGTGGGTTTTACTCTTTGGGCACCACGGCGTCGGCGATTGTGATGGTTTGGCTGGGCACTTTAAGCGATGTCCTCCGGACCCGAGTTTTGGGGCTTTTCGTTTTATCTGGTTTAATGGGGGCAACGCTTGTGATGGCCAATCTGTCGCATGTGTTTTACCTGCCTTTTGCAATTTTCGCGTTGCGTTTATTGGGGCAGGGCATGTGCTCGCATCTGGCCGTGGTGGCTATGTCGCGCTGGTTTGTGGCCAATCGGGGGCGCGCGCTGTCGATCGCGGGATTGGGATATTCGTTCGGAGAAGCTTTTCTGCCCGTATTGTTCGTGTTTTTGATGGGCTTTGTGTCGTGGCGCTCTTTATGGTGCGTTGCTGCAGGGATGCTTTTATTGTCTTTACCAGTTTTATTTCGATTGCTGCGTCAAGAGCGAACCCCGCAATCAATGGCGGAAGATAACAGTTCCTTGGGAATGGATGCGCAGCATTGGACGCGCGGGGCGGTCATCCGCCACCCGCTTTTTTGGTGCATGATGCCGGCATTACTAGGCCCTAGCGCGTTCAACACGGCGTTTTTCTTTCAACAGGTGCATTTCGCGGCGGTAAAAGGCTGGGATCATTTATCGTTGGTAAGTTTTTTCCCGCTATATACGGGGGCCGCGGTTTTGGCGATGCTGGCATCGGGCTGGGCGCTTGATCGTTTTGGCACCCCAAGGCTGATCTGGTTTTACCAATTGCCCATGTCGTTTGCGTTCTTGTGCTTTGCATTCGGACAATCGCAGATGATGTTCGTAACGGGTCTGCTGTTTCTGGCGATCACAGCCGGCGCAAATACAACGCTTCCAAATGCGTTTTGGGCTGAGTTTTATGGCACCCGGTATTTGGGTGCGATTAAATCATTGGCGGCCGCGATTATGGTATTGGGCTCTGCGCTTGGGCCGGGCATCACCGGTGTGATGATTGACTGGGATATAGGATTGGAAACTCAATATATCGCCGTTGCTATATTCTTTGTGTTGAGCACGGTCGTAATGTCATTTGGGGTATGGCGCGCAGCGCCGCATTTGCCTAAATCGATTGTTGCAGATAGCCCAAGCAGCCTTTAAGCGCTGCAAAATCATCCTCAACCAAAAAGATCGGAAATTCCGACATGTAATCTGAGAAGACGCCTTTGTCATGAAAGGTCGCGCCGAAATTTTTAGGCGTCACAAACGGCGCGATTGCGCGAGAAACCCCGCCAATCATATAAATGCCACCGAGGGGCAGATGTGCCAGGGCCAAATCTCCGAAATAAGAGCCCATGATTGATGCAAAGCATGCCACAACGTGGCGTGCCTCGCGCTGTCCATCCTGCGCGGCTTGCATAACTTCGCTCGCGCTGCGCGGCTGCTCGGGATCAAAAAATCTGTTTAAGGTTTCCAACCCGTTGCCAGACAGCACGGTTTCAACAGATGCAAACCCCCGCTCAGCTGCAATCCAATCAGATAATTCGCGCTGCAGCGCGGTTGCAACGGGTAACCGAACATGCCCAGCCTCCGCAGGTGGCACCAGCACGCCTTTAGAGGCAGGATAAGCCGCCGCGATATTGAAGCCGGTTCCAATTCCACAGACCAATTTTGTGGTCCCGGTTTTGGCTTTTGAAGGACCATAAAGATGCTTGAGGCTTTCCAAAGGCAGAACGTTTAGCGCGTATCCTTGGGCTTGCAGATCATTGAGCAAGCCAACATGATCGGCTTGGGTGAGCGCGCGCAATCGATCCGGGCAAATTAGCCAGTCCAGATTAGTGACTTTTATCACCCCGTCGCGAAGCGGCCCCGCAGCTGCAACACAAATAGCTGTAACCTTGCTTAGGTTTTGCGCCTGCATATAGGTTTTGATAATATCTTCTAAGCAGCCATAGCCTGCATTCGAAAATTTTTGAATTGTTTCAGGGTTCAACGCGGTATCATCACTCAGAGCGACGCGGGTATTGCTGCCCCCCAAATCAATCAAAATATAGGTGTTATCAGCCATTTTTTATCCCCGAGCTGCCGCCTGCTTCTGCTTCATCTGCTGTTTAGAGGCCTAAAGGCGATTGCTCAAGCCGATAGATCGAGCAAATGTTACAGAATGAAAGATCAGAGGGAAAGGCCACGTAAAACCAAATGTTCTATATTTGTTCTCAAAATTTGATTGGAGACTCAGTTTAATCAGCCTATGTTTGGTTTGTAGAGTAAGGAACATCATGGCAGATCAAAAATTCATCTCTGTGCGCGGTGCCCGCGAACATAACCTAAAGTCAATCGATGTGGATATTCCACGCGATCAATTTGTGGTGATAACAGGTCTTTCCGGATCCGGAAAGTCATCGCTGGCCTTTGATACCGTTTATGCTGAAGGGCAACGGCGCTATGTTGAATCGCTCAGCGCCTATGCCCGTCAGTTTCTTGATATGATGGAAAAACCGGATGTCGATCAGATTTCTGGCCTGAGCCCTGCCATTTCGATCGAACAGAAAACCACCAGCAAAAACCCGCGCTCCACGGTTGGCACAGTCACCGAAATTTATGATTACTTGCGGTTGCTTTTTGCCCGGGCTGGCACGCCCTATAGCCCTGCCACTGGCTTGCCGATTGAGGCCCAGCAGGTGCAAGACATGGTCGACCGCGTTGCGGCGATGCACGAGGGCACCCGCGCCTATTTATTAGCCCCGATCGTGCGCGATCGAAAGGGTGAGTATCGCAAAGAATTCCTTGAATTGCGAAAGCAAGGGTTTCAGCGCGTGAAAGTGGATGGCGCTTTTTATGAGCTGGATGATCCGCCCACCCTGGATAAGAAATTTCGCCATGATATCGACGTTGTGGTTGATAGGATTGTGGTGCGTGCGGGCATAGAAACCCGCCTTGCCGATAGTTTTCGAACCGCGCTTGACCTCGCCGATGGTATTGCCATTTTGGAAACTGCCCCGGATGAGGGTGATCCTGAGCGGGTTACCTTCAGCGAAAATTTCGCGTGTCCGGTGAGCGGCTTCACAATTTCGGAAATTGAACCGCGTCTGTTCTCGTTCAACGCGCCCTTCGGTGCATGCCCGGAGTGTGACGGGTTGGGGCAGGAGCGGTTTTTTGATGAGCGCTTGGTGGTGCCGGATGAAACTCTGAAAGTGCGGGATGGTGCCATCGCACCATGGCGGAAGGGAAAGAGCCCATACTTCACACAAACGATCGAAGCAATTTCCAAACATTTTGGCGTGTCCATGAATGTCAGTTGGAAGGATTTGCCTGCCGCCGTTAAAAAAGTATTTTTGCACGGATCAGGGGATCAGGAGATTAAATTTCGTTATGATGACGGAGGCCGCGTTTATCAGGTAACCCGCGGTTTTGAGGGTGTCATTCCGAATATGCAACGGCGCTATCGCGAGACTGACAGTTCGTGGGTGCGCGAAGAGTTTGAAAATTACCAGAACAACCAACCCTGCGGAAGCTGCAATGGCTTCCGCCTGCGCCCCGAGGCGCTGGCCGTCAAAATTGCCAACTTGCACGTGGGTGAACTTGTACAAATGTCGATCCGAGATGCGCTGAGCTGGTGCGAGGGCGTGCCCGAACATCTGAGCGATCAAAAAAATCAAATCGCGGCCGCGATTTTGAAAGAAATCCGAGAGCGGCTTGGGTTTTTGAATAATGTGGGCTTGGAATATTTAACCCTCAGCCGCAATGCGGGCACCTTATCGGGGGGCGAAAGTCAACGGATCCGGTTGGCCAGTCAGATTGGCAGCGGGCTCACGGGTGTTTTATACGTGCTTGATGAGCCCTCAATTGGCCTGCATCAGCGCGACAATGACCGTTTGCTTACCACGTTGAAAAACCTGCGCGATCAAGGCAATACGGTGATTGTGGTCGAACATGATGAAGAAGCAATCCGCGAGGCGGATTACGTGTTCGATATCGGACCAGGCGCGGGTGTTCATGGGGGGCATGTTGTGTCCCGCGGCACGCCAGCAGAGGTCGCGGCCGATCCAAACTCTCTTACAGGGCAATATCTTCAAGGGATAAAAGAGATCGCGGTTCCTGCGGTAAGGCGCAGTGGGAACGGCAAAATGCTCACCGTGGTTAAGGCCACCGGAAATAACCTGAAATCCGTTACGGCGGATTTTCCGCTTGGCAAACTGATCTGCGTTACAGGGGTGTCAGGCGGTGGTAAATCCACGCTTACAATCGAAACCTTGTTCAAAACGGCCTCGATGCGTTTGAACGGGGCCAAACAAACACCAGCCCCCTGTGAAACGATCAAAGGTCTCGAATTTCTTGATAAGGTGATCGATATCGACCAGCGTCCGATCGGCAGGACGCCGCGCTCAAACCCCGCCACGTATACGGGTGCCTTCACGCCCATCCGCGATTGGTTCGCAGGATTGCCTGAGGCAAAAACCCGCGGGTATAAGCCCGGCCGGTTCAGTTTCAACGTGAAAGGTGGGCGCTGTGAAGCCTGCCAGGGCGATGGGGTTATCAAAATTGAAATGCATTTCTTACCCGATGTCTACGTGACCTGCGAAACCTGCAATGGCGCGCGCTACAATCGCGAAACGCTGGAGGTTAAATTCAAAGGCAAAAGCATTGCAGATGTGCTGGATATGACGGTCGAAGATGCGCAGGCGTTTTTTCAAGCGGTGCCATCGATCCGTGAAAAAATGGATGCCTTGGTGCGGGTGGGTTTGGGCTATATCAAGGTCGGCCAACAAGCCACAACGCTGTCGGGCGGTGAGGCGCAGCGCGTCAAATTGTCAAAAGAGCTGGCAAAGCGCTCGACGGGCCGTACCCTTTATATTCTGGATGAACCGACGACGGGCTTGCATTTCGAAGATGTACGAAAATTACTAGAAGTGCTGCATGAATTGGTGGATCAAGGTAATTCTGTGGTGGTGATTGAGCATAATCTGGATGTTGTCAAAACGGCAGATTGGATCATTGATATCGGTCCTGAAGGCGGTAATGGGGGCGGGCGCATCGTGGCCGCCGGAACTCCGGAAACCATCATCAAGAAGAAAAGCAGTTACACGGGCCATTATTTGAAGATGTTGCTCAAAGACCGGAAACTAGCAGCTGAATAAGCCGCCTTTACTTGCGCGATGCATGAGCGCTCGCTGCGCTCGGAGTGGCGTGTCAGCGTCGCTTGCGGTGCGCGCAGGCCCTTGATGGAAGGTTTATGTTTGTCGTACAGGTTTGATTGGGCGGAGGCTTGGCTTCAACGCGGTTTGTCCGGCCTTTAAAAAGGTGGTTTGAAAGGCCCTCTCGCGAAGGGCCTCAACCCGTTTTTCTATTTTTCAGGAATTAAGCCTTTGGGAGAAAAGCGCAGCACCAGCAATAAGATAAGACCCATGGTAAAAAGCCGCATATGCGCCACGCTGCTGATCAAATGCTGTTTTAGGGGGCTTGCATCTTCCATTCCTGAGGTGATTGCTTGCATTAAGAAACCACCGATTGGTTCCACCTGCACCCAAAAAAACCAGATCACAAAACCGCCCAGCACCGCGCCAAAATTATTTCCAGAGCCGCCGACAATCACCATAACCCAGATCAAGAATGTATAACGCAAAGGTTGATAGCCCGCTGGGGTCAGCTGACCGTCCAGCGTGGTCATCATAGCGCCCGCAATGCCGCAGATCGCCGAGCCCAACACAAAGATCTGCAGATGCCGTTTGGTAACGTCTTTTCCCATCGCTTCCGCAGAGGTTTCATTGTCGCGAATGGCGCGCATCATACGCCCCCATGGGCTGCGCAGCGCGTTTTGGGCCATCCAAAGCAAAAGCAAAAGAACGACAGTAAACAAGCCAGCGTAGCAGAGCTTTACATAAATAGACGAGGCGGTCACAGCATTCATTCCAAGGTCCGTTGCGGTTGCCACGAAGTCTGGGTTGTTTTGCAAATCCACCTCGAAGGGAACCGGCCGAGGAAGGCCGATTACATTTTTGACGCCTCGGGCCAGCCAATCCTCATTTTTCATGATCGCTAAAATGATTTCCGCAATGCCTAAAGTGGCGATGGCCAGATAATCAGAGCGCAAGCCCAAGGCGGTTTTTCCAATAATCCACGCCACACCTGCTGCCAGCAGCCCGCCAGCGGGCCAAGCCAGCAGGATCGGCAATCCCAATCCGCCTAGATATCCCGTTGAGGCTGGATTGACCGCTTCGATCGCTGATACGCCGCCATCGAAAACAAACCTGAATGCGAAAAACCCCACAATCAGCCCGGCAATGATTCCCAATATTTTGGCTTTGCCCGATGGCAGGCGGGCAATGGCTAAGCTGGTTAGCCAAAGGCTGGCAACACCAATCACCAAGCCCAGCATGGTGCGCAGTCCTCCTGCGCTCCACGCCTCTGTAACGGGTGGCATTGAAATCAGCACAGTGGCCAGACCGCCCAGAGCCACAAACCCCATCACGCCCACGTTAAAAAGGCCCGCAAAGCCCCATTGCAAATTCACCCCTAAGGACATGATGGCGCTGATTAGCCCCATATTGAGGATCAATAAAGCGCTATTCCAGCTTTGCAAAAAACCGGTCAACAGGATGAGCAATGCCATCGCTGCAAACAGAAAAATGTTTCTATACTGCGCCATCAATAGGCCTTTCCTTTAAACAAACCGGTCGGACGAAATAGCAGCACAATGATCAAAATAGAAAAGCTGACTGCAAATTTATAATCAGTGCTTAGCAATTGCACCAAGCTCGAGGGGGCCCAATCGCTTGGCACGAGATAGGTCACCACTTTTTTCCACGCATAGGTTATGGTAACTTCCGAAAAGGCGATCACAAACCCGCCGGCAATCGCGCCAACCGGATTGCCCAGCCCGCCGACGATGGCCGAGGAAAAAATCGGCAAGAGCAAGAGCAAATAGGTAAAGGGCTTGAACACTTTATCCAGCCCATAAAGCGTGCCTGCAATTGTCGCCAGCGTTGCGACGATCATCCAGGTCACCATCACCACGCGCTCTGGATTGATCCCAGAGAGCAAAGCCAGATCTTCATTATCCGCATAGGCGCGCATCGACTTGCCGGTTCGTGTGCGCTCAAGGAACCAAAACAGCAAGGCAACAACAATCACGGCGGCAATCACGGTCAAGCCTTGCGTCGTTTTAATTGCCAACCCCTCTTTCAACCCGGTCATGGCCTTAAACTCGCGCGCGGACATGATGAAGCGCTGACCATCGCTAAAAGTGCGATCATCGGGGCCGATGATGAAGCGCACGACGCCATTCATAATAAACATCACCCCCATCGAAACGATTAAAAAGATCACGGGTTTGGCTTTTTGAACGCGATAAAAGCGATAGACGGTTCGATCGGTGAACAAGATCAACGCAATACAGCCAAGAATACTGAAGGGCAGGGCCAAAAGGGCGGTTGGCAAAACCCCAAAAGAAATTCCCATCGACTGAAGCCACCACGTGCCCAGAATACTCAACGTTGCTCCAAAGGCCATCGTATCGCCATGCGCAAAATTAGAAAACCGCAACACCCCATAGATGAGCGTGATACCCAAAGCCCCCAACGCCAATTGGCTGCCATAGGCAAGGCCGGGTATAATTACATAATTGGCCAGCGCAACCAGCGCATTAAGCAGATCCATCACGGGCATTTCCCTCTATCAATTCTGCGCGCGCGCAGACGCGTCTGAGGTGAAAGACCGCCACCGCGTAATCGAGTGCATTCAAAAACTTTACGCAAAGCTCTACCCTCCTAAGAACGATTTGCGGACTTCTGGATTGTTCAACAATTCTGCGCCGCTGCCGGTAAAGGCGTTGCGCCCTTGCACCAAGACATAGCCTTTATCGGCAATGCTCAGCGCCTGCCGCGCATTTTGTTCAACCATCAGGATCGGTATGCCGGTGCGGGCCACCTCGATGATCCTGTCAAAGAGCTCATCCATAACAATCGGGCTGACACCGGCGGTTGGTTCATCCAGCATGAGCAATTTGGGCTTGGTCATCAACGCGCGCCCAACCGCCACTTGCTGGCGTTGTCCGCCTGATAACTCGCCGGCGGCTTGCCGGCGTTTATCGCGCAGAATAGGAAATAAATCATAGACTTGCTCAAGCGTCTCGCGAAAATCATCACGCCGAATAAACGCACCCATTTCCAGATTCTCTTGTACTGTCATGCTGGTGAATATGTTGTTTGTTTGGGGCACGAACCCCATGCCTTTGGCAACACGATCTTGCGGTGAGAGATGTGAGATCTCATCACCATCAAGGCGCACTTGGCCTTCGCGCAGGCGAAGCATGCCGAAAACAGCTTTCATCGCGGTTGATTTTCCCGCGCCATTTGGGCCCACGATCACCGCAATTTCTCCACGCTCGACCGCAATGGTACAGCTGTGCAGAATATCCGGCCCCTGCCCATAGCCGCCGGTCATCGTTTCTCCGATTAAAAATGGCTCATTCATGTCCAATTAACTCGCTTGCATCCAAATAACCTGCAGGTTTAGGCCGCTCATATTCATTTTCTGACGCCCTTATTCATGCTGTGGTTTTGTTTTTCAGGCCGGTGCCCAAATAGGCTTCTATGACCTGTTCATTGGCCTTTATTTCGGCCAGCGTCCCTTCTGCCAGTACGCGCCCTTCGGCCATACAGATCACTGGGTCACAAAGCCGCTCGATAAAAGTCATGTCATGTTCGATGACAACGAATGTATAATTGCGCTCTTTATTCAGCCGCAAGATTGCATCGGCTATTGTGTTTAAAAGCGTGCGGTTCACCCCGGCCCCGACTTCATCCAGAAACACAATTTTTGCATCGACCATCATTGTACGGCCCAGCTCTAACAGCTTTTTTTGACCGCCAGAGACTTGCCCAGCTTTATGATCGCGCAGGTGATCAATGGTTAAAAATTCAAGGACTTCATCCGCTTTTGCGGCCAGCGCCCGTTCTTCATTGGCGATGCGTTTGCGGCCAAACCAAGTGTTCCAAAGGGTTTCCCCTGATTGATTTGCCGGAACCATCATCAAGTTTTCGCGGCAGCTCATAGATGAAAATTCATGGGCGATCTGAAACGTGCGCAGCAGGCCTTTACTGAACAACTGATGCGGCGCCAATCCGGTGATATCTTCGCCATTCATTAAGACGCTGCCCGATGTTGGTGCGAGCACGCCGGCGATTACATTAAATAAAGTGGTTTTTCCAGCGCCATTGGGGCCAATCAACCCTGTTATAGACCCTGATGCAATTTCAAGCGAGGCTCCGTCAACCGCGTGAAACCCACCAAAATGTTTGTGAAGATTTTGAACTTTAATCAAAACAACTGCCCTTATTCATCCACTGCGCAGGGTTGAAATGCAAAACAGCCCGGTCTCCCGGGCTGTTTTTTGTTCTCACTTAAAGAGATTAACGGAACGCGACCGTTGCCACCGCACCGTCTTTGATCTCGATCTCGCGATAGTTGCCGGCTGATTCGCCCGGTCCGATCAATTCAACGGCCGTTGCTCCCACGTAATCGATTTCCTTTCCGGCTTTGATCATATCAAGCGCCTTGCCCAATTCGCCCGGCATGATCTGTTCGCCTGGCGCATTGGCAACCGCCATTAGGTGATCTTTCACTGCGGCTGAGTCGGTTGAGCCAGCGGCTTGCATGGCGAGCATGATCAACGCGGCAGCATCATAGCTTTCGGGCGCAAATGCATCAGAGCCGCCAAAAGCTTCTGCAGGATTGTTCAAAGAGGCGCCAAGTGCCATCGCAACAAACATGTCAGCGCCTTTGCTGTCGGTGCCTGGATATTGACCGAATGAACCAGTTAAATCTGGGCCAATTGTGTCAACAATATCTTGACCCACCATACCATCTGGCAGCACGAATGTATCAAATGCGCCCGCGTCAAGCGATCCTTGGATGATTTGCGTGCCAGCACCGTTTGCATAGCCCGCAACAACCAAAATTTCGCCCCCGGCTGAGGCCAGCGCGCCGACTTCGGCAGAATAATCTGCTTTATCTTCATCATGCGCAGCAGATACGGTTACGGTGCCACCAGCGGCTTCAAACGCGGCTTGGAAGCTGTCAGCCAAACCCTTGCCATAATCGTTATTGGTGTATGTCAGAGCAACGGATTTGAAACCGCGATCCATGATATTTT
>ERZ802821.1527-NODE-1527-length-12101-cov-14.8226_pt1 | contig 12101 bp, 15 predicted proteins | sample MGYA00345648_ERZ802821 | MGnify/ENA primary metagenome ERZ802821 (study PRJEB30503, sample SAMEA104212357) | marine metagenome | biome: Westerlies Biome; feature: [SRF] surface water layer (ENVO:00010504) within the epipelagic zone...; material: water... | reverse complement strand
TCTTCACCTGCGCCTTCACCTGCGCCTGCACCTAGGCATGCGCCTGCACCTTCGTCATCACCTGCTTCATCACCTACGCCTGCGCCTGCGGGCTGTCCGGAACGCATCCGTCATCACACTACTCTGATCAGAACCGGCAAGCTCATGGGTGTAGCGGCCGCGGGTGCAAGCAGCCATGACGCGCTGACATAGTCAGCCTCATGGCGCTGGCAAAAGATGCTATCGGTTTAACAAAAAATGTTTGAAAGGCCTTGTGCGATCGCCGTGCGCTGTCAGATCAACAGACCTGCCAGCATCGTTATTCAGATCTGCGCGCAGCCTGTCGTGCCGCCTTTTTGTCTTCGGACGCGGTGTCTTGCGGCGGCCCGACATAGCTGAAAGAAAATGTACATTTCGGATCAATCTCACGGCAAATTTTCTGCGCCTCGGCAACTGTTCGCGCCGCACAGACCACCCAATAGAAATGTTCGGTAAAGATATTGTAGTTGCGGATGATACGAAATTGAATCCGATGAAAATAAATCGCAATCAACAAAACTGTGAGCACAAAGGCGACCCAATGCACCGCCGCCGCTGCCGCATAGGCAGCAACCACCGCTGCGAGCGGTTCGAGGGCGCGATGCTGGATCAGCCATAATGGCGGACAGATTGTCGCCAGACCGGAATAAGCGGTGCTGTACAGCGTCACATGGCGGCGAACGTCGCGCAGCGCTTCAAACGTCTGATATTGTTCCTTTGGCCCGACCGCATAATCGGCAAAGCGCTGTGATATATCGGCGGCGCGCTCGGCAACGGTATATTCGAATGTCACGCCAAGCGGCCTGTCGATAAATATTTCAAAAAACATCTGATCGCGCGCAATGGTGACAAAAAGCGCTGTCTCATCGTCACGCGCATCCAGCAACATGTTTTCAAATTCAATAATATCAAGGTGGCAAGGCACACCATCAATGGCCGCAATCACATCATCTTCACGCAACCTCAGGTCACGAGCATAGGATCGTTGCGGAATTGATTTTAGCGCAATAAATACCGTTTCCGGCACCGCCTGTTGCGCGCCAGCATCGTCACGGTTCTGTCCTGGTGCTGCATCAGCCACGCGCTCGCCCTCTCACGCTCTATGGGAAGGTAATACGGTTTTGCTGAACCTCTAGCAGTTTGCGGATCTCTGCAGATTGCATTTGGAGCGCTTTAATCTCTTTACTGGTCATTTGCTGGCGTGATGCAACACCATTCAATGTTTCGTTACTGGCGATACGTTTATCCATGGCCTCAAGAGACTTTTGCAAAGATGATTCAAAGCTCGACAGGCTTACTTTCATGCTATTGCTTGCCGATTTATTCTGGCTGATGATGGTCGATTTCAAATCTTCGGTGCCGGCTTTGCTGGCGGCAATTGCAGCGGCATTCGCTGTCTGCATTTCTGCAACAATTTGTGCGGTACCGCTTGCCATCACATCATTCAGTTCGGCAATTTGTGCGGTGGCTTCACGGTTCAGCTCGACCAGCTCTTCCTGCTTTGCCAACGAATCTTGCAGTTCGGCCAGAACAATATTCAATTTATCGATATTTTCAGAAAAAACGATCAAACCTTCGCGGTTTGTTGTGGTCATTAATTTCAGTTCGGAAATTGATTTAAAATATAATGTTGCCGAAAATGTCAGCGCAACAGCCGCTGCGATGACGCCGGTGACAAAGGTAATCGTGGTGTAGCGGTGAATTTGTGACACTTTCCGTTCCAGCTTCTTATGTTCGCGTTTTACCTGACTATATTCTGAAGTGACATCGGTTGCTGCATCTGCCGCATCCAATGCCAGTTTGATACTTTCCTGTACCGAATTCAATTCACCTGCCATCAGACTTTCCTCTGGTTTTGCCTGCGCCCACTCGGTGGAGTCGGGCGCGCTTTGCGGTATGCACATTGTGTGCCAGTTGTCTCAATGACAATTGTTGCCGGCAGCTTTTGGGCTTTGAAACCAAATTTTTTACAGCCATAGGGGCGCTGTGGTTCATGCGTGATGAAAAAATATGCGCAGCCATGGCACCGGACTGGCGGTTTTGCTTGATCAGCCATCAATCACCTCGCCATTTTGTGACCAGATTTGCGATGGCAAAGCGAAACCCACCCAGAATACAAAAACTGCCAGCAGCAATCCCGATATACCCCCGAAGATTTTCCTCATTGTCCAGCAATTCCATGCTGTGCAACAGAATGAACAGACCGCAGCCAACAAATGTTGCGGTGCTTATCATCTCGCCAAGGCTGCGATGTTTACGCATTGCTCTCTCCTGACATCAAATTACCATGTTCATTGAACTTCAGGTCTTCAGGTAACTCAACCTCTGGTCGTTCTAAATCTTCGCCTTTATCGACACGGTAGATATAGGCCAGCACAACAGCCACCGCCTGATAGAGACGCTCGGGAATTTCCCCGCCAATTTCACCACTAAAATACAGCGCACGTGCCAGTAACGGATTTTGGAAAATCGTCACTTTTGCAGAGTTTGCCCGTTCGATAATCTGGGCTGCCATATGGCCACGCCCCATCGCCAGAATTTTTGGTGCATCAGGCGAGCCAACATCATATTTCAACGCCACCGCAAAATGCGTTGGGTTGGTGATTATCGCTGTTGCCGACGCCACATCGTCAAGCGCAGCATTCTGCCGGGCGGCATTCGCTGATTTTTCCATCTGCATACGACGGATTTTTGCTTTTACTTCGGGGGAACCTTCGGCTTGTTTATGTTCATCCTTTTGTTCTTGCTTTGACATTTTCAACGATTTGGTATGCGTATGGCGCTGATAGATAAAGTCAATGAACGCAATCACCGCCAACGCCAATAACAAGCCGCCCAACACCATCGGATAAATCACGGAAATCGATGCCATTGACTGTCCGATTGAGCGAAATGGAAGCTGTAATATTTTCGCTGCCTGCGAATACAGAATGACTGCGGCAATACCGACCAATAGGCTGGCTTTGAGGACGGCCTTGCCAAGCTCGACCAATGCTTTCGTGCCGAACATGCGCCCAAGTCCGGTTATCGGATTCATTTTCTTGCCTTTGAACGCCAGCGCCTTTGGTGCAAAATTAAATTGTCCGCTGACCGCGCGCTGCGTCAAAATCGCAACGATTGCCAGCGGAATGCCAAGCAACACGCCAATCAGCACGAGTATTTCTAAAAAATCTGCAATATTCGCAAAGGCTAAATCTGTGAGGTCAGCACCCCGCTCAAAATGAAAGAATGATCCCCATACGCCGAGGATATGGTTCACAAAGCCCGGAATGGCAAACATCAACCCGAAGCCAGCTGCCATTGAGGTGAGAATATTGACTTCCTGCGATTTGAGGACTTTCCCCTCTTCCAGCGATTTATCAATTTTTCGTTGGGAGGGGTCCTCAGTCTTTTCCTGGCCGTCACTGCCTTCTTCAGCCATTGGACATCATCCCTAACACTGCCATCACATTATCGACGCCGCTTTGTGACAATTCAGTCAGCGAATGCCCCAAGGCATCAACCCACATATAGAGCAACACAAAAATAACAATCATGCTGATCGGAAAACCGACAGCGAACAAATTCATCTGTGGTGACGATCGCGAAATGACGCCAACCGCCAGATTAATCGCCACCAAAAACCCGGTAATCGGCAGCATGATGATGGCTGCTGCAAAAAACATCGATCCGGCGGCTTTGATACCACCAGCCACCAGCACATCCATATTTGGCAGGCTGCCCACAGGCATAAATTGATAGGTGTCCAGAATGGCACGCAACACCACCAGATGCCCGTTCCATGACAGGAATAACACCGTCAGGAAAATTGAGAATATCTTACTGACCACAGGTGTCTGGCCACCCGAGTCAGGGTCAATTTGCGCGGCAAAGCCAAGCCCGGAAGAGGCGGCAATTTTTTCACCGGCCAACAGCGCCGACGAAAACCAGATTGTCAGAATCAATCCGGCGCCAATGCCAATCGCCAATTCTGTCAAAACAACCTGAAATCCGGTCATCGCATCAAAACTCTGCCAATTCGGCACGGTGACATTTGACGCCACCGCCACACCAAGCAACACAGCCATGATGATGCGGGGTTGAAGCGGCACCGATGTTCCCCCGAAAAAAGGCGACGCAATCAAAAAGGCACCGACGCGTAAACTTGCCAGAAACACGACGGCCAGTGATTCCATGACAAATTGCAGGCTTATGCCGGGCAAAGCCCCGACACCCTGAAGATTTGTGAGTGCAGCGCCGTCCATGATTATCTATGCGCTCTGCGCAACCTGATCGAAAATAAAGCTAAAATAGTCTGATAGCTGTACCATCATGAAATTGGCCAATAGGCCAAATGCCACCACAACCAAAATCAATTTTGGTACAAATGTCAGCGTCATTTCCTGAATCGACGTGGCCGCTTGCAAAATACCAATCGCCAGACCGATTGCCAAAGCCACCGCCAATAACGGCCCGGAGATAATCAATATCTGCCAGAATGCCATGCGCAAAAATTCCACATTTGCATCAAATCCCATTTTACCATCTCCTCATTTGGCCAAGCCAGCCAGAGAACGCCATACAATAATGCCAGCTAAACTACATAGGTGGCCACCAATGACCCAACGGTCATCGTCCAGCCATCGACAAGAACGAACAAAAGCAATTTAAACGGCATCGCCACAAGCATCGGGCTGAGCATCATCATACCCAGCGACATCAGCACTGATGCCACCACCATATCGATCACCAAAAATGGCAGAAACAGCAAGAACCCGATCTGGAACGCGGTCTTTAATTCCGAGGTGATAAAGGCTGGCAACAATGCCGATAACGGCACATCAGCCGGCGTTTCGACAGCACCATTATCACCCAAATCCATAAACATGTTCAGATCATTTTTACGGGTATTCTTCACCATAAATTCTTTCAATTCGATGGTCGCGGTATCCAGCGCCGCTTCGGCCCCGATCTGGCCATTCAAATAGGGATCACCAGCTTTTTCATAAACGGCCGTCAAGGTCGGTGACATAATGAAAAATGTCAGAAACAGCGCAATCGCGATCAGCACCTGATTAGGCGGTGTCTGCTGTGTACCCATCGCCTGCCGCAACAATGACAAGACGATGATAATCCGGGTGAATGAGGTCATCCCCAGCACCAAAGACGGCAATACGGTCAGTGCCGTCATCAAAGCCAGAATCTGCAAGGATAATGAATAGGATGTTGTGCCATCCGCCGCATCATTAGCCACCAATGCTGGCAATCCGGCGGCAAGACCATTCATCATCGCCGGCACAGATTCCTGCGCAAGCGCAACACCGGCAGTAAGCAGACTGAAACCACTAAATGCCAGTGCGAAACAGCCGACCAGCATGGTGCAACGAGGAAACCGATTAGCCTGCCGCATGATCGCGTCTCCAGCTCTGAAATTTTTCGATAAAAGCGGCGCGCTCAGCCGGTGATGGGTATAATCTGTCGCCAGCGGCTTTGCCCTTGGACGCAGCGCCCGCGGTTTCCGGGGATTCATCAATATCAGCAAGCCCCATCGACGCCGGCGGCGTTCCGGTCGATGCTGGTGCTGGTTTGGCTGATGTAAGTGGCATCAAAACCGGCGGCTGGCCTTTCGCTGACAGCATCACAAATTCGCTGTGATCGATGCTGATAAGCCGCAAACGTTCGGTTGGGCTGACCGCCGTGTCTTCGACAACTGAAATGCGCTTGCCAGCTTTTAAACTGGCGCGAATGGCGCCACCCTTGCGCCGCAATATAATCAGCACAACAATCATCACCGCAAGAAATACTGCGGTCACGACAATTTGCTGTGTGCCAATAATTTGTGAATACATGTCCCAACTCCGCCACTGGCTGATGTCGGGAACAAGGCAAATAGCATGCCAAGCTAAAAAACGGCTGGCACAATCACTCTATTCTATTGATATTACGATATTTTAAATAAGCCCGGATGGTGATATGTCAATTTGCTGACAGTCATCAGCCATCAGCTGGTTACAGGCTTTCGACGCGTTTTTCCGGGTCGACAATCTCGGTAAACCGCACTCCAAAACGTTCGCCAACCATGACAATTTCACCCTTCGCGATCATCGTGCCATTAACCAAAATATCGAGCGGGTCGCCGGCAAGACGGTCAAGCTCGACAACCGAGCCTTCATTCAACCGCAATAAATCGCGGATACGAATTTCAGTGTTGCCAACCTCGACAGTCATTTGCACTTCAATATTTTCCAGGACACGCAGATTTTCCGCGCTGACTTTCGAGCCACCAGCCGCTGGTGATGCGGCATCTTGCTGACCCGCCGCTTGGTTTTCTGCTGCTTCAGGTGCGGTATCTTCTGCCATGGTTCTTTTCCTTATCGGTTTCGCTGCGACGGCCGTTTCGGCCGTTCTATCGTCGCCTCGGTTAAATTCGTTTGGTCAGGCTGATCGCCGCCTGCCCAGACACCTCGCCAATATCAGCAAGGAAAATCGGATTATTCTCAACACGCAATTCAATGCCTTCATTCACCTGAATCGGCACAACATCACCAGACTGCAGGCGAATAAGCTGGCCCATAGACATCACCGGTTCGCCAAGAAGCGCCGTGACATTGAGCGGTATATTCAAGATCGCATGTTCCATTCTTTCACGCCAGCTGACGTCATCACTGGTGTCAGACTGCATGCGTGAGCGTAATTGCGACGCAATCGGCTTTAACGTTTGCAACGGATAAACGACATCCATATTGACCGAGTCACCATTCGGCAGCTGGATGAGAAAAGCACAGATAATCACCAACTCACCGCCATCGACAAAAGACGCAAATTGCGGATTCACCTCGCGGCCCTGATAGGTCAATGCAACCGGCATCAAATCAGTCCAGGCGGCCGACAGGCATTCGCTCAACCCCTCATAGACAAGTTCGATGACACGTTCCTCAGTGCTGGTAAATTCTGTCCGTTTTTGATCTGGCTGATAGATCGATCCACCATAAAAAGACGCGGTCAATGTGGAAATGAATTTCGGCCCAAGCGTCAGCAACATTGGCCCGCGCAATTCTTCCATGCGCGAGATATTCAAATTCATGAAATTCTCGATGCCTTCGCAATATTCATCAAAGGTTTTCACCTCTGGCGGGAATGGCGAAATACGCGGCTGCAAACGCAACATCGGCAGAAACACACTGCGCGCATGTCGGGCAAAACGCTCATTAATCAGGCGCAAGGCGTAATAATCGCCCATCAGCGATAAATCATCCTCGCCAAATTGGAAACTGCGCACTTCCGACGAGTCAGCAACGTCTGCCTGCACCTCATAGTCCGAGCCTTGCAACCCGTCCATCAGAGCATCAACTTCTTCACTTGTTAATTTACGTGATGACATGACCGTTTACTGTGTTGATTCCTGTTAAACCTATTGTAGAACAAACGAGGTGAAATGCACTTCCTGTATACCGCCAAAATCTTCTAAATCAACCAGCTTTAAATTGATGCTGTCACGCAACGCAACAGCAAGCGCCTCACGGCCGGCTTTGCCTTGAATTTCAGCTTCGGAAAACTCACTCATGCTGTTCAGAATTTCTGACCGCAGTGCCAACTGGTGCGCCTCTACATTCGCCATGACAGTGTCATCATACTGCGTCGACACGCCAAGCCCAACCTGCAAAAATTTGCGTGAATTCATCAGATTGGTCGTAAAGGTGCCCGGAAATTCAAAATAGGTGGTGACGAAGGTCTCGATCTCAGGCGTTTCCTTGGCAACTTTACTATCGCCTTTGGCAGCCTCTTCCTCGGCCAGCTTTTCCGCATCAGCCTCTTCCATTTTACGCTCGATGATTTGCTCAATCTCTTCGGATGGGTCGGGCTGTGTACTGCCAAACAGCACAAAGCCAACGCCAAGACCAATGCCGATCAGCGCAATACCACCAAACGCAAATAACAGGATTTTGACTAATCCGCCGCGCTTTTTTGGCTCATTATTTTCTTCATCTGCCATCGATTAATCCTCCAGTGGACTGATCCAGCTAGTGTTTTAGAAAAATCTAAATCACTAGGCCTGCATATTTATCAAATTTTCGGATGGTTCAACACTGATTTCAGCATTGTTTGCATCATTCCCATCGAGGCTGCCGTCAGCGGCAGAATTTGCCCGAACGTTCTGCCCGTTCTGACCATTATTCTGGCCCGCAAAATTCTGGCCCGCAAAGTTTTGGTTATATTGTGATGTCAGACTGCCAAATTTTACCCCGGACGCGTCCATCATTTGCGCCAGACGCGCCTCGGCCTCACTCAAAGCCTGAGCCGCCGCATGTGTTTCGGTTTGAATATGAATATTTGTGCGGTCATTTTGCACCATCAGGCTGATCCGCATTTTTCCCAGATTACGCGGATTGAGGTGAAAATCAATTTTGTCTTTGCCACCGGCCAGACCTTTTTCCACCCGCTGTAGCAGCATTTCGGTCCAGTTATCCTGCGCCATATCCAGCATTTCCATCATGCTGCCATTTGTCATGCCCGCACTGGCAGCAACAAAGCTGCCTGACTGGCCGCCTGATTGTCCCCCGGATTGGCCGTTATTTTGCTGCGACATTTGTCCGCCTGCTGCAGACCCGGCCGCCAGTGCCAGTCGCGCCGCATTCGTTGGGGTGCTGTCGCCGGATGCGGCATCAGCCCGCTGACGGCCCGCGCTACGCTCTGCTGTTTGCCCGGCTAATGCCCGGATAAATTCATCAGGGCTGTCGAATTGCATATCGCCATCACCACTCATTTCGGCCATCGCACCATCGGGCCCGGTCGCCGGCTTTAGCATTGCTGCTTTTGCTTGCTGCGCATATGACGGGGCAACCTGCGGTCCAGCTGGCGCGCGTCGTGTGGTGGCTTGCTGGCTATTTAAACTATCCGGCTGATCCCCGGGCATCTCATCAGTGGCTTCAGAATCAAGTGGGGCTTTACCTGCAAAGTCAAGCGGGGTTTTGCCCGCAGAAGCAAGCGGGGCTTTACCTGCAGGCAAGGGGTTTTGTGTTGGTGCCGACGCCCCTGTCTGACCGGCGCGGCGTGGCGAGGCCATTGCCTCATCCTCAAACGCCATTTTTCCGAGCACCTCTGACGGTTGTGATGAGTCGGAAAATTTGCCGTTTTGTGGCTGCAACTGCATCGGCCCAATCATCGCCGGGTTTACCAGTTGTTCCTGGTCAAGCTGATCCGATACACTGGCAATGCCATGTGCATCCGTCAGCGCATCCGGCAGTGCATCACCCGCCTCACCGCCTACCTCACCGCTCGCCTCACCATCAGCTGCATTTATGTCACTGTTCTGGCGCTTGGCCGGCTGGCCTGACAGCATCGCCGCTACCGCCTGCATTGCCATTAAAATATCGGTATTTCCATCCGGATTGGCATCAGCATCAGCATTTGCATGGGCGGGATTCAACTCGGCTGCCAGCGGTTCAGCATCACTTTGGGTCGCAACAACACCGCCAAAAAGCGCCGCAAACATAACATCATGTTCGGTGGCGGCACCTTTTTTAGCAAATGGCGGTGCAAGGCTGGAACCGGCCTCAGTATAAGGTTTTGACGCGATTTCTGACATCCGTTACGAATCCATTTCATCCGACAAGGCGCAATTATTCGCGAAGATAGTGCAATTCGGATGCCATTTGGCCGGATGTGGCTGTTTTTATCTGGAACAGGGTTTTCGTCGCGCGGCTTCATCATCCTCACGGCGTGCGGCACGCGTCTCGCGATTGGTGCGGCGAATTTGCTCGGCCTTACTGGCTGATTTTTCGCGGCGGCGATCGGACAGGGCAATTTTCTGCCGCATAAATTTGAGCTCTTCGCTCAGATGATCACTGCGATTGCTGGCGGTTTCCAGCTGGTCACGGATCTGATAATTCAATTCTGCCGATGAACGCAGCGCAAACGCCGTTTGTTCATCGGGTTTTGGCGCTGATTCTGCTGCCATTGCACTCAATTTGACGCGCATATCTTCAAGTTTCTGAAACTCGCTGTTGAGCGCGCCAAGATTACGCATTTGTTGATTGATAAACAGCTTTTCCTTTAATGCCAGCCGGTCAAAAATCGAATCACGCCGCTTCATCAGCTATCCTGAAGATTAAAGAGTTCAATCAAAGCCTGCACCGATTGCGCGGCATCGGCACTTTCATTAAATGGCTGCTGTATATGCGCCATCAGCTGCGGCCAAAGCTGTACCGCCATATCCAGATCCGGGTCCTGCCCCGGCGCATAGCCGCCCATCAAAATAAGATCGCGGTTTTCCATATAAAGCGCAACCAAACGGCGGAAATATTGCGCGGCCTGAAGTTGTTTTGTCTCAGCAATGTCATTCATCACCCGGCTCACCGAAGCTGGTACATCAACCGCCGGATAAATACCCATCTGCGTCTGTTCGCGCGACAACAGAATATGACCATCGAGAATAGCACGCGCTGTATCAACCACCGGATCATTGGCATCATCACCATCGGCAAGCACGGTGTAAAAGGATGTGATCGACCCCTCGGCACCGATACCCGTTCCGGATCGCTCAACCAGCGCCGGGATCATCGACACCACCGACGGCGGATAGCCTTTGGAGGTGGGCTGTTCGCCAAGCGCCAGACCAATTTCGCGGCGGGCATGCGCAACCCGTGTCAATGAATCCATAATCAACAGAACATTTTTACCAATCGAGCGAAAATATTCGGCGATGGCGGTGGCACGGTTCGCCCCACGAATACGCAGCAATGGTGAGCGGTCGGCAGGCTCGGCGACAATCACCGTACGGTCGCGTGACTCGCTGTTTAATACCTCGGCCGCAAAGCTCGCCACTTCACGCGCACGCTCGCCAATCAGCCCAACAACGACAACATCAGCAGCGGTGAACCGTGTCATCATCCCCAGCAACACCGATTTACCAACACCAGATCCAGCGATAATGCCGATACGTTGACCCTGGCCAACGGTCAGCAAACTGTTGATCACACGCACACCAACATCAAGCTGTTGGTCAACCGGGCGGCGCGCCAGCGGGTTGGTCTTTTTGCCATTTAGCGGCCAGCTATCGGATAACTGCAATGCCGGCCCATCGTCAAGCGGGTGGCCCAGCGCATCAATCGCCCGGCCAAGCAAACCCGGCCCGGCCTTGATCATATGCCCATCATCGGTGACAACAACACGCGCACCAACGCTGATTTGCGCATCATGGTCATGCACCGATAATAAATTCTGATTGTTCTGAAAGCCAATAACCTCGGCATTCACCGTGCAATTATCTTGTGTGTCGACTGCGCATAACGTGCCAATGGTCGCCGGAAAACCGTCACATTCAATAATATGGCCGTCAAACCGGCTGACCCGGCCCGAAATGCGGTTGGGTTTAGCAATCTGCAACCCTTGCAGATCATCTGCCAGCATCTGAATTGTGTTCACCACCGTCTGGGTTCTCCATAAGGAAAGTCTAATTGGCTTCGTTATTCTACTTCGTCTGTTCTATCACTGGTCAATGGCATCAATCCTGGTGCTTCCTCCAAAACTGACACCTCATCCGCTTCATCAACTCCATCATCAGTACTTTTGCCAGTTAAAGGCATCAATCCTGGCGCTTCCTCCGAAACTGATACTTCATCCGTTTCATCAGAGCCATCGGCGCTCGCGTCGTCTATTTCTTTTCCTGACGGTCTATGCGTTCCAGTAGATTTATCGGCTATTCGCAATTCCAGAAAATCATCGATTTCAACACCTTCAAACTTTACTCGAATGTCGCCGCGGCGAAGGGCAGGATTGGCTTCAACCACAACTGGCTCTGCCCAATCCGCCAGTATAGGTGCCATGACAGCGTAATCGTCTGGGTGCATGATCACCTTGCCAGTTGCGGCTTTTTTTCCAACCGCCTCGGACAATGCTTCAATCCGCGTGAGCATTATGTCAGGCAATTCGTCTATCGCCATTCCGATGCGCGCTTCTGCCAATTTGATCACCGCTGCCTGCATCGTTTTAGACAATAGCTCGATGTCAACTGATTGCGGTTTCACCAATGCCATCAACGCAGTTTCAAAAGTGCTGACCCTGTCGGCAAAATTTGCCTCAGTTTCGGCCTGAATCGTTACACG
>ERZ802821.1519-NODE-1519-length-12128-cov-20.7882_pt1 | contig 12128 bp, 10 predicted proteins | sample MGYA00345648_ERZ802821 | MGnify/ENA primary metagenome ERZ802821 (study PRJEB30503, sample SAMEA104212357) | marine metagenome | biome: Westerlies Biome; feature: [SRF] surface water layer (ENVO:00010504) within the epipelagic zone...; material: water... | reverse complement strand
CAAGGGGCAGGCCCCGCCACTCGTGTCATCACGAGCCTGACATGAAGATTTTTACCCTTTCTCGCAACCTGAAGACTCGGTAGGATGCGCGTCCCTGAAAGGCCGCTTCGCCGTGGCCTATCGTCATCAATACCAGCAGATACCATGACCGACACAGCGCATCACATTGCCTGGTTTCGCCACACGGGCCCCTATATCAAGGCACATCGTGGCCGGACCTTTGTGATCTATTTGGGGAACGGCGCACTGGAATCGGCGGGGCACGCGACCCTGATCCACGATTTGGCGTTGCTTCACTCTCTGGGTATCAAACTAGTGCTGGTTCACGCCACCCGGGAGGCGATTGACGCCGCACTGCCCACCGATCAACAGGCGCAGTTCCACGACGGCATTCGCATTACCGATGACCTCACGCTGTCGTTGGCTATCGAGACAGCAGCGCGGCAGCGGGTGCAGCTGGAGCAACAGCTTTCGATGGGGCTACCCAACACCCCACTGACCGGGGCCCGGCTCAGAATTCTGGGCGGCAATGTGGTGACGGCAAAGCCCATTGGTATTCTCGATGGCGTCGACTATCTGCACAGTGGCACGGTACGCCGAGTCGATGCCAAGGGGGTTCGTGGCATTCTGGATCAGGATGCAATCGCGCTGCTGTCGCCACTCGGTTACTCGCCAGCGGGAGAAATTTTCAGTGTCAGCGCCAGCGAGGTTGCTGAAAAAGTAGCTGTGGCCATTGGCGCTGACAAGTTGATTTTCCTTGACCGCCAGCCGGGCCTACACACCGCTGGCGGAGAACTGATTCGCCAGTGCACCATTGACTCCGCATGGGATCTCGACCTCGGGGATGTCGAGCAGCAACGCCTGCGCGACAGCGCCTGCCGATGCTGCACCAACGGCGTCGCTCGCAGTCATTTGCTCAGCTACGAGCGTGAGGGCGCGCTCCTTGAGGAGCTTTTCACCCATGACGGCTCCGGCACCTTAATCGCACAAAACCCCTACGAGCAGGCCAGGTCAGCGGACATCAACGACATCGCCAGTATCGTCGAGTTGATCAGACCACTCGAGGACAGTGGCGCGTTGGTCAAACGGTCCCGCGAGCGCCTCGAGGAAGAGATCGGGTACTTTTCCATTCTCGAGCGGGATGGCCGCATCCTGGCGTGCGCCGCACTCTACCCCTATGAAGCTGAGAGCGTGGGAGAGATCGCCTGTGTCGCGACACATCCTGACTACCGTGGCGCAGGCAGAGGCCGGCAGCTTCTGCATGAACTGATCGCCGAGGCGAGAGCGCTCTCGCTCACGCACGTCTTTGTGCTCACGACACAAAGCACGCACTGGTTTCTCGAACAGGGCTTTGAAGCCGCGAGCCTGGACGACTTGCCGGTCGAAAAGCAACAGCTCTACAACTGGCAGCGCAACGCGGCGGTGCTCCGACGAACAGTCTGAACTCCTCAGACGCCAGTGGTAAGCTAGCGACCCCTTTTTAATCACCACCCGGAGAATTCGATGCCCCAATATCGATCTCGCACCTCAACCGCCGGACGCAATATGGCAGGCGCCCGGGCCTTGTGGCGTGCAACCGGCATGCAGGATGAGGACTTTGAGAAGCCCATCATTGCGGTGGTGAATTCGTTCACCCAGTTCGTGCCCGGCCACGTGCACCTCAAAGACCTCGGACAATTGGTTGCGCGTGAGATCGAAGCAGCAGGTGGCGTCGCCAAAGAGTTCAACACCATCGCCGTGGACGACGGTATCGCCATGGGCCACGACGGCATGCTCTACAGTTTGCCGTCCCGGGACCTCATCGCCGATTCTGTCGAGTACATGGTCAACGCGCACTGCGCGGACGCCATGGTGTGTATTTCCAACTGCGACAAGATCACCCCCGGCATGCTGAACGCCGCCATGCGGCTCAATATCCCGGTGGTGTTTGTCTCGGGTGGCCCGATGGAAGCAGGCAAAACCGCGTTATCTGAGCACAAGCTGGATCTGGTCGACGCCATGGTGATCGCCGCGGACTCCAGTGCCGACGATGCCACAGTGGAAGCCTACGAGCGCTCTGCCTGTCCAACCTGCGGCTCCTGCTCGGGCATGTTCACCGCCAACTCGATGAACTGCCTGACCGAGGCCTTGGGACTCAGCTTACCCGGCAACGGATCGCTACTGGCGACCCACGCAGACCGTGAACAACTGTTTTTGCGCGCGGGCCGTCTGATCGTGGACTTAGCGCGGCGTTGGTACGAGCAGGATGATGCCACGGCGTTGCCTCGCGAGATTGCCAGCCGACGTGCGTTTGAGAACGCCATGAGCCTCGATATCGCCATGGGTGGCTCGACCAACACGATCTTGCACCTGCTCGCCGCGGCGCAGGAGGCCGGTGTGGACTTCGACATGGCCGCGATCGACACGCTATCCCGGAAAATCCCACAGCTGTGCAAGGTGGCACCGAGCACGCCGCTCTACCACATGGAAGACGTGCACCGCGCCGGTGGGGTTATGGCCATCCTCGGTGAACTCGCACGGGGAGACCTGCTCCATCTGGACTGCCCAACGGTCCATAGTGCTAGCCTCGGCGAGGCGCTGTCCCGCTGGGACATTATGCAGACCGAGGAAGAGGATGTTCGCACCCTCTATGCCGCGGGCCCCGCCGGCATTCCCACCCAGCAGGCTTTCAGCCAGAATCTCCGTTGGCCCAACCTCGACACTGACCGGGAAGGCGGGTGCGTGAGAGAGATGGCGCACGCCTACTCGCTGGAAGGGGGCCTAGCGGTCTTGTTCGGCAACATTGCAGAGCTGGGCTGCGTGGTGAAAACCGCCGGCGTGGACGATGAGTCACTACAGTTCACCGGACCTGCACACATTTGTGACAGTCAGGAAGCCGCGGTGGCCGATATTCTTGAAGACCGTGTTCAGGCGGGGGATGTGGTCATTATCCGTTATGAGGGGCCGCGCGGTGGGCCCGGCATGCAGGAGATGCTCTACCCCACCAGCTATCTCAAGTCCAAAGGACTTGGAAAAGCCTGCGCACTGATTACCGATGGGCGTTTCTCCGGTGGCACCTCGGGGCTGTCCATTGGGCATGTGTCACCCGAGGCCGCGTCCGGCGGTGCGATTGCCTTAATTGAGCCGGGTGACCCAATCGAAATCGATATCCCCGCGCGGACGATCAACGTGTTGGTAGATGACGCCACGTTGGCGAGTCGGCGAGAAGCCATGAATCAGAGCCCCCGCGCCTGGCAACCCGCGGCAGATCGGCCCCGACAGGTATCGACGGCGCTCAAGGTCTACGCGAGCATGGTGACCAGTGCCGATAAAGGCGCGATCCGCGATCAATCCCTGATCAAGGGCTAACCGTCTCTGCATTCTGTGCCGCAAGCGCCGCCAGGTCGTCGCGCAAGGACTGCAAGCGGTTGCGTAATTTCCGGTCCTGCTTGTCAGTCCGCGCGATCAACACGTCTCGCGATAACTGCAAAATGACCTCGCCATTGTGATCGATGCCCTCCCGGTAGGCGGGCAACAGGGCATCATCGCGCCCTGCTATCAAAGCACGCACCTGATCTGGCCAGTCAGGTTCAGCTTCCAGCAAGATCACTGACAACTCCGCTATCCAGACCCGCCGATCTTCCAACCAAAAACGATCCAATCGCGTCATTTCCGATACGCCAACAGCGATACGGTCGGTCTGCTCCGCGGTAAGCGGGCCGAGGTACCGGTTCAATTGCTTGTCGAACCGATCTTCGAGATCTTCACGGTACTCCGCATCGCTTCGCGCCAGCCGGTCTTCCTCAAACTCCTCCTGTTTGGACATTAAGACGTCCACGAACTCCTGCCGCTGATCAGGCCCGAGTTCCTCTCCCGTACTCAATAACAACTCCAGAAAAGGATCCTGAAAACGAATCGCCGCTTCCTCGATGCGGTCTGCCATCACACGGGTATCCTCGAGCGGCACACCCTCATCGAGGATGGTCAAGGCATCATCGAGCAAGACCACATAGGCAGGTAACTCCTCGCGACGGTGCCATTCGAGCAAAGCCTCCAGACGGCCATCGAAACGCGCCTGCTGTTCACGATCCAGTGACACATAGTCATCGAGATACCAGCGAACGAGGATATCGACACGGTTGTAAATAAACTGGGTGGCCGAGCAGCTGCTCAACGTGAGCACAATCAGGCACCAGGAAAGGCCTCGCGTCACGTGCGTGACAACGCTCCGATTGCATCCCCGCCGATCAGTCACAGTGCGGCGTGGCTTTCGGTTTGGCAGAATCTCAGAGAACCGCTTCGATCCGCGCGCAAAACCGCGGACCAAAGCCTGAGTTAGGCCGCGTTGGCGAGCACCTGGCCACGCCCATCCAGAGCAGAGAGAATGGCTGCCAGCGACGCTTGCACGATATCGTGGCTGCGGCCGACGCCACAGGGGCGTTCGCCATCGATATTCAGTTGTACGTAACACACTGCCTCCGCGTCTGCACTCTGGCCCAGCGTGTGCTCAGAGTACTCAACCACTACGATATGTCGGCCGGTGAACGACTCCATGGCCTGCACAAAGGCGTCGACCACCCCGTTGCCCTGGCCAGTCAGCGCTACATCTCCCTGAGGGCCATGCAATGTGACCTCAAGTCCGTCGGACTCATCCCGCCGTGACAGCTGGTAATTGCCCAACTGCCATCGGTCCGCGGTGCTCAGATAAGTCTCACTGAACAACGCAAAAATATCGTCGCTGGACACCTCGGCCTCGCTGTCCTCCGCCAAGCCCTGCACGGCGGTACTGAAGTCGACCTGCAGCCAACGCGGCAGTTCCAGTCCGTAATCTCGGCGCAGCACATGAGCGACACCGCCTTTGCCCGACTGACTATTGATGCGAATCACTTCCTGATACGTGCGACCGATGTCGGCAGGATCAATCGGCAGATAGGCGACATCCCAGGCCTCATCGGCGTCACGCTTGGACAGGCACTTATGGATGGCGTCTTGGTGACTGCCGGAGAAAGCCGTGAATACGAGCTCTCCCGCGTACGGATGGCGCGGGTGAACCGGCAACTGCGTGCATTCACGGGCTACCGTGCAAATCTCATCCATGTGAGTGAAATCCAACATCGGGTCCACGCCCTGACTGTAGAGATTCATCGCCATAGTCATGATGTCCATATTGCCCGTCCGCTCACCGTTGCCCAGCAGCGTGCCTTCCACCCGGTCTGCACCCGCCATCACACCGAGCTCGGCAGCAGCGACCGCACATCCCCGATCGTTGTGGGTATGCAGGGAGATGATCAGTGAGTCACGGTTGTTAACGTGATCACAAAACCACTCGATTTGATCCGCATAGATGTTGGGCGTGCTCATTTCCACTGTAGCGGGCAAATTGATGATCACTGGCCGATCAGGGGTCGGTGCCAGTACCTCGTTCACCGCATCGCAAACCGATACCGCGAAATCCATCTCCGTACCGGTAAAACTTTCGGGGCTGTACTCAAATACCCACTCTGTTTCGGGGCGAGCGTCTGCGGCTTCCTTGACCAGGCGGGCGCCGTTCACAGCAATATCCCTAATACCGTCCCGGTCGAGACCGAAGACGTATTCCCGCTGCACCGTCGATGTGCTGTTGTAAAAATGCACCACGGCTCGCTTGACGCCCTCGAGCGCGGCAAAGGTTTTTTCAATGAGGTCCGCCCGCGCCTGCACCAGGACCTGCACGGTGACGCCGTCGGGAATGCGGTGCTCTTCGATCAGCTTCCGCAGAAAAGCAAAATCATGGCTTGAAGCCGAAGGGAACCCCACCTCAATCTGCTTAAAACCGATTGATACCAGTAGCTCCCACAGGCGCAGCTTTTGCTCTGCATTCATCGGCTCTACCAGAGCCTGATTGCCGTCACGCAAATCGACGGAACACCACTCAGGCGCAGCCTGAATGATGTTGTCCGGCCAGCGACGGTCTGGCTTGGCGATCGGCTGAAACGCGCGGTACTTTCGGTAATCAAAGCGGCGATGATCGAATCGGGCGTTGTCCACGGCACTGCTCCTGATGCGGTTTGAGGACGCGTAGTGTACTGGCGAGGGCCTGGGGATAATCACCAAAAACCGTGATATTTGTCCATTAATTGGTGCTTAATGCTATAAAAATGGATATATAATAATATTTTCACTATCCCAATGCATTTTTATGGATAATTCACTTCCGCTACTGGACCGGCTTGATCGCCGTATTCTGCGGGTTTTGCAGGACGACGCCGGTCTCAGCAACCTTGAGCTGGCTGAGCGGGTAGGCTTGTCTGCTACACCGTGCGCGCGTCGCGTCAAACGTTTGATGACAGAGGGTGTTATTACCCACCAGGCCGCGATGGTCGACCCAAAAAAGTTGGGCCTGAATTTGACCGCCCATATTAGTGTCACCATGGACCGGCACACCCCGGATCGCTTCGAGGCATTTGAGGAGACGGTGTTGTCATTACCGGAGGTGGTCGATTGCTGCGTGGTCACCGGCCAGAGTGCCGACTACCTGCTGAAAGCTGTCGTCCGCGATATGGCGCACTACGAGCAATTCTTATTGGGCAAGCTAACCCGCATCCCCGGGGTCACCGGTGTCCATTCGAGCTTCGAACTAAGACGGGTCGTAACTCGGACCGCGGTGTCCGTACCCGAGGAGTAATCAGCGCGCCGCCAATTCCTTGTCGACCAGAAAGCGCGCGATTTCGAGCATATTGGTTTGGCTGCCCGCGGCACGGGTTTCGATCAGGTACTTACCCGCCACCATCAACGAGGGGGTGCCGGAAATTTTGGCGGAGCGAGCCCGCGCATCGGCCTGTCGAACCTGCGAGTCGACGCCAAAAGAATCAAACGCCTTATCGAACTGCGCTGGATCTACGCCGTTATCTTCAAACAGATCGCGCAATTCAAGTCGGGATACTAATCGCTTTCGCTGCACATGCATCGCGTCAAAAATAACGGGATGCAGCGTCTCCTTCACGCCCAGCACCTCTGCGATGTAATACGCCTTGGCGTGCATGCGCATGGGGTCGTTCCACACTGCTGGGGAGGGTTGCACCACCGCCCCGTCGGGCAGCTGTTTACCCCATGCAGTCAGCATTGGCTCAAAGGTGTAGCAGTGGCCGCAGCCGTACCAAAAGAATTCTGTGACCACGACATCGCTACCGCGACCCACGGCAACCGGTGGCGTCAATGTTTGATAGTGCTGACCTTCGGTCCACCGATCCTCGGCAATGGCTACAGGTCCTGTAACCGAGCCAAAAACGGCCGTTAAGGTCAGTACTAGCGTGGTAAAGGTTTGGCGAATACCTGTCATGTTTTCCTCCTTCCCTGGAACACAACCGGGGTCGATATCGGGGCGCTCCGCCCCGACGACATTACGGGGTAGGCTGCAAGCCCGCAATATAGCTCGCGACAGCCTCAATCTCCATATCGCTCATGCGGAAGGCGGTGGTGCGCATAATCTTGGCTTCACCGCCATTGGTGCGGCCCGTCGGGTCTTCATAACCCTTTCGGAACATCTTCAACTGCGACGCAATATAGTCCGCGTGCTGACCGCCCAGCGCCGGGTACCCTGCCGGGCCGTTGCCATTGCCTGTCGGGCTGTGGCAGCCCGAACATGCCGGCACCTGTCGCTCGGCGATGCCAGCAAGATAGACCTTGCGGCCCAACGCCACTTTTTCGGGGTCTGCCATGCCGCCCGAGCGGGGCTGCGCGTCGTAGAACGCCGCGATGTCAGACAGATCTTGATCCGTCATGTTGTCGACCTGTCCGGCCATCAGCGCGACCGGACGACGACCATCGCGAATATCCTGCATTTGCTTCAGCAGATACTTGTGGCCGAGCCCCGCCAGCTTGGGAAATGTCGGCACGGCACTGTTGCCATCCACACCGTGGCAAGCCACACAGGTCGCTGCCTTGGACTGGCCTGCTTCGGCGTCACCGGCGGCATAGGCGCTGGCTCCCGTGACCATCGCTATGGCCAGAAGCGTCACTTTTAAGAGAGAAGGATACATAGGAACACCCGTTGAAAATGGCTTGGCCTGCGTCAGGCCGTTATCGGTCGGGCCCACTGGCCCGCCGAACCTAGCGCGCCTTACTGAGCCGCGGCCATATAAGTGATGAGTGCAGCGTAGTCTTCGTCGCTGCAGCTGTTGCACAGACCACCGGGGGGCATGGCATTGAGGCCGTTACGAACAGAGGCGACCAACGCCTCCATACCCTTTTCCATGCGCGGCGCCCAAGCCTCTGGGTTACCCGTTGCCGGCGCACCCGCAACACCCACGGCATGGCACGCGCCACAAGAGGCCGCGTACTGAGGAGGGGGATCACCCGCGAGCACAGTCGGCGCAATGACCAATGCCGCGATCGCCGCAGCTCGGATAGCAGTGGAGCGGATAAATGCAGTAGTTCTCATGGTCAGACCCTCTAATGTCTTCATCTTTCGTCTTTCTACTTCAAACCTTCAGGTTTCGATCTTTTGTACTGCCCCGTGGCGGCAGGTCAAGGCACTCTCTAAAAACTGCGCTTAAGCTAAAGACTGCGTTTGCGCTGTATCAGGCTTGGCGACGTCACGGCAGACGCACATTGTCAAAAATCACTCAGGTATTTCGGGCATGGTGCCCCGAAGAGCGTGGCATTATAGACGTTCCGTGTCTTGGCACAAATCCCAAAATGACCGACATTAACGCCGCCCCCAGCCCCGTGAATTTCCGCCACGCCGCATTTTTACAAAGCGCCAGCGCGGTTGAGAACGCACCGCCCGACGCTGGCTGGGAGGTGGCATTCGCGGGCAGGTCCAACTCTGGAAAATCCAGTGCAATCAATGCTTTAACAGAGCAAGGGAAGCTGGCGCGGACCTCGCGGACCCCAGGCCGCACGCAGCTCATCAATTTTTTTACCCTCAGTGACAGCCAGAGGCTCGTTGACCTGCCGGGCTATGGTTTTGCCAAAGTGCCGCTGGCGGTCAAAAAAAAATGGAATCAGCAGCTGGAACGCTACCTGCAATATCGGGAAAGTCTGCGTGGCCTGGTGATGCTTATGGATATTAGGCACCCACTGACCGACGCGGATAAGCAGATGCTGGGCTGGGCCGTCACCGCCAGCATGCCGGTCCATATCCTGCTCACCAAAGCGGACAAACTCAAACGCGGCCCCGCACAAAATACGCTGCTGTCTGTTCGGAGCGAGCTCGCCGCCCATGCCGAGCTGGTCAGCGTGCAGTGTTTTTCGTCTCTGAAGCGTCAGGGTATCAACGAGCTGGGTAAACAAATCAACCGCTGGCTCACCGACGAATCCGTCATGGATCCACCCCAGGAAACTCCCGAAGCAGAGTGAGGCCAATCAGTGGGCTTCATCCCAGTTATCGCCCGTGCCTGCCTCTACGAGCAACGGTACATCGAGCAAACCCACCTCTGACATCAGCCGCCCCACGGTCTCGCATAGCTCATCCACCGCACCCATCTCGACCTCGAACACCAGTTCGTCATGCACCTGCATGATCATTCGCGCATCGATGCTTGAGCCTGCCAGCCACTCATCAACCGCCAACATGGCCATCTTGATCATATCTGCGGCGGTACCCTGCATGGGCGCGTTGATTGCTGTGCGTTCAGCAGCTTGTTGCCGCTGTCGATTCTTGGCGTTGATCTCAGGCAAGTAGAGGCGGCGACCCTTCAGTGTCTCCACATACCCAGTGTCGTGGGCGAGCTCTCGGGTCCGTGCCATGTAATCCGCCACCCCGGGGTATCGAGCAAAATACAGATCGATGTATTCCTGTGCTTCACTCCTGCCTAGACCCAGCTGCTTGGCCAACCCAAAGGCCGACATCCCGTAGATGAGGCCGAAATTAATCGCTTTCGCCTTACGACGCTGGTCTCCGGATACGTCACCAAGCGCAACCCCGAACACTTCGGCAGCAGTGGCGCTGTGCACATCCAGCTCGTTGGCGAACGCATTGAGTAGCCCCTCGTCCTGCGAGAGGTGCGCCATGATGCGCAGTTCGATCTGTGAGTAATCGGCCGCGACAATTTTGCATCCGGGGGCAGCGATAAAGGCCTGACGGATACGCCGCCCTTCCTCTGTGCGAATGGGAATGTTTTGGAGATTAGGGTCGGAGGAAGACAAGCGGCCGGTCGCTGTGACCGCCTGATGGTAAGACGTGTGCACTCGGCCGGTACGCGGGTCGATCATTTCTGGCAGCTTATCGGTATAGGTTGACTTCAGCTTGCTGAGGCTTCGGTACTCCATCAGCACCGCCGGCAGGGGATAATCCAGCGCCAGCTCCGCGAGCACCTCCTCAGCTGTCGAGGGCGCGCCCTTGGGTGTCTTACGCAACACCGGCAGCTCCAGCTGGTTAAACAGAATCTCACCGAGCTGCTTGGGAGAGCCGAGATTAAATGGCCCACCCGCCAGCTCGTGCGCCTTGGCTTCCAGCGACAGAATGCGCTCACCCAGCTCCTGGCTGTGGGCCGCAAGCGTGTCTCGGCAGACCAGCGCACCGTTTCGTTCAATGCGCGACAGCACGGGCACCAGCGGCATCTCCAGCTCCCGGTAGAGAGTGGAAAGTGAGGGCGTCTGGTTGAGTTTTTCCGACAGCATCTGGTGCAAACGGAGCGTGACCTCAGCGTCCTCAGCGGCATAAGGCGCGGCCTGTTCTATCGGCACCTGATTGAAAGTCAGTTGCTTGGCGCCCTTGCCTGCGATGTCTTCGAAATGGATCGTCCGCTGGCCGAGGTATTTGAGCGCCAAGGTATCGAGGTCGTGTCGGCTCCCCGCCGCATCCAATATGTAGGACTCCAGCATCGTGTCGTCATGAATACCGCGCAGGGTAATACCGTGATTGGCCAGCACGTTAGCGTCGTATTTCAGGTGCTGGCCCACCTTGGCGGTGTTCGCATCTTCCAGAAGCGGACGAAGTGCCTCGAGCACTGCGTCGCGATTCAGTTGATCCGGGGCGCCCGGGTAGTCATGCGCGAGGGGCACATACGCCGCGACGCCGGGTTCGACGGCAAACGAAACACCAACCACTTCCGCGACCATGTAATCAAGGCTCGTCGTCTCAGTATCAAAGGCAAACAGCTCAGCCGCCTCAAGTCTGGCAAGCCAGTCATCGAAAACCGCCTGCTCCAACACTGTGATGACCTCGACCGAGGCGGTGGCGGGCTCCAACTCAGCCGCCTCTGCTGCGCCGTCGTGAGTAGGCGCGTCTTTTGCCTCCACCGCACCCGCTGCGGCTGCCCCCTCGCCCTTGAGTAGGGCCTCCAGCCACGTTTTGAACTCCAGCTCCCGAAACAGTCCAAGCAGCGCCTCGTTATCCGGCGGGCTCGAATCCAGATCACCCTCAGCCAACCCCAGATCACAATCGATCTTGATCGTTGCGAGCTCATAACTCAGCTCAGCATCGCCCCGGGCGCCCCCCAGTTTGGCGGCGAGGCTCTTGGCGCCCCGGATCGGCAAGTCGGCAACGGCATCGAGCTGCTCATAAATGGAATCGATCCCGCCCAGGTGCTGCAGCAAAGCGGTTGCCGTTTTCTCCCCCACTCCCGCCACACCGGGAATGTTGTCGACCTTGTCGCCCATCAGCGCCAGCAGATCGATGATGAGTGCGGGCGGTACGCCGAATTTGTCGACGACCCCCCCATGATCCATGGCCGTATTGTTCATGGTGTTGATGAGCGTGACATGGTCGTTAACGAGCTGTGCCATGTCCTTGTCACCGGTTGATATCACCACTTCCCGTCCACTTCCGGCGGCTTGCACTGACAGCGTCCCAATGACGTCGTCTGCCTCGACACCCGCTATGCAAATCAAGGGCAAGCCCATGGCGCGAATGGTGTCGTGGATCGGTTCGATCTGCTCGCGCAGCTCATCGGGCATCGGCGGGCGATTGGCTTTGTATTCCGGGTAAATGTCGTTGCGGAAGGTGGGCCCCTTGGCATCGAATATCACGACCACCTGATCGCCTGCGTAATCGGCGACCAGCTTGCGAATCATGCCGATCACCCCTTTGGCGGCGCCGGTGTTCAGGCCTTTAGAGTTCGTGAGTGCGGGCAAGGCGTGATAAGCGCGAAACAGATACGACGATCCGTCCACCAGAATGAGCCGATTTGCCATGAGGTCAGTGCTCCCACACGTACTGCGTAGAG
>ERZ802821.1512-NODE-1512-length-12170-cov-19.8006_pt1 | contig 12170 bp, 14 predicted proteins | sample MGYA00345648_ERZ802821 | MGnify/ENA primary metagenome ERZ802821 (study PRJEB30503, sample SAMEA104212357) | marine metagenome | biome: Westerlies Biome; feature: [SRF] surface water layer (ENVO:00010504) within the epipelagic zone...; material: water... | reverse complement strand
AAGAAATCCTGGAAGTGGTGGGTGGTTCCGCTGCTGCCGGTGGTTAATCGTTCCCTTTGATTGTGTTGATGGCCGGTTCCTTCGGGGGCCGGCTTTTTTAATGGAGTGATGACAATGCAGCTTCATCAGCTCTTTCCCACTGCCATCGCAACGGTGCAGTTGGCCTTGGATCCTTTGGATGTGGCAGGGCAGCTTCAGGTGCTGTTTGCCCTGCGAGGGGATGCGACCGGAAATCCCACAGAAGGATGTGCCTGGACTGGCGATCTCCATGGCGCGTGGCAATTAAATCAGCACCCAGATTTCTTGGGGCTCACGCAGCAGGTGGTGGAGCAGGTATGGACTTATCTCGAAGCGGTGGGCTTCGAGTGTTCTCAAGTGGCCCTGCACCTCCAGCGATGTTGGCCCGTGCTCAGTGATTGGGATCAGGTGGTCGGTCGTCATCACCATCCCAATGCCCATCTCAGCGCTGTGCTTTACCTCACGGGAAGCGGTTCAGGCGAGGAGGGAGTGCTGCGCCTTCAGGCGCCGCATCGGATTAATGAACTTGTTCCAGGGCTCGCTGTTGGCCATGGAGGCCCCATCGCTGAAGCACATCCGCTTAATGCCGATCACTGGGACCTCGCGCCTCGATCCGGGCTGTTGGTGCTGTTTCCCTCCCGTTTGGACCACAGCGTTTTGCCAAACACGGATCCAGAGGCGTTGCGTTGTTCAATCAGTTTTGATTTCGTGCTCACGGCCCCAGATGGCGACGACCCGTCGGAATACTTGGCTCCGCATCCGAACGTCTGGGTCCAGCAAACCCCACCCGCTGCCTGAGAGAATCACTTGGAGAGCAAAGTTTTGACGGGATGTCTGACCCATCAGCGGCTGTGGCCACCTATTCCGTGTCTGCTGAGATTGAGGGTGAAGTCCATCAATTCAAATGTCGGGCTGACCAGACGGTGCTGAACGCGGCGGAAGCCGCAGGGATCAGTCTTCCCAGCTCCTGCTGTACAGGCGTCTGTACCACCTGTGCAGCGGTGATTTCCGCTGGAAGTGTCGATCAGCCCGATGCCATGGGTGTTCGATCCGACCTTCAGGAGAAGGGTTATGCCTTGTTATGCGTGTCCTTCCCCCGTGCTGATCTCACCCTCAAAACGGGCCAAGAAGATGCCTTATACGAAGCCCAGTTCGGTCAGTATCAAAAGTGAAGTTGCTTCGCCTGCAGCGTCAGCTGACCTGGCCCGAGCATGTCTCCACCATTGAGTTGCGCGCATGGATTCGCTCTGAACTCGTCAGTGATCCGGATGGTGAGTTGCTGCGCTGGGCCATTACGGGGCTGACGACGGCCGCTGATGGTGCCCGTTGTCTTCATGTGGAGGGGGTTTGTATCGGATGAGTGCAGCACCACTGCCCACCCTGATGGTGGTGCCCACGGGCATCGGTTGTGAGATTGGAGGATATGCCGGTGATGCTTTACCCAGTGCCCGTTTGTTGGCTGCGGCGAGTGGCTGCCTGATTACCCATCCAAACGTGATGAATGGCGCGGCGCTGTATTGGAGTGATTCCCGCATTCACTACGTGGAGGGCTACGGCCTGGATCGTTTTGCAGCGGGCGATTGGGCGCTGCGACCGGTCCGTCGCCAGCGCATCGGCCTTCTCCTGGATGCGGGGATTGAAGCTGAGCTGGCTCAGCGCCAGATTCAGGTGGCCGAGGCTTGTCGCGCCACTCTGGGCCTGGATATCGGACCCGTGCTGCGTTCGGATCAGCCCCTCGGGGTGTCCCTGGATCGCGGACCCAGTGGCGCCAGTTGGGGACGGCTGGAGCACCCCGATGCGCTGTTGCGTGCGGGCGAGCGACTGCGCGATGCCGGCGCAACGGCGATTGCTGTCGTGGCGCGCTTCCCGGAGGATCTCGGCAGTGACGCGCTCACGTCGTATCGGCAGGGCAGCGGTGTCGATGCGCTAGCGGGGGCTGAAGCCGTCATCAGTCATCTGTTGGTGCGTCATCTGCAGATGCCCTGTGCCCATGCTCCGGCCCTTGCGCCCCTGCCGTTGGATCCCCAGCTCGACCCTCGAGCAGCAGCGGAGGAGCTGGGTTACACATTTCTCGCCTGCGTGTTGGTGGGCTTGAGCCGGGCGCCGGACTTGATCGACACAACTGCGGCGCTCACAGGCGATGTTCAGGCATCCCAAATCGGAGCCGCAGTGGTGCCCGAAGGTGCCCTCGGAGGAGAGGCGGTGTTGGCGTGTGTGGAGCGTGGAATTCCTGTGATCAGCGTGGCGAATCCCTCGCTGTTGTCCGTGACGTCGGAGGTTTTAGGCCTGTCGTCGGGGGTGTTTCAGGCCAGCAGTTATGCCGAGGCCGCTGGGTTGCTTGTGGCGCTGCGAGAGGGAATTAGTCCAGCTGCGCTTGGGAGGCCCTTGCCACCGTTGCAGGAGATTCAGTGATGCCCAATGGCAAAGGATTTGCGATGTCGACCGGTCAAGGCCCCTGCCCCTGTGGGGGCGGTGCTTATCGCACCTGCTGTGGCCCCCTGCACCGCGGCGATCAGCGTGCCGAAACGGCCGAACAGCTGATGCGTTCGCGCTACTCGGCGTTTGTGAAAGGTGAGTTGGAGTATTTGCTGGTCACCCATCCGGAAGCACATGTACCTGAGGCAGAGCGACGACAGCAACTGCGCCGCAGCTCTCGGGCCACCCGCTGGATGGGCCTTCGCATTCTGTCCTGCACCGATGGAGGCATAGGTGACATGGCGGGAACGGTGGTTTTTGAAGCCCGCCATCGCGAGGGCGTGCTGCGGGAAACGTCGTTCTTTCAACGACGCGGTGGAAGCACCGATGGCGATTGGCAATACATCAAAGCCCTCGACATGGCTTAAGGAGCACGTAATTGACTCAATATTTTTACGATTTCGTGAATAAATCGTGCTAGCGCAGGCAAGCCATTGGGTGCCGTGGCGTAACCCCCAGCGCTTTGGCCACGCCGGGATGACAGACCGAGCCCTGCACCGTATTAAGGCCTGAGAGCAGTTCCGGTCGTTCCGTAAAGGCTTCTTCGAGGCCACGGCCAGCGATGCCCACGATGTAGGGCAGCGTCACGCTGACCAAGGCCTCCGTTGACGTGAATGGAACCGCCCCAGGCATGTTGCCCACGGCGTAGTGCTGCACGCCATGGATGGACACCGTTGGATTGGTGTGGGTGGTTTCACGGCTCGTGGCAACGCAGCCGCCCTGATCAATGGCTACGTCAACAATCACCGAGCCTGGCCGCATTGCCTGAACAAGCTCTTCATTCACCAGGGTGGGGGCCCGCCCGCCGGGCGTGAGCACAGCTCCGATCAAGAGATCTGCCGTCGGCACCAGCCGTTCGATCAGTCCACGGCTGCTCACGACGCTTGTCAGCCTGCCGCGTCGATCCGCCTCCAGGCTGCGAAGCCTCTGGGGTGAACGGTCGAGTAGCAACACTTCCGCATCCATGGCTGCTGCTGTGCGCGCCGCATTCCAGCCGGCGTTTCCAGCACCGAGCACCACCACTCGCGCGGGCTGAACGCCCGTGCAGCCACCCATCAGGACTCCGCGGCCTCCGTGCGGTTTTTCCAGGAGATGGGCCCCCACCTGGGCCGCAAGCCGACCAGCAATCTCACTCATCGGAGCCAATAGGGGCAGGCTTCCGTCCTCGAGCTGAACGGTTTCGTAGGCCATCGCTGCGGTGCCTGCCTTGAGGAGTGCTTCTCCCACGTCCGGATAGGCAGCGAGGTGCAGATAGGTGAACAGCACCATGTCGTTGCGGAGATATCCGAATTCCTCGGGCTGGGGCTCTTTCACCTTCACGACGAGATGGGCTGCCCAGGCTTCGTCTCGGCTCACGAGTTGCGCCCCCGCATTGCGGAAGGCGTCATCTCCGATCCCGGCCCCTGCTCCGGCGCCAGCTTCAATCTTCACCTCAAGTCCATGGGTGACCAATTCGCGCACCGCATCGGGGGTTAGGGCGACGCGTTGCTCATCGAGCTTGATCTCCTTCGGGATGCCAATGCTGGCCATCGGTGCCGACAGGATGGAAGCTGCCATGGACGCTCAGCAGGATGTCCTTCAATCTGGCTCAGCCGCAGGCAATTGGCAGCCGCCAGCCACTGCCAAAGGCCTGAGGACTCACCTTGAGTAGGGGCGCCGCCTGTCGGCGTTTGAACTCGGCCCGTTTCAGCAGCTGTTCAACGCGGGAGACGAGTGCAGGGTTATGGCCGGCGGCGAGTAAGTCGTCCCCGTGGCGTCGTTCTTGGATCAGATCCTTGAGTAAGGCATCGAGAGCGCTGTAGTCCGGCAGCGAGTCGCTGTCTTTTTGATCAGGCCGTAGTTCCGCGCTCGGGGGTTTTTGTCGAATGGCGTTGCCCACCAACTCTCCGTGCTCGGGAAGCTGATAGTCCTTACGGCAGTGTCGGGATGCTGGGCTATCGAGCCAGTCACAAAGGGCGAACACGCTGGTTTTGTAGAGGTCGCCGATCACGGCTAAGCCGCCATTCATATCTCCATAAAGGGTGCAATACCCCACGGCCAATTCAGATTTATTGCCGGTGGTGAGCAGCAATTGGCCCTCTTGATTCGCTACCGCCATCAGCAAGGTGCCGCGAATGCGGGATTGCAGGTTCTCAGCGGTTACCCCGTTTGGATCCTCACCAAGCGCAGGGTTCAGGGTTGCGTTGAAGCCATCCATCAAGGGACGGATCGGCAAGGTGGTGGTCTTCAGTCCCAGCCGTTTCGCAAGCGCAACGGCATCGTCGATCGATCCTGCTGAACTCCAGGGCGACGGCATCAGCAGTGTCGACACTTGATCGGCGCCGAGGGCTGCGGTGGCAATCACGGCAACCAGCGCTGAATCGATCCCACCACTGAGGCCTAAAAGCGCTGTTTGAAAACCGCACTTGCGGGCATAGTCCCGAACCCCCAGCACGAGGGCTCGGAACAGTCGATCCAGTGGGTCATCAGGGCTGCGATCTGGATTGGCGGGATTGGCTTCGCTGTCCCAAAGGCTGATCTGGTCGCAGCAGGATGGGAGTTCCAGTAATGGGTCTCCTGAGGCAGATATCACAAAACTGCCGCCATCGAAGACCAATTCGTCGTTGCCTCCGACTTGATTGAGATACACCACTGGACAGTTCAAGCGGCGCGCTGCCGTGGCGGCCAGCTTTTGTCGCAACATCGGTTTGTCCGCATCGAAGGGTGATGCAGCGAGGTTGATCACCACATCCGGTTGTTCTGGGATCAATTGTTCGATGGGGTCGGGGCCTGCCAGACGTTCCCGCTGCAGGGTGTCGTCCACCCAGAGGTCTTCGCAAATGGTGAGGCCCAGTCGTTGGCCGTTGGGGAGTTGCAGAAGATTTGGCCCCGTCCCTGGACGGAAGTAGCGCCGCTCATCGAAAACGTCGTAACTGGGTAACAGCTGTTTGTGGGCAACGGCGCGCCATCCCTGCCGGTGCACGAGGGCGATGCTGTTGGTGAGCCCGGGGGCGCGGTCGTCGTCGGTGGGTAAGGCAACACCCACCAACACGATGAGATCGCTGTCCAACTGCTGGCTCATCCACTGGAGCAGCTCTGCTTGAGCAGCGATGCGGGCTGGTTGCAGCAGCAGGTCTCGCGGTGGATAACCCCAAAGCGAGAGTTCGGGGGTGAGCAACACATCGGCCCCGTCGCGTTGGGCTTCGCTGGCTGCCACAAGAATGCGCTCTGCGTTGCCCTGCAGATCACCCACCAATGGATTGATTTGGGCGAGGGCAAAGCGCATCAGCAGGGGGTGGGATTGAGTCCGTAAAGATTGTGCTCGAGCAGGAGGGGCCACACCGCACTAGGGACCTGCTCAGGCTGGGGGGCACGACGTTGCTCAGAGCTAGCGCTCGCTGGGATCTCCACATCCAACACCTCAACAGAGGCTCCGCATCGGGTCAAATCGGCCAGTGCCATCGGGGTGAGCGGCCAACCCTGGCGTGGGGCAATCGCCATCTGGCATTGGCTGAGCCACTGATCAGCTTGTTTCCAATGGGGGATTTGAGCTGCTAAGTCGCTACCCACCACAAACACCAGGTTGTGTTGAGGCCAGCGTTGATGGGCGCGCCGCAACGTCACCATGGTGAATGGACTGCTGAGGTCTTGGGCGAGGTCCAGGTTTGCACTGTTCAGTTGTCCGACCAACGCCTTCAACAGCATGGCCCGCACGGACAGCGCTGCGCCGTGCTGCTTCATTGGGTTGTCGCTTGCCCATGTGGCCACGTGGTCGTAGCGATGCAGGAGCTGCTCCAGGAGGGCCTGGTGTCCTCGGGTTGGAGGGTCGGCACTGGTTCCGAAGAGGGCAATTCGCTGCTGCACCATTTCAAGGCAGCAATGGACGGAGGTTTTGCTGTGCACGCAATGGCCAGCGATGCAGCCAGTGACGCACGACCGGATCGCGTCGCGCCAATCGTTCGAGCAGTGCTCCGGGTTGGCCACCCGATGGGTGGAGTAGGTGTTGGGCCACGAGTTGACCGGTGCGACGGCTTGCGTGAACCGCCAGTGCCGCCTGGGCGAAGGCCACCGGTGCGGCGGGGCCCAAGCTGGTGCCACCACTGATCGGCACCAACAACAACAGCATCTGCTTCAGCGCGCTGAGGCCGAGTTGAATGCCCCCCAGTAGTGCGTTATTTCCAGATAAATGCGTGAGCAGGTGTCGGGCTGCCTTCGGTGTGAGAGGGAGACCGTAGAGGCGACTGAGTTGCACCACTAAGGCTGTGTCGCAGGCCATGCCCCCGGCCAGGTCTAGGGCCAGCACTGGGTTGATCGCCACCCCTGTCGCTTTGGCCGCGGCGTATCGACCAATCAGACCTTGGGCGCTGCGGCGATGGTGTTGAAGCCGCAGTTGTTGGCAGTTGCGCTGGAACTTATCGGCTTGTCGCAGGGCCTGGAGTGCGAGGAGCAGCACGCCTTCACGTGTGAGTTGGCTCTTCAGCTGTTGCTCTAGGGCCTCAACCTGGGCTGGGGTGCGTGCACTGCGAACGCGGCCATCGGGCTGGAGTTTGGCCTGCCGCGGTGCTGCGGCGACCACGGTGAGTGGCAGGTCTCCGGGAAGGCGGGATCGAATGCTGTTGAACAGTGCCGAGCGCTCCTGTTCTGGCCAGCGGTCGCTGCGGTTGAGCACCACATGTAAAGGCTTGCCGCTGCTGAGCAATGTTTGCAGTGCCTCGCGATCCGTCCGGGTGAGATCGCTATCGACCACCAGCAGAACCAAATCAGCCCCCATGGCCACCCGTGATGCCAATCGCGCTCGACCAGCGGCATTGATTTCATCGATTCCTGGTGTATCAACCAGCTCAACGCGGTTGAGGTCCGCGATTGAGACGGGCCACACCACACCTCTCTGGCTCCGCGTGCTGCCGTGGGCCACATCAGTGGCCAGTAGGGGCTCACCAATGAGAGCGTTGATCAGACTCGACTTGCCAACACCAACCCGGCCAAACACCGCGATTCGCAGGGTGTGTTGCTGAAGTCGTTGCAATTGTCGATCGAGTTGGACGAGTTCTCCCCCAAGGAGTCCCTGTTCCCGCTGGGATAGGCGGAGGCTCTGGCGCCATTGATCGAGCAATTCTCGGCAGCGCACCACGGTCGGAGGTGGAACGGCAGGAGATGGTGGACCTGTACCTGCTGGTGTTGCGTCGACAAAGTCTTCGTACAGGCCTGAGGAGTGAGCCGAAACAGCGTGGCTTGCTGTGATCTGGAGTCGACCCTGATCCATGCCCTCAGGTTAAAAGGCCATGCAAGCGACCAATCTCAGGGTTGTTTAAGGGGTGTTCTCCAACCGTTGCTCCCTGTTTAACCGTGTTGTGCGGTGTCTTGGTCCCGCTACGCTGGTGGTCGGTCAGGCCAGTCAGCCAGGGGAGAATCCGTGATTCGCATTCTTCTTTTTTCGCTCATTATTGTTTTCACGATCCGTCAAATTAAAAAGATTTTTGCTGAGGCAACGGTTGGTCAACAGGACGTCAGTGCCGATGTCGCGATCGTTGATGTTGATGTAATTGTCGACGATCAGAAGGATCAGCATTCATCCCGCTGACGTGTTTTTCACGTTTTTGGATTGCGGAGAATGTTGCAATCGATACGAGGGTTCACTCGGTTTTGAGCCGAGTTCTTTTGGGTTATTGATCTGTGATCCCAAAGCGATTCCGTTATTTCGGTATTTGTTTCCATTTTTTTCTTGCAGCCGTTGTTTTTTGTGCCAATCCTGGCGTGTACGGACAATTTAAAAAGCACCATGACCGTCCGACTAGAAAAACTCACTTCAAATGGTTGGGAGCATGAATCCAACCACTCTGATCTTCACAACGCGACAAACCACGCCAAAGATTTGATCGGACAGGAGTTGTCCACCTACCGACTCCTCCGTGATGACCGCGTGATGTTGTCGCTCATTACCGCAAAAGGCGTGATGTGGGTGAATGCAGACTTGGAAGTTCAAGGCAAAGCTTTGGTTCACGCGTAACTCTTAGATTTTTTAATCAGTGATTCTTGATTTACTCGGTTCCAAAAGCATTGGGACCCTTGTCCAAGAAGGCAAGCATCAACCCTTTCGTGCTGTTGCTTGCCCAATCAAGGGCCTCAACTACGACGAATCACAGATGAAAGACAACGACATTCAGCGTCGTCAACGTCTTTCTGAAGTTGAATACGACTGCTAGGCGGGTTTGCGCCACCAGCCTGCCAAAACCGCTAACACGGCTTCGGCTCCAATCACGCCAACAAAGCCGCCAAACTCATCAACAACGACCCGGACGCCGCCGCTGTCTTTTCTGAAGCCCGTGAGTAGTCGATCGGCTCGGATCATTTCAGGCACATAATCCACCTGCTCACAGAGATCGACCGGTGTGAGCAGGCCGCGGTTTTCAAGCAACGCGGTGAGGAGATGTTCTCGGCTTGCAACGCCTAAAACCTTGTCCACTTGGTCGCCTAAGACCACCCACCATTGGGAATTGTTCTCCATCAGCCGAGACCGTTGCGACTCAATGCTCAAGCTGCCATCCAGTGTTGGAGCAGCCACCCTTGGCGTCATCAAATCTCGGGCCGTGAGGTCGTTGAGTTGAAACACCTTGCCGATCATTGCGGCTTCATCCGCTTCGATTTCTCCCTTTTGGGAGCCAAGGCGAGCCAGGAGTCGGATTTCGTCTTCGTTGGTGCTGATCTCGGCTTCCGCGGTGAGGGCCGGCAAGATCCGCTCCAGGAGCACCACAAGCGGGCGTAACAAAATCCCTAGCCAATGCAGCAAGGGCGCACTGGCTAGGGCGACAGGGAGGGCCAAGCGGCTACCCAGAGCCTTGGGAAGAATCTCCCCAAGCAAAATCACGAGAACCGTGAGGCCAATCGAAAACAGTGGCAGGGCTGCACTGTTCACACCGCGCTGCTCAAACACCCAGGCGGCATAACCACCGAGCATCAAGCTGCCAAAAATATTGAAGCCGTTGTTGGTTATCACCAGCGCCGACAGCGTTCTGCCGAGGTGTTTCCGCAACTTGGCGAGCCGCCGTGCCCCAGCCACAGGTCGCTCCCGGGCGGCGAGTTCCTGCACTCGGATCGGATTCACTGTGAGGAGAGCAGCTTCCACACCCGAACACAGGGCTGAACCGAGCAGCACGACCAACACAAGCACGATCAGCAGGAGAAGATCGGAGCTCATTGCTGACTAACACTCAATCCATCGTATCGGTCGCGCTCAGTCAGTCTTCGTGAACTGCCATCCTGATCAATACTCGCTCCCGCAGGTTTGACCGCGTTTGATCCCGGTATTCATGCGCTCCGGCGTGGGCGCTTCATTGAGCAATTGGGAGCGGCAGCGGCCGTTATTCCCGCCGCCGCTCTCACGACCCATCACGCCGATTGTGAGTGGCCGTTTCGCCAAGACAGCGATTTTTTCTATCTCACAGGCTTTGACGAGCCCGATGCGGTTGCTCTGTTGTTGCCCCATCGACCGGAGGGGGAGCGTTTCATTCTCTTTGTCCAACCAAAGGATCCAGCGGCGGAGGTTTGGACAGGATTCCGTTGGGGAACGGAGGGGGCCGTGGAGCGCTATGGAGCTGACGTCGCCCACCCCCTTGATCAACTTCAGGAGAGATTGCCGGGTTATTTGAATGGAGCTGAAGCCATTGCGTTCCGGATTGGTCGTTACCCTGCCGTAGAGCCGCTAGTGCTGGCCGCCTGGGGGCGACAGCTGGATACGTACGCACGCTCTGGAGAAGCGGCGTTGGGTTTGGTGGCGCCGACGCCGATCTTGCATCGTCTGCGTCTTCGCAAAGACCCGCATGAGCTAGAGCGTTTGCGCGAGGCCTGTCGAATCTCCGCAGAAGCCCATGAACTGGCAAGGGAGATGACCAACCCCGGGATGCGGGAGTCGGAGGTGCAGGCGGCGATTGAGGCCCATTTTCGGGCTAGTGGAGCCCGGGGCCCTGCCTATGGATCCATCGTTGCTGGCGGAGATAACGCTTGCGTTCTTCACTACACCGCCAACACCGCACCCCTGCAGGACGGGGATTTGCTGCTGATCGATGCCGGATGTTCTGTGGAGGATTACTACAACGGCGATATCACCCGCACATTTCCCGTGAATGGCCGCTTCAGCGCCGAGCAGCGGGAGCTCTACAGCCTGGTTTTAGCGGCCCAGGAATCAGCGATCGCGATGGTGCGACCCGGTGGAACAGCTGAAGACGTGCACAACACAGCGTTACGCACGTTGGTTGAGGGCCTCGTTGATTTGGGCCTTCTCATGGGAGATCCCGATGGATTGATGGAACGAGGTGATTACCGCCATCTCTACATGCATCGCACCGGACATTGGTTGGGGTTGGATGTGCACGATGTGGGGGCTTATCGGCTGGGTGAACGGCCCGCAGCATTAGAAACGGGCTTCGTGCTCACCGTGGAGCCAGGGCTCTACATCAGCGATCGCTTGGCGGTTCCCGAGGGTCAGCCCGAGATTGACGACCGGTGGAAAGGGATTGGCATTCGGATTGAAGATGACGTCGCCGTCACCGAGCAGGGCCATGAGGTGTTGACCCATCTCGCCCAAAAGAGTGTCACGGCGATGGAGCGCTAGAGGAGAAGGAGATCCAGGGTGCGATTGAGCACCCGATCGGCGCCAGCTCTGCGCAGGCTGAGCTGATAAGCCGTTACGTCCTCCACGTGGGGAGGGCTAACGGCCAGGCTTTGCCAGGGCAGATCTGGTCTGATCCTCCTGGCATTGATCACCGTGGTCACGTCAGCCACCGTGTCGCCGATGTAGGCGATGCGTTGCGGGTGCTCACCGGCCGCGAGTTTCTCGGCCAAGCGGATCAACCCCGTTGGATCCGGTTTGTCCGGTGCATCGCCCATCGCAATCAACGGTGGATCGATCAATCCGAGCCGTTCTTGGAGCACGAAGCGCGCAGAGGGCGGCTCCGCTCCACTGACGAAGCCCCAGCGCCAGCCCTGGCTGCTGAGCTTGGCGAAAAAATCTGGATCCACGAGCAAGGGCTCATTACCGATCAATCCTTTCCATTGGCTGGGATCACCGTTGGGATCACCACCAAAGTAAAAATCACTAAACACCGAGATCAGAGTGTTTCGATCTGGTGGTTTTCCCCCACGCCGCCGAAGGAATTCGAGGCTGGCATCCCAGTCGTTGTTCCAGAGGCCTTCACCTTTCAGCGCGTCGATCTCCTCCGCGGATGGCCGCCATCCGCTGTAGTGCGCCACCGTCTCCTGGAGCGCCATGCGATAGCTGCCGGCCACATCACGGATGACTCCGTCGATGTCGAACAGAAGAATGGAAGGTGATCCCAGAGTTAGAGCCGAATAAAGCGGCTGGTAGGCTAGTTCCTCTTGTATTTCTGACTTGAGCGCTGACCCCATGACGGCTACCGAAGGCGCTGCCACCACCGACCAGGAGGTCGCGACTCCGGCCGCCGCTGCGGTTGAAGACGCCACCCAGGCAGCTGAACCCACTGAAAAGACTGCTGAAACGTCAGCAGACCCAGCGGCAACAACTCCAGCTCCAATCAAAGCCGAGGGACGGCCTGTTTTGAGCGGTGCTGCTGCTGCACTGGCATCCGCCACGATTGACGCCGATGGCGTTCCTTCGGGCTACACGCCGAAGGCTGATGAAGGTCGTTTCCTGTTGAAGATCCTCTGGCTTCCAGACAACGTTG
>ERZ802821.1511-NODE-1511-length-12175-cov-37.0219_pt1 | contig 12175 bp, 14 predicted proteins | sample MGYA00345648_ERZ802821 | MGnify/ENA primary metagenome ERZ802821 (study PRJEB30503, sample SAMEA104212357) | marine metagenome | biome: Westerlies Biome; feature: [SRF] surface water layer (ENVO:00010504) within the epipelagic zone...; material: water... | reverse complement strand
TGGCGGAGAGGAAGTCCTTCATACCCTTATCTTATAAGGTCTGATACTATACTATAAATTGTTATATTTCAGTATATTAATATATTTTTAGTCTAATAAGGTCTAGTAATATCCATTTAAATATACTACTTTAAGGTGGGTAGAGTGGTGGGTAGAGTATTACATGGCAGTTCTTAAGTCAGCTAAAAGTGTTGAGTCCATAAAAGAGATTGGATACCATAATTGCGGGCAAGGCTTGTACCTCCAGGTATCTAAGCAAGGCACAAAATCTTGGCTATATAGATATACAAGCCCATTAACCCGGACACGGCGAGAGATGGGTTTGGGGTCTTTTAAATTTGTAAGCTTGGCACAAGCCAGACAGTACGCGATAGAAGCCAAACGATTAGTGATAAATGGCAAAGACCCCATTGAAGAACGGAAGAAAGGTCAGGTCGAGGCTCAGTTAAAACAAGCTCGCAATTTAACTTTCAAAGAAATTGCAGAAGCGTGCATTGCCGCCAAAGCTCCTGAATGGAAGAATGCAAAACATGCTCAGCAATGGCATAACTCTCTAGAAACCTACGCTTTTCCAATCTTAGGCGAGTTACCTATCTCAGATATTAATACCGACCTCATACTTAGAGTCTTAGAGCCTATCTGGATAACAAAGGCAGAAACCGCAAGCCGTGTTCGTCAGCGCATTGAAACAATTTGGGACTATGGTAAGGCAAGAAACTATGTCGGTGGTGAGAACCCAGCGCGTCTACGTGGTCACTTAGATAAAATTCTATCGAAGACCGTCAAAGTGAAGCGGGTAAGGCACTTTCCTGCTCTACCCTACAACAACATTGGTATTTTCTTACAGGAGCTGCGGCAGCGAAATGGATATTCTGCCTTGGCTTTAGAATTTCTTATCTTGACTGCAGCTCGTACCAGTGAAGTTATCGATGCAAAGTGGTCTGAGATTAATCTTGAAAAGAAAGTTTGGACAGTGCCTGCTAGTCGCATGAAGGTAGGAAAAGAACATCGAGTTCCTTTATGCAAGCGAGCAATCGAAATCCTTTCAAATATTCCATCTAATAGAAATCTTGAAGAACATGTTTTTTCTGGGTGGAAACAAAACAAAGGTTTGAGCAACAATGCTTTACTAACCTTAGTTAAGAAGATGGATCGATCTAATATAACAGTTCATGGATTTCGAAGCACCTTCAGAGATTGGGCAGCTGAGGAAGCGCATACATTCTCAAACGAAACAATTGAGTTAGCACTAGCCCATACAATCAAGAACAAAGCCGAAGCCGCCTATAGACGCGGAGATCAGTTAGAAAGACGTAGAGAACTAATGGCTGCTTGGGATGATTATACAAATCAGCATACTCGGTCTAAGGATTAAGAAGATGAGCGCTAGAAAAGGTCAAACTCGTCTAAAAAAAATAGCCATTCAGATATCTCAAAACAAACAGCTGAGCCCAGAAGATAAAGAATTCTTGGTTAAAGCGTTGATTGAAATATCTAATGGTGGAGATGCAGAAACCGCTTTAGGTGTAAAATTTAAAAAAGGTGAAAGAAAAAGCAAATACGCAAAAGATACAAATTTGATTTTACAGTTAGCTTATGGATGGCTTGCAACAGCTATGGCACCAGAAAGTGAGGGTGGATTAGGAATGACCCTGCAAGATGCAACTACTCAGCTAACAGAAGAGTGGGGTAGGCTTCCCTCGGCACAAACTCTGCGACGTTATTGGAACAACGTAAAAAATACTCAAGAAAGAGATTTTGAAATAAAAACGGATTAAAATCCCGATTTAAGTCCTTCGACTAACTTCTTGGTTATTGTTATCAATTCAATCAAATCCATTAATTTATGATTGGAGTTGGTTAAAATGGCGACAGAAATTAAACGACAACGTATTCTGCGGATGCAAGATTTACCTGATAGAATTGGGTTTCGACCTTCCACTATTTACGAGCTGATTGCTAAAGGCAAATTCCCACGGCCTTTTAAGCTAATGCCCGGGGGAAGAGCAGCTGGATGGCTCGAAGCTACGATCGATGATTGGATCGCGTCACGAAATGACGACAGCCAGCACAACAACACAAAGTGAAACTCACGATGCGATGACCATGAGCTTAACTTAGCGTATAATCTAGGATTTACCGTTAATTTACAACTGATTTGGTCATGCGCAGCAAGCGTAAGGCAACAAAAATGACGATTAAAAAACTCCACGCCAATAAAGCGATTATATTACGTTTTATCTCAGCAATCACCTGCGATTGGCCGAACAGTTCTAAGGAGGTTGGGTTGTTTGAGATACGCTGTTTGGGTGATAAAAAAACACCTAAATCAAAAAGGTTTTCTTTAGATACGATTGATGAAGCCGTAGACTTTGCGATACTCATGAATGTCAAAGAGTATAATATCTATATGATGATTAACCCAATCAGAATGGATGCAAAAATCAAGGCTAGCAAAGCAGCCACTGATCCTGACATATTGCGGGCGCATTACAGTTTTGCAGACGCCGACGATCAAGCTGGTCTCACAGGTATTATTAAGCTCAGTGAGCTATGTGAGCCAGATATTGTCGTGACAACCGGCACCGTTCCTCACGAACGCCGTCATGCTTACTGGAGGCTTTCTGATGCGTGTACTGATTTGGAACTATGGCGCTCCACGCAGTTCAATATAGCAACCCAATTTGCAACCGACAGCAGGGTAATTAATCCGTCACGGATCATGCGCGTTGCGGGAACCGTCAGTTATCCAAATACGGACAAACAAAGGCGTGGCTATATCTCTGAGTTGGTCACCATGAAAGAGAAGGTAAACGGATGTCATTAAAACGAATTGAAGATTGGGATGATATTCTAGAGCCGCTGCAGTTGCCTTTAAATAAACCAGCTGAACCTTTTATAAAGCTCAACCGCGTCACCACATCGGAAGCGGCCTTAAACGGAGAAAACTGGCACGACAACATGCTAAAATTAGTGGCCAGTTGGGTGGCAAAAGGGAACACCGACGAGGAAATTGACGTGCTTGCAGGAAGATTGACACTGCCCGGTTATACTATTGAACAAACGTTAAAAGATGTTCGTCCCATGGTTGATAGTGCAAGGCAGAAAGGCTTCGCAATATCCGGAGAAATCCTGCAACAAAGTTCGTACATAGGCCATCACAACCAAATCTATTTAATGAAAGTTTCACGTACTGGACCAAAAGAAATCAGGCTCACTAATTTCCATGCCGAGATTATTTACGAAACCACAGTCACAAACGGTATCGATAACTCCAAAACATTTACAGTTGTGGGCGTTCTTCATAATGGAACGCCACTAAGTAAGTTTGATGTAGAGGCAAATGCATTTGATAAATTAGAATGGTTACCAACTAATTGGGGTGCAAAAGCGCAGGTTACAGTAGGCTCAATGTATAAAGCACATGTAGCTGCAGCAATTAAAGAAAGATCAAATCCGAAAGAACGGACTGTTTATAGCCATACTGGATGGATAGATAAAAACGGTAAGTTTTGCTACCTCACCAACCGTGGTGGCATAAGCGCTGCTGGCCTTAATGAAGAAATTGAAACTGAATTACAGGGCTCACTCTCGGACTATGACTTGCCTGCTCCTAATGAGAATGGTGCTGAAAAGCTTTTCGAAATCCTGCAACACTTTTTTAAACTCGTAGATGATGGAACTGGCTTGCTCCTCGTTGGTGCGGCCTTCCGCGCCACTCTTTCAGAGTTTAAAAAATGCACTGTAAGCGTCTTTCTGCAAGGCACAACGGGAACCTTCAAAACAGCTATTTCTGGATGCATACAGGCATTTTATGGAAAAGAGTTTAACGGATCACATCTTCCTGAAAACTGGAGTTCAACCAGTAATGCAATGGAAAAAAAAGCGTTCCTTTGCAAAGATGCGGTGTTCACGATTGATGACTTTGTAGCCCGTGGTACGCCTTCTGAGGTTTCTCGATCACACAAAGACGCGGAACGTGTTTTTCGCGCGCAAGGAAATCAATCTGGGCGAGACCGGTTAACATCTACAACGGAAGTTAGAGGGGCCTACATTCCGAGAGGATTGATTTTGGCAACAGGCGAAGACATTCCCAATGGGCACTCCCTACAAGCGCGTTGTGTGATTTTAAGTATCAAAAAAGGAGCCACAAAAACTGACACACTCACGGCTCTTCAGGAATTAGCAAAACAGGAAAGTCTCGCCCAATTAATGTCAAATTTTTTAAGTTGGGGCGCTGATCAGGCTGATCACAATAAAATCAAAAGCCTTATAACTGCAGCTCACGACGATTGTATTAAAGAGCTCCCCACTTCTGGCCATACAAGAATGCGAGATAATCTCGCCTCATTAACCTCCGGTATTTGGCTTTTACTGCAATTTGGCAAGGAACGCGGTGATATTTCAGATGAAGAAATACAGAAGTTCAAGGCGGCCACCTTGAATGCGGCGACCAAAGTCGCTGAATTCCAAATGAGCGTTGATCAAGAAGCCTCAGAAGCAGATCGTTTTATAGAATATCTACGCTCCTCTATCGCTATGGGTGCTGCTCATTTAGCGAATAAATATGGTACATGCCCTGATGCTCCCAGTACTTGGGGATGGAAAACAACTGGTACGCCAGACAATGAAGTAACTTATGGGCAAGGCACAAAAATTGGTTGGATTGTTGGAAAGGAAATATATCTTGATATGAAAGCGGCTTTGAGTGTGATCAAAACATTTTCTACGCGCCTCGGAAATCATTTGGGTAGTTCTGAACTCGCAATAAAAAAGGCTCTCTTTGAGGCTGGAATGTTAGAAAAAGAAGGTGAGGGCAGATACACAAAAAAAGTGAGTGTAGAGGGAAGGCGCGAAAATGTTACCTGCATTCAAGTTAGTCTCTTAATGGATATTGAAGAAATTGAGAGAGAGCCGTCCGAGGATGATGAACCTCTTGAAGAAAACTTACCATTCTGATGTCCCACTGTCCCGTTTGTCCCAGTATATAATAGGCCCCCCAAAAAATATTCATCTTTTTTACTTATCAATACATAACAACTTTATAAGAGGTATATAATAATATTGGGACAGTGGGACACTTCAACTTAACTATATGATTTATATGGGATATTAGCTGTCCCAGTTGCAATATCGTACTGGGACAATTGGGACACAATACCATATTTGGGAATGACCTATTGCGCGGAGATAAAATAGCCTCGTTCGCTAACCGCAGTTCTTTATTTGCGTTCCACAGCTCCTTACATAGGCCTTGACGTCTTTATAGTAGGGTTTTTCTTAGTTTAAGATTATTGTTCTCGGTAGGTAATAAGATATAGTGTTTTCACTCTCTTAGAGTTTGCCCCAATCTTTACGCCAGTTCTTCTCCAAATGACCGTAGTCAACAAACCAGGATTCTAACTCCTTAAGTTCATTTTGTATCTTGCGTCTTTTCTCAGATATTTGTTTGGCCTTTTCACGCTCAGCTTTTGTAAATCTTCCATGCTTAATTTTAGATTCGACGAGTCGTTTTAGACCGTCCTTGGTTCTAGGCCCTGTGCTAGCGCCGCCATGTAGTCTACATCGACCCACTGGTAATTTAGCGGGTCTTTGACATAGTGTACCTCTTCTGGTTTTTGCTTTGCACCTTTGACCTGGCCAATTAGGTCCAAAACGCCAGGGTATACCTTTTAAAAGGTTTCTTTTTGTTATCTTGTGAATATTACCTATCATGAGGTTTTATTATACCACAAATTAATACACTTATCAGCAGTGTGGTTACTTGAAACTAAAGGCCATGGTCAGTTGATCATGATCATAGGTTGCATTATTCTTTACCCATGGTCCTTGGATGGTTTTAAATTGATCATGGTTTGAAGACTCAAAAGTAGCTTCCTACTGAAACAAAACTATAATTCGCTCCAACGCCTCATGAACCAAGAACCACGGACCAATGCCCATCTATGACCTTATTACTAAGGGTAGTGGAAAGTTGTTTTTAGAGAGACCCTAGTATCACAAGAAATGCTAACTCACCAACTTCTAAGATCGCAGAATGAAACTGCTATTCGTATCTATCAACCACAAAACGTTTTCCAAAAACATGGCCCAAGGTCCGCGGCACGTGGCGCCTGATCTGATTTGTGATATGATCAGATAGCACGCTATCAACAATGGTGGCGATCTTGTTTGCCATTTATCTGCCCGACTGCCAGCTTTGGCGCAGCAGATAAATGCCGATCATCATCATTGGCAGGGATAATATCTGCCCCATGCTTAGCCCACCTGCCAACAATCCGATATGGGCATCAGGCTGGCGCACAAGCTCGACAAGGAATCGCGCTGCACCGTAGCCAGACAAGAACACACCGCTGAGGCGTCCATGCGCGCCAAGCCATCCCCGCCGCCAGAAAACATACATCGCAATACCAAGCAAAACCCCCTCAAGACCAGCCTCATAAAGCTGGCTTGGGTGACGCGGTTGACCATCGCTATTGGGAAAAATCATGGCCCACGGCACATCGGTAACACGGCCATAAAGCTCGGCATTGATGAAGTTTGACAAGCGCCCCAGAAACAGGCCAATCGGCGTGACCATTGCCACCCTGTCGGCCACAGCTAAAAGCGGAATTTTATGGCGCCGTGACATGACATAAAGCGCGGCAGCAACGCCGATTAGTGCCCCATGAAATGACATGCCGCCCTGCCAGACGTAAAAGATCGCGATCGGATTGCTTAGGTAAAAACCCGCATTATAGAAAAAGACATAACCAAGACGTCCGCCAAGAATAATGCCGATCAGCAAATAATTAAGCAGCCGGTCAGTCTGATCAGCAGTCATCACCGCGGTTGCAAGGCGGGTTTCGCGGCGCAAAATATAAATGCCAATCAACAGACCGGCAATATAGGCAAGCGCGTACCAGCGAATACCAAAATCCCCGAACTGAACCGCAAAGACATTGAATTCGGGAAGCGTGATGGCACTAACGAGGTAATCAACGGGTACCGGCTGAATGATCATGTGATGTCTTTCGGTCTTTCCACTGCGCTGGATTGGCTTTGGTTATCTTGATTTGGGGTCGCCAAGATGATTTGTTCCTATCCTCGGCGGTTGCATCCTTACTCTAGCGGCATTATTTGTGATAAGGAAGATAAGGCACAAAAAAAGATCGCACAAATTAAAGATTGTGTAATTTACAGATTGTTTGGGCAAAGATGGTGGCTGGTACCATCCGGATTACCGCTTTTTTGGCAGGCAGGATCGTAACAGGAGATTTATGATGGCACCGCGTTCAAATTTCATCGCAGATATTGCACAAATGGCAAATGGTGCTGCATCGGCATTTGGCGGAATGCGCGAAGAGGTGGATAACCTTATTCGCCAGCGTATGGAACGCAGCCTGAATGCGCGCGGCCTTGTGACGCGTGAAGAGTATGATGCGCTGCGTACCCGCCATGAAGCGCAGGCGGCCCAAGCGTTCCTGGACACCGTGCAGGTGCTCGCGTGCGATGGCGTCCACTTGTTCACACGACTGTTCGGGCTGATCCGAAAACGACAGCAATTGGCGAATATCGTCCAGACTGAAACCCAGCTCCCGGCTGTGACGGATAAAGATCAGCCTCGAGGCCTGATCTTCTGAATAGATGCGCCGATTGCCGCTGGTGCGCCTCGTATCCGGCAACAGACCGATTTTCTCGTAGTGCCGAATGATCTGGACAGTGCAACCAGCTCTTTCTGCCAGTTCGCCAATTGAAATATCTCTTACGTTCATCAAATTTTCCTCTTGCTCCTACAACGATTGTAGATATTATTATCTCAGACTAGGGGCTTTCAAGGCGTCGTTCAATTGGATGACAAGCCTCGATAATGAATTACAGGAGCAAGGTATGAGTGCAAGTTGCTGCGGACAAGATGACCAATTCGACGGCGTTTCCGCCGCATTCAAGCGGGCATTGTGGATCGTCATCGCCATCAACGGCGCTATGTTCATCGTTGAGATGGCGGCGGGCGCTTTCGCGGGGTCGAAGGCGCTGCAGGCGGACGCCCTCGATTTCCTCGGCGATACGACCACTTACGCCATCAGCCTCTACGTCATCGGCATGGCCCTGCACGTCCGCGCGACGGCGGCACTCATCAAGGGGCTCAGCCTTGCGGCCATGGGGCTATGGGTATTTGGATCGACCGCTTATCAAGTTCTCGTCCTCGGCGTGCCGTCCGCGACAGTCATGGGCGGTGTCGGGTTGTTGGCGCTTTTGGCAAACCTTGCAAGCGTCGTCCTTCTCATGCGATTCAAGGACGGCGACGCGAACGTTCGCTCCGTCTGGCTCTGCAGCCGCAACGACGCCATCGGAAATGTGGCCGTCATCGGGGCGGCAGCCGGTGTCTATTTTACCGGGACTGCGTGGCCAGACCTTATTGTCGCCGCTCTCATGGCCGGCCTGTTCCTCTGGTCGGCCACGCAGATCGTGCGTCAGGCGTGGGGAGAAATGCAACATTGTGCCGTTCCCGCGACGGGCGAGTGAGGTCGGGTAGCACCATGCAGAACACCTCCCATCAAACCAACGCCTTGTATCTCGCATGGCTGATTGCTTTGACCGCGACCCTCGGGGCCCTGTTCATCGGGGAAGTCATGGGACGAACACCCTGTGTTCTTTGCTGGTACCAACGGATCGCCATGTTTCCGCTGGCACTTATCCTGGGGCTTGCGAGTTTTCGAGCCGATCATGCGGTTCGGCACTACGTTATTCCTTTGGCATTGATTGGCGGCTTGATCGCACTTTGGCATAGCCTGCTTTTCGTCGGGATCATCCCCGAACCAATTCAACCCTGTGAACGCAACGGACCATCATGCTCGGGAGAAGATCAAGTGCTGTTTGGCGTTCTGCCGCTACCGTACCTGTCCGTTTTCTCCTTCAGTGCCATCATTTTGTTGCTGACCGTTCCCTTTAGAAAGAGATCTTCATGAACCGTCGAACCCTGATCATCGTGACCGCCGTAGTAGCAGTCGGACTATTTGCCATCGGTGGCCTTCTTTACTCCCCGACAAGCAAGGAAGTGGCGGTCACAAAACCAGTATCAAATGAAGCGCCGCTGGTAAGACCCCATTCGCCGGTCTTTGGAGCAAAAGATGCGCCCGTCACCATCGTCGAATTCTTCGATCCCGCGTGCGAAGCATGCCGCGCCTTCCATCCCGTGGTGAAAAAGATACTTTCCGAGTTTCAGGGGAAAGTTCGCGTCGTGCTGAGATATACCCCCTTCCACGGTGAAGCCTCAGAACAGGCCATTCGTGTGCTCGAAGCGGCACGCATGCAGGGCGTTTTTGAGCCGGTCCTCGAAGCACTCCTTGAGTTCCAGCCCCGGTGGGCCTCCCATGGTGCCCCCGCGCCCGGTTTAATCCTTGCGATCGCTGAACAAGCTGGTCTTAACGCTGACAACGCGCAAACGCAGATGATGGCTCCTCAGACCGTTGGCGTTCTCAATCAAGATCGCGCCGATGTGGAAGCGGTTGGCGTGCGCCAGACACCCACCTTCTTCGTAAATGGAAAACCTCTTGATCCCTTCGGCGCAGATGAGTTGCGCGCCCTCGTGGCTGCGGAAGTCTCGGCGAATGGATCATGACCAGAAAACTATCAGGAACAAACCTATGAGAAAATCTACCTTCCATGCCCTTGCATTCAGTATTCTGGTCGGATTGCCTACAGCTTCCCTTGCGGGTTCGGAAGACATTGTGATCGAAGACGCATGGGCCCGCGCGTCTATCGGTACCAACCGTCCGGGCGTAGCCTACATGACCCTGCGCAACACGGGCACTGACCCGGTGACATTGGTCGGGCTGGAAACCCCATTGGCCATGATGCCGGACATCCACGAAACCACGACTGATTCAAATGGTGTCAGTTCCATGGGCCCTGTCGGTGAAATCAACATTTCTCCGGGCGAGAGTGTCTCGCTGGAGCCAGGCGGCATGCATGCGATGCTGATGCGGTTGCAAGCCAAGATGATCGAAGGCGAGACGTTTCAGCTAACCTTAAACTTTGCCGATGGCGGGACACTGACTGTTGACGTTCCAATTTTTGGCATTGCGGCGCTCGGTCCGGAAGGCTGATGAACCGAAGAACCCTTTTCACTTATGGTGCCGCAATAAGCGGGGCGCTTGCGCTCACGCTATTTATTGGCTGGTGGCGAGTGAACGGTCCCGGCGCGCCTGAACCTGTAGCTCAGCGACCCTTGCCGCTCACCCAGATGGACTTTCAGATGACCGATCAAGGCGGTGCAACCGTCGGACCCGCGTCGCTTCTGGGCAATCCATCCATGGTGTTTTTTGGCTTCACATACTGCCCCGATGTTTGCCCAACCACATTGTCGGATATTTCTGGCTGGCTTGACGACCTTGGAGATGATGTTGCGGACATGAACGTCGTGTTCATCACGGTCGATCCGGAGCGCGATACCGTGGACGCCATGGCGGAATATGTCAATTATTTTCACCCTGCTATCCAAGGCTGGAACGGGACGCTTGAAGAGACAGCGCGCGCTGCCGCTGGCTTCCGTGCGCGCTATGAAAAGGTCGCCACGGACGGCGACTATACGATGAACCATACGGCAAGCGTCTTTCTCTTTGATGCTGAGGGGCAGTTTTCCGGCACAATAGACTACCATGAACAACGGGAATTCGCGGTGCCAAAAATCCGCCGCGTCCTTGCAAGAACCGGAGAACAATCCTCATGAAGCTTTTTACGCTCGCAACCCTTTTTTCAATGAGCTTCGCCGCTCAGGCCATCGCCCAAGCGACCCAAATTGAAGTTATTAAGACGAATGGCTGCGGGTGCTGCCTAGCGTGGATGAAACACCTCGAAGAAAACGGCTTTGAACCCACAGGTGAGGATATGTTTGCAGGCCTTTTTGTACGCTTCAAACTCGATAATGGCGTTCCGCAACGTATGGTGTCCTGTCACACGGGGCTCATCGACGGATATGTGATCGAAGGCCATGTCCCAGCGGGTGATATACGCAGGTTACTCAGCGAAAGACCAGACGCAGTAGGCCTCGCGGTGCCGGACATGCCGCTTGGCTCGCCTGGTATGGATCAGAGCCGCTGGCGTGAGGCCTACGACGTGTTTCTCATCAACAACGACGGGTCGACAGAAGTCTTCTCAAGCTATTCTGGCGACTGAAGAGATTTACAACGAAAGATATAAATTTGGACACTCTCTCCCCCATCATGCTCGGATTTCTGGGTAGTCTTGCCGCAGGTTCAATGACCGCCATTGGCGCAATACCCGTGCTTTTTGGTCGCGTACCGTCTCGCGATACCCGAGACCTCTCACTTGGTTTCGCAGCAGGCGTGATGCTGGCGGCATCGTTCTTTTCCTTGATTATACCGGCACTTGATGCTGCTGAACTACGGTATGTGAACGAGGCCGCACCGGCAGCTATTGTGTGTATTGCGATCCTCCTCGGGATGGGTGCCGTGGCACTCATGAACGAGAAACTCCCGCATGAGCATTTCAGCACAGGTCGCGAAGGGCCGGAGGCAGCATCCCTTCGACGGGTGTGGTTGTTCATTATCGCCATCACGATCCACAATTTTCCTGAAGGGCTCGCTGTTGGCGTCGGCTTCGGCGCGGACGGTGTGTCAGGTGGTATGCCGCTTGCGATCGGGATCGGGCTGCAGAACGCGCCCGAAGGTCTGGCCGTCGCGGTGTCACTGCTCGGCGAAGGGTATTCGAAAGTCCGGGCTTGGGGGATCGCCGCATTAACTGGCATGGTTGAACCCATTGGAGGGCTTTTGGGTGCGGGGATCATCACGATCTCCGAACCGCTTCTTCCTTGGGGTTTGGCGTTTGCCGCAGGTGCGATGCTCTACGTTATCAGTCACGAGATCATTCCTGAAACCCACCGAAGCGGTCATCAGAACAAGGCAACACTTGGCCTTGCGATCGGCTTGGTCATCATGCTGTTTTTGGACGTCTGGCTCGGATAAAAAAAGATGAAGATATTCATCCTTCCCGGCCTGACTACCGTGTTGATCGCTCTTTTCGTGGATCAAGTCACGAAGTTCTTTGTCATGGACAACGCATCCTCGTTTGCCACCGGCATTCAAATCTTACCCATATTCGACCTTGTGTATGTTCAAAATGATGGGGTTAGCTTCGGGATGTTCGGGGGCATGCCTTGGTGGGGACTGTCGGC
>ERZ802821.1496-NODE-1496-length-12229-cov-10.8728_pt1 | contig 12229 bp, 8 predicted proteins | sample MGYA00345648_ERZ802821 | MGnify/ENA primary metagenome ERZ802821 (study PRJEB30503, sample SAMEA104212357) | marine metagenome | biome: Westerlies Biome; feature: [SRF] surface water layer (ENVO:00010504) within the epipelagic zone...; material: water... | reverse complement strand
TATATGGACCAGAAAGTTCTGGTAAAACAACCTTAACTTTACATGTTATTGCTGAAGCTCAAAAAATGGGAGGCACTTGCGCTTTTATTGACGCTGAGCATGCTCTGGACCCAGGTTATGCAAAAAAACTTGGAGTAAATATTGATGAATTATTAATATCCCAACCTGATACAGGTGAGCAAGCTTTAGAAATTTCAGATACATTGGTTAAATCTGAGGGTGTAGATTTACTTGTCATTGACTCTGTTGCTGCTTTAGTGCCCAGGGCTGAGTTAGAAGGTGAAATGGGAGACTCTCTTCCAGGTCTGCAGGCAAGATTAATGAGTCAAGCCCTGAGAAAATTAACTAGTTCTATCTCTAAGACAAATACTATGGTTGTTTTCATTAACCAACTGAGAATGAAGATTGGAGTGATGTTTGGTAGCCCTGAGGTAACCACAGGTGGAAATGCATTAAAATTTTATTCATCAGTAAGATTAGATATTAGAAGAATTGGGGCTATTAAAGACAAAGATAATATCATTGGAAATCAAACCAGAGTAAAAGTTGTTAAAAATAAAATGGCACCCCCATTTAAGATAGTTGAATTTGATATTATGTATGGTGAAGGTATTTCAAAAATAGGTGAAATAATAGATTTAGGTGTGCAAGCAGATATTATTGATAAAGCAGGTGCTTGGTATTCTTATAAAGATGAAAAAATTGGTCAAGGCAGAGAGAACACTAAGCAATTTTTGAAGGACAATCCTCAAATGTTGGAAGAAATAGAGGCTAAAATTAGATCTAATTCCAATACAGTTGAAGAATTAATGATTGATCCTCCTCCTCCTACTGATGAAGTAGAAGAAAAAAATACCAAAGAATAATATTAAATTTCAATTAAATTAATCTATATTGCTAGGTTATGAATTCTAACCAGGTCAGAAAGTCTTTTATAGATTATTTTAAAAAGAATGGTCATGACTATGTCAGTTCCAGTTCTTTGGTTCCTGATAACGACCCTACTTTGATGTTCGCTAATTCTGGAATGGTTCAATTCAAAAATGTTTTTACCGGCTTAGAACAAAGAAATTATACAAAAGCAACTACCTCTCAAAAATGTGTAAGAGCAGGAGGTAAGCATAATGATCTTGAAAATGTTGGATTTACAACGCGACACCATACATTTTTTGAAATGCTTGGAAATTTTTCATTTGGTGATTATTTCAAAGAGGAAGCAATATTTTATGCTTGGAATTTAATAACTAAAGAATTTGAAATAGATCCTAAAAAATTACTAGTAACAATTTATCATAACGACGAACAATCTGAAAAATTTTGGAAGAAAATAGCCAATCTCTCTGATGAAAAAATTATTAAGATAAATAGTTCAGATAACTTTTGGTCTATGGGGGAGGTTGGACCCTGTGGCCCATGTTCTGAGATTTTTTATGACCATGGTGATAAATATTTTGGAGGTCCTCCTGGATCTCCTAATGAAGATGGTGATAGATTTATAGAAATATGGAACTTAGTATTCATGCAATACGAGCAAGTTGATACTAATAATAGAATAGACTTACCAAAACCTTGTGTTGATACCGGTATGGGGCTCGAACGAATAACAGCTTTACTAAATAAAAGTAATGATAACTATTCTTCTGATTTATTCACACATATTATTGATGCCACTCAAGAGTTAATTAACAAAAAAATTACTGACGAGAATAAATCAAGTTTTAGAGTTATTGCAGATCATTTAAGGGCGTCTTCTTTTTTAATTGCAGATGGAGTTATGCCATCAAATGAGGGCAGAGGTTACGTATTAAGAAGAATACTAAGAAGAGGGATTAGACACGCTTATACATTAGGTTCAAGAGAGCCTATTTTTCATAAAATATTTCAAGACTTAAAAATGTTAATGGGAGATTTCTATGAGGAATTAAATTCTAGGTCTGATCTTATTTTAGAAACCCTATCTTCTGAAGAAGAAAAATTTAGGGAAACATTATCTAAGGGGTTGGATATATTAGGTCAAGAAATTCCTAAAATTAATAATAACACCCTTGATGGAAAAATAGCATTTAAACTTTACGACACTTTTGGCTTTCCACTAGATTTAACACAAGATTTTTTAAAATCTAAGAATATACAAGTAGACACTAATTCATTTAATGAGGCTATGGAGATGCAAAAGCAAGAGGCGCGATCTTCATGGAAAGGTAGTGGCGATTCAGCAACACAAAAAATCTGGTTCGATTTGGCTAAAAAAATTAAACCCACAAATTTTTTAGGCTATGAAAAAACTACAATCAAATCATCTATACTCTCCATCCTTAAAGATTTCAAAGAAGTAAATAAAACCACTAATGACTCAAAAAATTATATAATTATCACTGAAAATACATGCTTTTATGCTGAATCTGGTGGTCAAGTAGGGGATAGGGGAATGATAATATCTCAAAATACAGAGTTTAAAGTGCTAGATACTAAAAAAACACAACAAGGTATTTTTATTCATTTTGGAGAATTGATATCAGGTTCATTAGCTGTTGGAGATGAAATAGAGCTAAATATTAATACGTCATTAAGAAATTCAATTAAAAAAAACCATTCCGCAACTCATTTACTCCATGCAGCACTCAGGAATAAACTTGGTAATCATGTAGCTCAAAGAGGATCTCTAGTAAATGAAGAAAAACTTAGATTTGATTTTAGTCATAATAAGCAAATTTCAAAGGAACAAATCATGGAGATTCAAAGTGAAGTAAATAGTATATTAGCTAATTCTATTGAAACAGATATTTCAATTAAATCTCAAGAAGACGCTATACGACAAGGTGCTATAGCTTTATTTGGTGAAAAATATGGAGATGAAGTAAGGGTTGTCACTTTAGGATCTAAAGATAATACACCCTATTCAATTGAGTTATGTGGTGGAACCCATGTTGATAATGTCCAAGATATAAATAAATTTCAAATCACAAGTGAAGAATCAGTCTCTTCTGGTGTGAGAAGAATAGAGGCTTGTACTGATACCAATGTTGATATATTCAACGATAATCTCGCAATTGTACAAAAAAATTTAGAAAGAAAACAAGAAGAACTAATTCAAAATTTAACTAATCAAATTAATAAAATAGGTGGATCTATTACTTTTAAAGAAGAAAATAAAAGTCTTTATATCAAGAAATTAGAAAATCATCTGGAGGTTTTGAAAAATAAATCTATTCTTAAAAATTCTAGTGATAATATAATAACTGAAGATAAAATTAATGAAGTTACCTTTGTCACTCAGACTATTAATGGACTTCCTCCTAAGGAATTAAGATCAATTTATGATAAATTCAAAGTTGAAAAACAACATTCTATTTTAGCTTGCGTAACTATAAATAATGAAAAAGTTTCTATTGTTGTCGGGTTAACAAAAGACTTAACAGAAAAATATGATGCACGAGTTTTGATTAAATATTCTTTCGATCATTTAGGGTCAAAAGGAGGTGGGGGTAGAGTAGATTTTGCTCAAGCTGGTGGTGATAAAAAAACACATATAAATCAAGCTTTTTTAGCTATTAAAAATCAGATTTAGTTTAATTCTGATTGTAAGTTTTTATCTAAGCAATTTAAAAAATCTTCTGTATTCATCCATTTAGTATCTGATCCAACAAGTATTGCTAAATCTTTAGTCATATTTCCAGACTCTACGGTTTGAATGCAAGTTTTCTCTAAAGTATTAGCAAAATTGATTAACTCGGGATTGTTATCAAATTCTCCTCTAAAATTTAAACCTCTCGTCCATGCAAATATGGAGGCTATAGGATTAGTTGATGTACTCTCACCTTTCTGATGCTGTCTGTAATGTCTTGTTACGGTGCCATGTGCAGCTTCTGACTCTATTGTTTTACCATCTGGAGTCATTAGTACACTAGACATCATTCCAAGAGATCCAAAACCCTGTGCGACTGAGTCAGATTGAACGTCTCCATCATAATTTTTACATGCCCACACAAATTTTCCATTCCATTTCATAGCAGATGCTACCATGTCATCTATTAATCGGTGTTCGTATACTATATTTTTTTCTTTAAACTTATCTTTAAATTCACTTTCATAAATTTCATGAAATATTTCTTTAAATCTTCCATCGTATTTTTTTAAGATCGTATCTTTAGTTGAAAGATATACTGGCCAATTAAGTTTTAATCCATAATTAAAACATGCCCTTGCAAAACCTTTTATGGACTCGTCAACATTATACATTGACATAGCTACACCACTTTTAGAAAATTCAAAAACCTCTTGCTCAAGAGTTTCACCATCATTAGTTATATATTTCATAAAAAGCTTACCCGGTTTATCTATTACCATTTCAGTTGCTTTGTACTGGTCTCCAAAAGCATGACGTCCTACAACAATAGGGTTATCCCAAGATCTGACAATTCTTGGTATATTTTTACAAATGATAGGTTGACGAAATACTGTTCCATCTAAAATATTTCTTATTGTACCATTGGGAGATCGCCACATCTTTTTTAGGTTATATTCTGACATACGACCATCATCTGGTGTGATGGTTGCACACTTAACCCCTATGCTAAATTTTTTAATTGCATTAGCTGCATCTATTGTAATTTGATCATTTGTTTCGTCTCTTTTTTGAACTGATAAATCGAAGTATTTTAAATCAATCTCTAAATAAGGCAGAATGAGCTTTTTTTTAATAAAATCCCATATAATTCGGGTCATTTCATCACCATCTAATTCTACAACAGGGTTTTTAACTATTATTTTTGACATTTGTTCAGATATTAAGAGATTTTAATGTATAGCAAATAATAGCTGTAAAAAAAATCTATTTTATTGATCAAATTATGCAATTCAGATATTAATGGCAACCATTATGTACTTTCGTTTTCATAAAGAGATATCGGCAGCATTAATAATATTATTTTTGTTGGTTATTTTTTTCTACTTTATTTACACACCTCTATTTTTTATTTCGATAATCCTTCTTTTGTTCACCTTCTATTTTTTTAGAGACCCTGAAAGAACAGTCCCAATAGGTGAAGATATATTAGTAAGTCCAGCTGATGGAATTATTACAAATATTACTGAGGTAAAAGAAGGTAAAAAAAATTATACAAAAGTTTCTATATTTTTAAGTGTATTTAATGTGCATATACAAAGATTACCTATTTCTGGAGAAATATCCAAGATTGACTATTTTGAAGGTAAATTTATCAATGCAACTTTAGACAAAGCAAGTGAAGAAAATGAAAGACTAAAGTTAACTATTAAATCTGGTAATAATATAATTCATGTAACTCAAATTGCTGGATTAATTGCCCGACGAATAATTTGTAACGTAAAGTTAAAAGATAAAATTAATCAGGGTGATAGATACGGAATTATCAAATTTGGTAGTAGAGTAGATATTGAATTTCCAAATAATTTTAATCTATTAGTCAATGTAGGGCAACAATGTATCGGGGGAGAAACTATCATTGCTCAAGAATTAAAAACAATCAAAAACGCCAAAAGAAATTTTAAGAAAATTTAAATTTTTAATGAGAGAATATTCCTTTATTAAATTTATTCCTAATTCTATTACATTGATGTCATTAATTGCTGGAATTTCATCTATTAAATTTTCTATTCAAGGGAATTGGAAATTATCTGTTTTGATGATTATGTTAGCCGCTTTTTTTGATTTCTTCGATGGATGGATGGCAAGAAAATTAAAAAAATCTTCTCAATTTGGTGCAGAATTAGACTCATTATCAGATTTCATAAGTTTTGGCTTAGCGCCATCGCTTCTCATAAATCTTTGTTATACTCACGAGTTGGGAAGAATAGGATGGACTTTTAGTCTTTTTTATATTGTTTGTGCTGCATTGAGATTAGCCAGGTTTAATATAGAAAATACGAGAGAGCAAAGTAAAACTTTTATTGGAATACCATCACCGGCTGCAGCAGGAATAGTAATGATACCGTTTTTCATGAGCTTTATGGAATTTAATTATTTCAATATAAATCAATTAATTTTTAGCTCTTCTTTAATTATTTTTGCTGGTGCTATGATGATTAGTAGGGTTCCTACACCTTCAGTTAAGAATTTAAAACTTAAACCCCTCTATATGAGGTTTGCTACTATTGCAGTGGTACTAGTTTTAATATTTCTAATAACATATTTTTGGCAAACTACTCTTGTGATAGCTCTATTGTATTTATTGATGTCTTTGATTAATTTACTTATTTATTTTTTTAGTTTCTTTAGAACTGCTAGAATTTAGATATTTAGATTTTAAAATTAAAGCTGATGGTGTTACCAATAATGTTAATAAAGTTGAAAAAAGTAAACCAAATACAATTGCTCTAGAGAGATCAACCCACCACTGTGTATCTGGAGAATTATAAGTATATTCTAAACTAGCAAAGTCTATATTAAGTTTCAGTGCCATGGGCATTAAACCTAAAACAGTTGTAGTTGTAGTTAAAAGAACTGGTCGTAATCTTTGAGCGCCAGTCATCAATATAGCTTCCTTAGCATTTTTTGTTCTTTTCACTAAGCGATCAAAAGTATCTATAAGAACAATATTATTATTAACAACAATTCCAGCTAAAGATATGACACCTATGCCACTCATTACAATTCCAAAAGGTTGTTGGGTTATTAAAAGACCTAAAACGACTCCGACAGTGGACATAATTACTGCAAATAAGATGAGTAGGGTGCTACTAAAACTATTAAATTGGGTTAATAGAATAAGCCCCATTAAAAATACAGCAACCATAAATGCTTTTTGAAGAAAGGCTTTTGATTTATTTTGACTTTCATCCTCTCCTTTAAACGTAACTTCAACACGGGGGTCTATATTAGCTGAATTAAATTCAGGGATATCTAATCCAAAATTATTGGGAATATCAAACTTTTGAATTCCAAGCCAATGTTTAATAAGCCTCACATACGCGTCAGTTTGGTAAAACCTAGTTACATCAGATTTTATAGTTTCAATTCTATTTTGGTCTAATCGAACAATATTTCCAGTTTCTTGTTTAGTTTGCACGTCAGTGAAGTTTGAAATAGGAACATATCCATTAGAAGTTGGAATTTTTATACTATTTAATTGGTCAATTGTTCTTTGGTTTTCAGGTAACCTTAAATAAATTGGGATAGAGTCATCGCTGTCATTGGGTCTAAATTCACTTAATTTCAAACCTCCTGTTATTAATTTAATAGTATTACCAATAATAGCTATGCTTGCACCATATTTTGCAGCTTCTTCTCTATCAACATATAATTGATACTCAATGCTTGGAGATGGAAGGGATGTTTCTAGATCTTTTAAACCTGAAATTTTTAAAAGATATTCCTCTATTCTTTTAATTTCTTTGATTGTTAAATTTGGGTCAGAGGATACCAGATTTATTTCTATAGGTTTCCCCCTAGGCGGCCCAGCTCTTTGAGTTCGTGTTTCAACTTTAATTCCTGCAATTGTAGATGTAGCCTCTCTGATCTCAGATATCATCAAATCAGATTTACGTCTTTTATCCCAATCTTTGAATTCTATATCTATAAAACCAATAATATCAGGTGAACTCTCCTGCCTATTAGAAACATTTCCTGAAGTAGTATAAATAGACTTAAATTCATTATTAATATTTTGAATATCTATAATTTTCTTTTCAACCTTACCAACCAATAGATCCTTTTCTTTGACTGATAAATTACCAGTGGCATAGACTATTACCTTAGTATTATCGGCTTCAACGGATGGAAAGAAGGTAACACCTTTTCCATACTTTCCATAAGCTCCATAAATACCAACAAGTAGTGAAATTGATAAAAATAAAATTTTAAGAGGATTATTGATACAAAGTCTTAAAACAGATAAGTATATTCTTGTGAAAAATCCAACTTTATTTAAATCAGTTAAATCTTCGTCATCATCTGCATTAATTCTAGGTATCATTATTTTTTGAAAAAGACCTTTATTTTTTAAATATCTAAATAATTTGAAAACTAAAAAGCCTATAGCAAGTGAGGAAACAATCTTAATTCCCAAACTTAGGTATTTATCAAATTTTAACTGACCAAGAAAATTCAATGCAATATAATTTATTCCTACAAATAAAATAAGCGGAACAATGAAGTAGAAGAACAAATTTCTTATTTTATAGGTCTGAGTACCAATTATAGGCACTACAACCAAAGCCATAGCCAAACTTGAACCTAATACAGAGATTACAGTAATAGGGATATATTTCATAAAACCCCCAGTGGTTCCAGGCCAAAAGAGCAATGGAATGAATGCTGCTATAGTTGTTAGAGTAGATGCGATAATTGGGAGAGACATTCTGGATGCAGCTTTAATATAAGAGTCTGCCAAACCCATTCCTTCTTGAATTTTTCTTTGTGCGTATTCAACTACTACTACTGCCCCATCAACTAACAGTCCAACAGACAATATTAAACCAAAAAGAACTACCATGTTGATAGTGAAGCCCAATGAATAAAGAACTAATATAGCTGCTAAAAAAGACCCTGGAACAGCTAAGCCAACTAGCAAACTAGATCTTATACCCAAAAAAAGAATAACCACACTCATAACAAGTAATATTGAAAAAATTACATTATTCTGCAAGTCGCCCAGCATTTTTTTAATATTAACAGACTCGTCCCCAGAAAAAGTTATTTTTATTTTAGAAGGAAGTGTTTTTTGTTCACTCTCTACTATTTCTTTTACTTGATTGACAGTCTCAACAATATTTGCACCTATTCTCTTTGATATTTCTAATGTAAATGCGGATTGATTATCTAATCTTGCAAATTTTTCGGGATCTTTAAAAGTTCTTTTTAAAGAGGCTATGTCTTTGAATTTGATGGTCTTTTTATCATTAACTTTAATAGGCGTATTAAAAATGTCATTAAGGTTTTCATATAAACCTGGAATTTTTATTACAAATCTTCCATCTCCAGTATCTAAATTACCCGCAGACACAACTTGGTTGTTAGACCTAACAAAATTTAAAATTTCATTTAGATTTAGGCCATAGGCTTCAATTTTATTTTGATCAATAATTATATCCAGTTGTTCTTCTCTTTCTCCTCCAATCTGAACCTCTAAGACATTAGGTAAAGATTGAATCTTATCCTTTAGATCATTGGATACTTTTTTAAGAAGGAATTCAGAAATATCGCCACTTATTGAAACAACCAAAATAGGAAAAAGGCTTATATTTACTTCGCTGACTTTGGGTTCTTCAGCATCATCTGGAAGATCAGATTTAGCACGATCCACTTGCTCTCTTGTATCTAGCAGTGCCTGATCAGGATCAAAACCTTCATTAAACTCTAAAAGTATATTGCCTCCACCTTGATAGGCTGTACTTGTCATTTGGTTTTTGCCTTCAATGTTAGATATTTCATCTTCTATTGGTTTAATTAGGAGTTTTTCTGAGTCCTCTGGAGATATGCCAGTTAGACCTAATGAGACATATATATAAGGTAAACTTACGTCGGGTGAGGACTCTTTGGGTATATTATTAAAAACTAAAGAACCACTTATAATAACAAAAAGAAAAATAGAAATCGTTGTTCTATAATATTGACTAGCAAGACCTACTAAATTCATGATTGTTTAAAAACTTACTTCTTCGCCAGTAGAAACATATTGTTGACCAACGATAATTAACTGTTCCTTTTCATTCAATCCAGTAACAAGCATGTACTCAGAAGTATCTTCTATGACTTGAATTTCTTTAAACATGACTTTACTCTCATCGTTGATAACCTTTACACCAAGTGCCCCATCATTACCTAAGGCCAATATTGATGGTGAAATTTTATGGGCAAGAACCTCTCCTTTTTTTATAGATATCATTGAAGAAAGACCATCTTTATATCTGTAATTTTTGTTATCTACTTTGACCACAATTTCAAAGGTTTTTGTATTAGGGTCAGATATAGGAGAAATATAATCAATCTTTCCCTCTATCTCCTCACCAAGAATTGATATGCTAACTTCATTGTTTAAAGATATACTTAAAATCTCATTTTCATTGATGTATCCAAAAATTTTAAGAGACGAGAGATCTATTAACTCATAGACTTTTTCCCCTGGCATAACTAATTCACCACCAATTTTATGGCCATCTAACAATATTCCACTAAAAGGAGCAAATAGTGCTACTTTATTAAATTCGTTTTGAGATAAAAGATCAATATCGAATAATTCCTTATTGGTATCAAAATCATCTAACTTTATTATATGTTGACCTTTTTTAACAAGTGTTCCCGCTTTGATCATGACTTGGTCAACAGTAGTCATAACTTCAGATTTAATTTCAATTCTCCTTGAAGCTTCAGTTGTAGAACTGAAATCTATACTGTCATTAATAGTAGTAGCTAAAGACTCAACAACTTGAACATTAAATAATTTTTTTTCGGTCTTTTCGGCTTTGCCCCATTCGGAAGCAACAAGACTCTGTTGCAAAAATATTAAAAGAGAAATTATTAGAGTTTTAAAACTAGATTGATGCATGTTTTTTTGTAAATCTTCCTATAGGATTATATGTAATCGAAGTTTTATCAGATTATATAGAAAATGAAACAGTGGTATAAAAATAGAAAAAATGATCATTTTTATCTAAAAGCTAAGAAAAATTCATTTATTTCCCGTGCTTATTATAAATTAGAGGAAATAGATAGAAAAAAACAGCTAATTACCAAAAATTGTAGAGTATTAGATATAGGTTGCGCTCCAGGAGGTTGGAGTCAATATGTTCTGAATAAAAATGGCAATCAAAGAGTAGTTGGAATTGACATACTTCCAATGGAACACACCTTTGACGAAAATTTTGAATTCTATAATTATGATTTAAATGAATTTGCAAAAATTTTTGATACCTTTAAATCAAAAAAATATCTTTTTGATATCATAATATCAGATATTGCCCCTAATACCTCTGGCAATCAATTCACGGATCAAGCTAATAGTTTCAATCTTAGTTTATTGTCTGTGAAATTTATTGACGATTTTTTAAAAAAAGGAGGCCACTTTCTTGTTAAAAATTTTCAAGGTGAGGATACAGAACATTTATATAAAGAAATTAAAAAATTTTTTAATAAATCTTCATATATTAAACCTAGCGCGTCTGATAAAAATTCAAAAGAGATTTATATTTTAGGTTTAGAGAAAAAATAGTTCTTCAGCCATAGATTTAAAGAAACCAAATTAGTAAATTCTTTTTTTTTGTTATTGTGAGTGACTTCAAATATTTCTCTACCAAACTTTTTTGAATAATTGATTTTAATTATAGGAAAAGAAAAGCTTGATTTATAGAAAGTAATTTTAGTTTTTTTAGTAATTTTATCAGATAATTGAATAGAATAATTTCTCCATAAATTTTTTGAAAGACCATACGAATATGTATTCAGTATATACTGAAATGTTTTTTTGGGTATTGAGTAACTATAATTTGTATTTAAGTTTAAAATTTTCAATATATATTACAATAAATGGTGCTATTAAATTCTTCAACATGTAATTTTGACTGGAAGCCCAAAAATTTCAATTTTACAAGCCTCCAAGAACAACAAGGCTCGCTTTATAATTCATCGGGTATCAATGGTATTTTGGTTATGTTTATTTGTAATCACTGCCCATATGTTAGGACCATTGAAGAAAAGATTTCTATAGAAACTGATAGAATTAAAAAATTAGATGTTAATTCAATTGCAATTATGTCAAACGATCAATCTTTATACATAGAGGACTCTGACGAAGGTCTTCGAGAACAAATTAAAAGAGCTAATTTTAATTTTCCTTATGTTGTAGATAGCTCTCAAGAGTTAGGCAAAATGTTTGAAGCACAATGCACACCTGAATTTTATTATTTTAATAATTTAATAAAGCTAAAATATAGAGGTAGGTTGGATTCTGATGGTAAAAATTCATCAATGGGTAAACCAGAACTTTATTATGCTATTGAAGAAACTATCTCCAAGGGTTATTGTTCTACCCGACAATATCCAAGTATAGGGTGTTCAATAAAATGGAAAAATTAATTAATAGAAGAAATATCATCTTTGCTTTTAGCTCATTGCTAATAATTAGCTCAATAACTTTTTATTTTTTTATTACTTCTCAAAATAAAAATGAAAAATATTTTGATATTATTTTAGCGGAACTCTACAACGAAGATGTTCAAGACTATGAGAATAAATTAAACTTTTTATCTAACTTGG
>ERZ802821.1492-NODE-1492-length-12253-cov-13.0996_pt1 | contig 12253 bp, 10 predicted proteins | sample MGYA00345648_ERZ802821 | MGnify/ENA primary metagenome ERZ802821 (study PRJEB30503, sample SAMEA104212357) | marine metagenome | biome: Westerlies Biome; feature: [SRF] surface water layer (ENVO:00010504) within the epipelagic zone...; material: water... | reverse complement strand
TTGTAATAATTCTATCTCCTTTTTTTAAATTTTTCAGGAAAGTTTTTTCTTTACTTCCTCGTCTCATTGAGGGTATTACAATAAAGATTAAAAAAACTAATGCGAGAGCTAGAAGATAGGGAAATTGAGATTCCATTGTTAGTTATTTTTAGGTTCAACAAAAGCTTGTATTCTTAAAAGCTGGCCTCCATCTGGAGTGTTAGCAGAAACTTTGATCATTTTTTGCTGTAAATTTGGTCTTCCATTAGTATCAAAGTTTACCTCTATCTCACCATTTTCTCCAGGTTTAATAGGAATATTTTTTGGATACTTTGGGACTGTACAACCACAACTACCAACAGCATCTACAATATACAAATCATTTTCACCAGTGTTAGTAAATGAGAAGATTGTTTTTGCAATTTTACCTTCATTTACATTACCAAAATCATGGAATATTCTGTCAAAAGTAATTTCAGCATAACTTGGTTGAACTTGAGAATTTGAAATACCATTAGTTTTTATCTTACTTGCAGCAGTTTCATTACATGAAAACAGCAAGAAAGAAAGACTAATAATTAAAAAAATATTTCTATTGAATATCATCATTATTTATTTTTTTCAAAATTACTAAAATTTACGAAATAAGTCCTCGTCCTGATTTAACAATAAGTCCTTTCTCAGTTAAATCTTTAATAAGTTTATCAATAACACCATTTATAAACTTACCAGAACTAGGAGAAGAAAATTCTTTTGCAATCTCTATATATTCATTAATGGTAACTTTAGGCGGAATGGAGGGAAAGTGTAAAAGTTCAGCAATAGATGTTATTAGAATAGCATAATCAATTTTTGCAATCCTTTCAGAATCCCAATTTGGTGTTCTTCCAATTAAGTGATTTTTTAGATCTTCATTATTAGCTAGTATTTTGCTAAATAAATCTTGACCAAACTCTATCTCATCTTGGTAATCAAATAGAGATGGGAGATAGAATGAGTTAGTATTTTGAATATCAATTTTTTCAATATTTTTCAATATGAATGAGTTGACATAAGGAAAGTCATTAACCCAATTAATATTTTGGTCTTCAAGAAACTCATAAAGCATATTAGACTCTGCAATAATTCCTGAATAGCTTTCAATAAAAAAACTTAATTTACTTTCATCATCATCTTTATTTAAATCTAGATACTTTTCATTAAGCTCAATAAAATCAGATTGTAAATCAATGATATAATTTAAATTTAAATCCCAATTAATTATATGTTTTCTTCTGAAGCTTTTTTGATTTAGCTTATTAAAGAAAAAGAAATAAGGATTTTGGCTTACAAATGAACACGAAAAGTTTTTTGATTCAATATTGTTGAAATGAATGTTTATTTCCTTTATAAAATCAATCATACAATACAGAAGGTCAAGAGTTGTTGTTGAACTTTTGGATATGTGAGTTTTAAGTGTACTATGATCTAATAATTCAACAGAGTTTGAATATATTGATTGAATAACCATCGAACGAATATGTCTTCTATTTAACATTTGTAAAGAACTGCTGTAAAATTAATCAATTATAACATATAATTAAAATTAATTAGTACTTATAAAGTTTATATTTGTTTGACTGTATGAAAGAATTAAAGAGACTAAATAATTTCTTACTAAAATACAAAGGGAGACTGATACTAGGATTAATTATAACTGTAGTATCAAGAGTTTTCTCATTAGTTACACCTAGGCTAGTGGGTGATTCAATGACTTCAATTGAGAATTACCTTAATATTGAATCTGTTACACCAGATGAATTGAAAGAAGTTCTTTTCACGAATATTATTTTAATTATTGGAGCATCTCTAATCTCGGGTTTTTTTACTTTTTTAATGAGGCAAACAATTATAAATGTTTCAAGATTTATAGAGTTTGATGTTAAAAACCAGATTTTTTCTCATTATCAATCACTAGATCAGCTTTTTTATAAAAAAAATAGAACCGGAGACTTAATGAACAGGATTAGTGAAGATGTAAGTAAAGTTAGAATGTACTATGGTCCCGTTTTGATGTACGGCACAAATGCAATTATCTTATTTATAGTAATTATTTCATACATGTTTAGTGTTGCACCAAAACTTACAATATATAGCTTGATCCCACTTCCAGTTTTGTCAATTTTCATATATAAAATAAGTGATTTGATTAATAAAAAGAGTACGAAGGTTCAAGAAAGCTTATCAGACCTATCAACCTATTCACAAGAAAGTTTTAGTGGTATATCTGTTTTAAAATCATTTAATATTCAAGATCTGATATTTAATAAGTTTGATAAGTATGCTTTTGAAAGTTTTAAGAATAATCTTAGCCTTGCAAAAATTCAGGCTTGGTTTTTTCCTATTATCTTATTCCTAATTGGGCTAAGTAATTTAATAGTAATATTTATTGGTGGAAAAGAATACATAGATGGGAATATTGAGATAGGTGTAGTAGCTGAATTTATTATTTATGTAAATATGTTAACCTGGCCAGTAACACTTGTTGGATGGGTAACATCAATAGTCAAACAAGCAGAAGCTTCTCAAAAAAGAATTAATGAATTTCTTGATTCAAAATCATCATTAATAAATGGGGATTTAAAAATGACAAAAAATAAGACTAAGGATATTATTTTTAAAAATGTCTCATTTGAATATGATCAGACTGGAATTAAAATTTTTAATTCTTTTAATCTAAAAATTGAAGAGGGGAAAACTATAGGGATTGTTGGAAAGGTTGGATCTGGAAAAACTTCACTATTAGATCTAATTTCCAGAATATATGACCCCTTAAGTGGAGATATCTTTATTGGAGATAAAAACTTAAAATCTTTAAGGTTAAATGAACTAAGAAGAAATATAAGTTATGTCCCACAGAATAACTTTTTATTTTCAGAAAGCATTCAGAAAAATATTGAGTTTGGAAACCCTAGTGCTACAAAAGACGAAGTAAAGCGAGCAGCAATGTTATCTGAGATAGATTCTGAAATATTAAAATTTAAAAAAGGATATGAAACAATCTTGGGTGAAAGAGGGGTGACACTATCAGGAGGCCAAGTTCAGAGACTATCAATTGCAAGATCATTTATAAAAGATTCTGAAATATATTTATTTGATGATTGTTTTTCATCATTAGACTCAGACACTGAAGATAGAATTATTAAAAATTTAAATAATAATTTTAAGGGTAAAACATTATTAATTGTTAGTCATAGAGTTTCATGTGTTAAAAATGCTGATAAAATAATTGTACTAGAAAAAGGCAGTATTATTCAGGAAGGAACTCATAATGATTTAATCAAAAATGAAGGATTTTATAAGGATCTATACATTAAACAAAACAGTGAGATTAATAAGTAGATTTGATTATATTTGATTAAAATACAAATTATGGAAAACCAAAAAGATTACAATGTTGAAGAAATTTTCTCAAAAGCATTAAGAGCAGGTAGAAGAACTTATTTTTTTGATGTTAGAGAAACTAAAGCTGGTGATTATTATCTAACTATTACTGAAAGTAAAAAGTTCACTAATGAAGATGGTACATTTTATTATAAAAAACATAAGATTTATTTATACAAAGAAGATTTTGCTGAATTTAATTCTTCATTGAAAGAAACATGTGATTATATAATTGAAAATAAAGGCGAGGAAGTAATTAGCGAGAAACATGATAAAGATTTTGAATCAAAGAAAGAAAGTAAAGAAATTGAGAAACCTGAAAGCGAAAAATCAGAAAATGTGAAAGAAGAAGAAAGCGTTGAAGAAGATAAAGACTTTGCCGATGTGGATTTTGAAAATGATGATGAATAGATTAAAACTTATAAAAAAAATTAACTATGAAAAAACTTTTATTTCTTCTTACCCCACTCTTATGTCTAAATGCGCAAGTTGGACTCGAATATTATTTAGGTGATCTTACTGAATATAATAAATCTATTCCTACCCCTAAAAGCATAATTGGTCATGAAGTTGGAGAGTTTCATATCAGTCATGATAAATTAAGTCATTATGTCCAAGAAATTTCTAAAAATTCAAATAGAGTTAAACTAATCAATAGAGGACTATCATATGAAAACAGAACTTCATGGTTAATGATTATTACCAGTGAATCTAACCATCTTAGATTAGAAGAAATAAGAAAAGAGCATGTTGAATTGTCCAACTCAAAAAATAAAAAAACAGACGTTTCAAATATGCCTGTTGTTGTTTATCAAGGTTTTTCAGTACATGGAGATGAACCTAGTGGATCAAATGCTAGTTTACCTTTGATGTATCACTTATTAGCTAGTGACTCAGATGAAACAAAGGATTTATTAAAGAATACCATTATTTTATTGGACCCCAGTTTTAATCCTGACGGATTGCAACGTTTTTCTCAATGGGCGAATAGCAATAAAAATCAAAGTTTAAATCCAGATAGTAATGATAGAGAGTATAATCAATATTGGCCAGAAGGAAGAACTAATCATTACTGGTTTGATTTAAACAGAGATTATCTTCCAAATCAACTCATAGAGACTAAAGCAAAGATTCTAACTTACACAAATTGGTTACCAAATATTATGACTGATCATCACGAAATGGGTACTAACTCATCGTTTTTCTTTCAACCTGGTGTTCAAGAGCGAAAAAATCCGTTAATTTCTGATCTTAATCAAGAACTAACTAGAGAAATTGGAACTTATCATGAAGATGCTCTTAACGAAATAGGATCCCTTTATTATTCAGAGGAGGACTACGACGATTTTTATTTTGGTAAGGGATCATCTTATCCAGATATAAACGGAGGTATTGGAATTTTATTTGAACAAGGGAGCTCAAGAGGTCATATTCAAGAAAGCGTAAATGGAATTCTTACATTCCCATTCACAATACGAAATCAACTTACTGCTGCATTTTCAACTCTTAAAGCTGCAAGAAACATGAGAGTTAAACTGCTCAATTACATGAAGGACTTTTTTGATGACCAAGTTGATTTAAATCCGAGAAAAAGTGAAAATATTATATTTGGAAAATCAAAGGATAAGTCCACAGTTTATCATCTTGCAGATGTTCTTAATAATCATAAAATTAAGTTTAACAATATCTCAGAGGATATAATAATTAATGGGAATAAATACTCAAAAGATAATAGTTATATAATCCCAATGAATCAACCAAAAAGGACACTTATAAAAGGTATGTTTAATACTCAAACTAAATTTCAAGATAGCCTTTTTTACGATGTTTCAGCATGGACATTTCCTTTAGCCTTCAACATAAACTATGACTACACTGACGGATTAAGTCAAACAAATATTTCAAAATTGATAGACAAACAAGTTGACAATTTAACTAAACCTAATGGTTTTGTTAATGCTAAATCTGAATATGCATATATTTTTGAGCCTCATGAGTATTATACTCAAGCTGCTATTTATAAAATTTTAGAGCATGGTCTAAGAGTCAAGACTGCAACAAGAGAATTCTCAATAAACGGCAAAAAATATGATTATGGAACTTACATGATACAAGTTCAAAATCAAAAACTAAACTCAGATGAAATATATGAGTTATTAAATGATGTTTCCAAAAACTATAATATTCGTTTTGAATCACAACCTACTGGGATAACAGATGGGATTGATTTAGGATCTGATTATTTTATAATTGTTAAACAACCAAAGATTGCTCTGATTGTTGGTGATGGAGTTAGAAGCTACGATGCAGGGGAAATTTGGCACTTACTAGATACTCGATACGATATTCCTATTTCAAAACTTGATGTTAACGATCTTGAATATATTGAACTAAGTAAATATTCTCATATTATTTTACCTGATTATTATGGTAAAAAAATCAGTTCAGATCAAATTAATGAATATGTTACTAATGGAGGAAACTTAATTGCCTACCGAAACTCCATTAGATGGGTCTCTGAAAACATAAATAAAATTGAACTATTATCCAATAATTTAATTGCTGATGGAGTAAGTTTTGATAAAAGAGAAAATTTTTATGACGCACAAGAAACTGGTGGGGCTATTTTTAATTCAATAATTGATAAAAGTCATCCAGTTAACTATGGTATCGAGTCAAATTCTCTTCCATTGTTCAGAAACTCTAATGTTTATATGACTAAAAGTGAGCAGAGCTTTAATAATCCTATAGTCTATAGTCCTAATCCTCTTATGAGTGGTTATATTTCTGAAGAAAACCTATCGTTGCTAAAAAAAGCTGCACCATTCAAGGTTATTAGAAGTGGTAAAGGAAAGATCTTATTAATGACTGACAATACTAATTTTAGAGCTTTTTGGTTTGGGACTAATAGAATTCTATTAAATATGTTGTTTCACTCAAACATTATGTAATTAGTTTGAAACATCGTTAAGAAATTTAATTCTATATATTCTTAATTCTTCCTCATCATAATCTCCTTCAAATTCATCGAGTGCAACTAATATATCTTCACTTTCACTATCTATGAAGTATTCATGAAGCTCTTCTTGTTGATCCTCATCTAAAATATCATCAACATAATAATCTATGTCTAACTTTGTTCCAGAAAAAACTATACTTTCCAATTCAGAGAGTAAGATATTAAATTCAATTCCTCTTGACTCACTTATTTCATCTAATGGAATCTTTTTATCAATGTTTTGAATAAGAGAAAGTTTTTTTGAAGATTTTGAACCTGATGTTCTAAGAACTATATCTTCTGATTTAACAATATCAAACTCTTTAATATAGTCTCTTATTAATTCTATAAATTGATTTCCAAATTTAACAACCTTTCCCTCACCTACTCCATTTATATTTTTAAACTCCTCTAATGTAGTTGGATATTTATAAGTCATATCTTCAAGAGAAAATTCTTGAAGAATAGCATATGGTGGAAGAGATTTCTTTTCAGCAATATTTTTTCTTAGTATGACTAATCTTTTCATCAATTCAGCATCTATAACTGAAGCTTTAATTAATTCTTTTTTTGTTTTGTGAGATATACTAAAATCATTATCCTTCATGATATAGAAATCTTCAGGATTTGAAAAGTACTTTTTCCCAGTTTCAGATATTTTTACAGAACCTAGATCATTAATGTCTTTTTCAAGAAATCCTTCGATAATTGAATGAATAATTAGAGTTTTCCAGAATTTTTCATCAATTTGATCATCTTTTGATAAGGGTAAGTCTTTTGTAATATCTCTAATAAAAACCTTTTTATTATCAAGAAAATGAGTTTTCATTAAATATATAAGTTGATTCTTAGCATTTATTTTTTCCTTTGGATATCTAGCATTATCATCCATATCTTGATCGTTATGAATTGTTGCATCATATTTTTCTCCAAAATAGCTAAGAAGATATTTTCTTCTTGAGATTGATGACTCAGCAAAGTTTGAAATCTCTTTCAGCAACATAACGCCTATGTTTCTTTCGGATGTTTTCTTCTTTGAAACTAACTTCTCCAATTTTTCAACATCTTGATAAGAATAATACATTAGACAATGTCCTTTTCCACCATCTCTTCCAGCTCTTCCTGTTTCTTGGTAATACCCTTCTATACTTTTAGGGACATTATGATGTACTACATATCTAACATCTGGTTTATCTATACCCATACCAAAAGCGATTGTAGCTACAATAACATCACAATTATCTTTTAAGAATTTATCTTGATTTTCTTCTCTAATATTTTTATCTAATCCTGCATGATATGGCAAACTTTTTATTCCATTCATATTTAGCAACAGTGATAAATCTTCTACATTTTTTCTTGATAGACAATATATAATTCCTGATTCACCTTGATTAGACTTTATAAATTTAACTAAGTCAATATCTGTATCATCATTTTTTGGGCGAACTTCATAATATAGATTTGGACGATTAAAAGAAGATTTAAATAACTTTATATCAATTATTTTAAGATTTTTAACTATATCATCTTGAACTTTGGGAGTAGCTGTAGCTGTTAATGCAATAATTTTAATTTTAGAATCTATAGAATCTATAACTTCTCTGATTTTTCTATACTCAGGCCTGAAATCGTGTCCCCATTCTGAAATACAGTGCGCTTCATCAATTGCTAAAAATGATATAGGCACTTTTTTTAAAAAGTCTAAAGTTTCATTTTTGGATAAAGTTTCTGGAGCAACAAATAATAATTTAGTTATTCCTCGTCTTACATCTTCTTTAACTCTTTCTACCTGATCTTTATTAAGTGTTGAATTTAATACATGAGCAACTGACTGGTTTGTGTTATTTGATCTAATTAGATCAACTTGATTCTTCATTAAGGCTATTAATGGGGAAATTACTATGGCTGTTCCATCTAAAATTATAGCAGGTAATTGATAGCATAGTGATTTACCACCTCCAGTAGGCATAATAACAAACGTGTTATTTCCTTCAAGAAGATTCTTAATAATTGGTTCTTGAAGGTTTTTAAACGAAGAAAAACCAAAGTTTTCCTTTAATTTGTCTTTTAAACTGTTCAAATTATGATTTTTTCAAATTGTTTAAATTTGCAGTATATACAATTTAAAATAAAATTCCCATTTTGACTAATCAACAGATAATAAAAAATATTGCTCTACAGACACTTAAGCTAGAGTCTAAATCTATTTTGGATCTTTCTAGTGTAATCGACTCAAACTTTTGTGAGATTATTGATATCCTAAAAGAAAGCCATGGTAAAATTGTTCTTACTGGAATTGGTAAAAGTGCAATTATAGGAATGAAAATTTCTGCTACTTTAAATTCAACAGGATCAAAATCAATTTTTGTTCATTTAGGAGATGCACTTCACGGGGACATGGGGGTTATTAGTGAAGATGATATTGTTATTTGTATTTCTAAAAGTGGAGAATCAGATGAGATTAAGTCACTCTCTAATTATCTAACAAAAAATGAAATAACTCTGATAGGTATTTCATGCATAAAAGACTCTTCACTTGATAAATTATCAAGAATGTTTATACATACCAAAATCGATAGAGAGGCATGTCATAATAATCTTGCTCCTACAACTAGTTCTGCATGTCATTTAGCAATAGGTGATGCAATTGCTATGACACTCCAAAAATTAAAAGGATTTACACCACAGGATTTTAGTAAATATCATCCGTCCGGAAATTTAGGAAAAAAGCTAACCTTAACACTAAATAATTTGATAGATAAAAACAGAAAACCTTTTGTAGAAAAATCATCCTCATTCTTGAAGATTATTGATGAAATCTCTTCTAACATGTATGGTGCTACTGCTGTTATTCAGGATAATACTATCGTAGGAGTAATTACTGACGGGGATATAAGGAGAGTAATAGAAAAAAAACAAAATATAGAGAATATATCTGCATCTGATTTTATGAATAAAAATCCTAAAATGATGACTGAAAATACATTAGCAATTGAGGCACTTAAACATATGAAGGAAAATAGAATAAGTCAAGTATTAATTATAGATAGTAGTAATGTATATTTGGGTATTGTCCATATTTTAGATATAATTAAAGAAGGAGTTAACAATGAGTAAATCCAGAGATATGTCATTTCTTGATCATCTTGAAGAATTAAGATGGCACATCATAAGGTCAACCATTGCTATTTTGCTTGTTGCAGTAGTAGCATTTTTGGCAAAAGATATAATTTTTGATCAAATTATTTTTGGACCTAAAAAAGGAGATTTTATTAGCTATCAAGTATTCTGTTCAATTTCACAATCTATTGGAGGAGATGCTTTTTGCTTTGAAGATCTTCCTTTTAGAATTCAAAGTAGAACAGTATCAGGACAATTTTCTGCTCACCTATGGACATCTATTTTAGCTGGTTTTATTCTATCATTTCCTTATGTAATATTTGAATTTTGGAAGTTTATAAGCCCTGGATTGTATAAAAAAGAAAAGGATGGAGCAAGAGGTTTTATCTTTATATCTTCAACATTATTTTTTATTGGAGTTCTATTTGGGTATTATGTGGTGACTCCATTATCGATTAATTTTTTAGGAAACTATACAATAAGCTCAGAGGTATTTAACGACTTTGACCTAGCCAGTTATATTGGTTTACTTAGAGCATCAGTATTAGCCTCAGGACTAATCTTTGAATTACCTATTATAATTCATTATTTAACCAAGGTAGGTATAGTAACACCCGATTTTTTAAGAAAAAATAGAAAATTTGCTTTAGTCATAGTCTTGAGTTTGTCGGCAATAATAACTCCTCCAGATATAGCTAGTCAGATAATTGTTAGTATTCCAATTTTAGTTTTGTATGAGATAAGTATTATAATTTCAAAAATTGGATATCAAAAATTAAATACATAATATTTGTTAAATGGTTCTTAAAGCTCAAGAAATTTCAAAATCATACAGAGGTAGAAAAGTTGTAAATAATATTTCTATTGAAGTCAATCAAGGAGAAATTGTTGGATTACTTGGTCCAAATGGTGCAGGAAAAACAACATCATTTTATATGATAGTTGGAATAATTAAACCTGAAGGTGGTGATATTTTTCTAGATAAAGAAGTAATTTCAAGTTTCCCAATGTATCAAAGAGCCCAAAAAGGGATTGGATATCTAGCGCAAGAGGAATCTGTTTTTAGAAAACTATCTGTAGAAGATAATATCCTTGGCATACTTGAATTTACGGAATTAACAAAAAATCAACAAAAAGAAAAAGCTGAACAATTGATGGAAGAATTTGGTCTCATAAAAATTAGAAAAAGTAGAGGGGATTTATTATCTGGAGGAGAAAGAAGAAGAACCGAAATTGCTAGAGCTTTAGCTAATGATCCTAAATTCTTATTATTAGATGAACCATTTGCTGGAGTAGACCCAATTGCTGTTGAAGATATTCAATCTATAATATCAGTATTAAAAAAGAAAAATATTGGTATTTTAATAACTGATCATAACGTTCAAGAAACCCTTGCAATTACCGACAGAACATACCTTATGTTTGAAGGGAAAATTTTAAAAGAAGGTATACCTGAGGAGCTTGCTAAGGATGAAATTGTAAGAAAAGTATATTTAGGTAAGAACTTTGAATTTAAAAGAAAAAATATATAATTTTTAAATTAAAGACCACAAGTTCCTTATGACATTTAGAAATAAGTATAATATTATAACTAATGAGAACCCTCCTAGTCCAAAAAGTAGGATGATGGGGATTGATAAAACTATTGTCAATATCTTAAAGATATTATAATCATATTTTCTTAGAGATAGTCTTAATGAAAAAAGTCTAAACGGAACATTCATTAGAATAACACTAGATATTGTAAGCATAATTAAAGTATAATTATTAAGTAAATATTCTTTTGATTCAATTAGATAAACGTGATCAATTAACAAAGGAAGTGCAACAAAAAAAAGTGCATTTGCAGGAGTTGGAAGTCCTTCAAATTCATCTGCATAATCAATAGTATTAAATTTAGCTAATCTTACTGCTGAACCTAATGTAATTAGAAAAGCTATAAATGCAACAGGTGAAATAGAAAATACAAGATCTAAGTTAAATATTGGATTCATATATGAGTTTAAATCAAAATCTAAAACTCTATTACCCGATAACTTAAATAATTGATAAACCACTATACCTGGAACAACACCACTTGTTACAATATCTGAGAGTGAGTCTAATTGTTTTCCAAAATTAGATTCTGTATTCAATAGCCTAGCTGCAATTCCATCCAGAAAATCTAGAAGCACACCCATTAGAACAAGTATTAAAACAGCATCAAATTGAAATTGAAAAGCAAATGCAATTGAAAAACAACCGCAAATTAAATTTAATAAAGTCAGAAAATTAGGTATGAAAGATTTTATCATGATTCTTATGGCACTCAATTTATAAAAAAATTGTAATATTAGATTGTAAAACCTTTTAAACTTTTAAATGTGAGTAGACTTCTTGTATATTCCCTAGCTACTGGTTTTTTATTGGCTTGTTCCTGGCCAGTTAATGGTTTTACCCCTTTAATATTTATAAGCTTAATTCCGATACTTTATGTTGAAGATCTAATAAGTAAGGATTCTCTTGGTAAGAAAAATTTAAGACTATTTTTTTATTCCTATATAACATTTTTAGCATGGAATATATCAACAACATGGTGGATAGTTAACAGCACATTACCAGGGGCTATTTTTGCAAATTTAGTTAACTCTTCATTTTATTCTATAATACTATTACTCTACAGCAGAGTTAAAAGGAAAATTGATTTTAAAGCTGGAGCTTTATTCTTTATAACCTTTTGGATTGCTTTTG
>ERZ802821.1491-NODE-1491-length-12255-cov-10.5797_pt1 | contig 12255 bp, 9 predicted proteins | sample MGYA00345648_ERZ802821 | MGnify/ENA primary metagenome ERZ802821 (study PRJEB30503, sample SAMEA104212357) | marine metagenome | biome: Westerlies Biome; feature: [SRF] surface water layer (ENVO:00010504) within the epipelagic zone...; material: water... | reverse complement strand
CTTTTAAAAGATAGATTACTTTGTTAATTTTTCTTTAAGAATTTTATTAACCGTATGAGGGTTAGCTTTACCTTGTGTTTCTTTCATTACCTGGCCAACAAAAAAGCCAAATAGTTTATCTTTTCCGCTTTGATAGCCCTCAACTTGGTCAGGGTTATTTGCGATAACTTCATCAACAACCTTTTCGATTGAATCATCATCAGTTATTTGTTTTAAGCCTTTAGTTTCAATAATTTGATCAGGGGATTCTCCAGAAGAACACATTTCCTCAAAAATTGACTTAGCGATTTTTCCAGAAATGGTTTGATCATCGATTCGGTTAATTAATACTGCAACGTTTTCAGCGCTCAACTTTGATTCATTAATCTCTATTGTTTCTTTATTAAGAAATGCGCTGATCTCGCCTATTAACCAATTCGATAAGAGTATGTAGTTTTTTGTTTTTTGGACTGCAGCATCAAAGAAATCCGCCATGGACTTAGATGAGGCTATAATTTGAGCATCATATATCGCTAAACCATATTCCTTTTGATATCGTGCCTTTTTTTCTTTTGGCAGTTCTGGGAAATGATCTTTTATTTCTTGCATTTCTGAATCTGAAATTACCACCGGCAATAAATCTGGTTCAGGAAAATATCTATAGTCATTGGCAAATTCTTTCGATCTCATTGGACGAGTCTCGTCCTTAGAACTATCATATAGTCTAGTTTCTTGGATCACATTTCCTCCACTTTCAAGAACTTGAACCTGTCTTTTTATTTCAAAATTAATTGCTTTTTCAATAAACTTAAAGGAGTTAATATTTTTTATTTCAGTTCTTGTACCCAATTTAGAATCACCTTTTTTTCTGATTGATACATTGGCATCACACCTCAGAGATCCTTGAGACATATTGCCATCTGAAACATCTAAAAATGTAACTAACTGATGCATTGCTTTCATGTAAGAGACGGCTTCTTTAGCATTTGAAATTTCTGGCTCTGAAACAATTTCAAGCAAAGGGGTGCCAGCTCTATTTAAATCAATTGCAGAAAACCCATCAAATTCATCATGAATAGATTTACCTGCATCTTCTTCTAAATGAGCGCGCGTAATATTTATAGTCTTGATTCCAGAATCAGTTTCAATATCTATCTTTCCTCCAAGAACAATAGGAAGATCCATTTGAGTAATTTGATATCCTTTAGGCAAATCAGCATAAAAATAATTTTTACGGTCAAAAATAGAGGTTTGATTAATTTTTGACCCTACAGCCATTCCAAAGCGTATAGCCTTATAAAATGCCTCTTTATTTACTGAGGGCAGCACTCCTGGCAAGCCACAGTCAATGAGATTCACATTAGTATTTGGACTTTTGCCAAATGTTGTCGAGGCCCTTGAAAATAATTTTGTTTTTGTTGAAAGTTGAACATGAGTTTCAAGCCCAATAACAGTTTCCCAGGTCATTAGAATTCCTCCATGCTGGGTCTCTCTAGATGAAATTCTGAGTTTTGCTGAAATATATGGGCAGCATTAAGCAGTAGATCTTCTTTTAGAAAATTACCAATAAGTTGTAATCCAACTGGAAGGCCGTTAACTTTTCCATGCGGTATAGATATTGCCGGCAAGCCAGCTAGATTTGATGAAATTGTAAAAAGATCTTCAAGATAAAGCTCAACAGGATTCTGCACTCCTTTGCTTCCAAATGCAAAAGCAGTTCCCGGTGATGTGGGAGTCATGATTAAATCAATAGATCTAAATGCAACCTCAAAATCATTCTTTATTAATCGCCTAACTTGCTGAGCTTTTTTGTAATAAGCGTCATAATATCCAGCCGAAAGAGCGTATGTTCCTATTAAAATTCTTCTTTTTACCTCATCACCAAAACCCTCGCTTCTAGATTTAATATATAAATCATTTAAATCGTCAGTATCTTTTGCCCTATAACCAAACCTAACTCCGTCAAATCTTGAGAGGTTTGAAGAACATTCTGCTGGAGCAATTGAATAATATGTTGGAACCGATGCTGAAATACTCGGAAGTGATATCTCTACAAATTCAGCTCCAAGTGATTCATAGATTTTCTTTGATTCCTCAAAGCGAATTTGGACTTCAGCTTTTAAATCGCCCAAATTAAACTCTTTAACAATGCCAATTTTCAAACCTTTAATCGGTTGATTAATTGATTGCAGCAAATTAGTATTTTCTACATTCAGGCATGTTGTATCTTTTGGGTCATATCCAGACATCTCATTAAGTAATATTGCACAATCCTCAGCTGATCGTGCTAGAGGACCTGCTTGGTCGAGACTTGAAGCAAAAGCAATCATACCCCAGCGAGAAACTCTTCCATACGTTGGTTTAATACCTGTAATTCCGCAATGAGCAGCTGGCTGACGAATTGATCCACCAGTATCTGTTCCAGTTGCAGCCGGAACAATTCCAGCAGCTACTGCAGCCGCAGACCCTCCAGAACTGCCCCCAGGAACATAACCTTTTTTCCAAGGATTATGAACATTACCAAAGAAACTTGTTTCGTTTGAAGAGCCCATGGCAAACTCATCCATGTTTGTTTTACCTATGGTGATTGAACCAGCGTTTTCCAATTTCTCAACAGCCGTTGCCGTATAAGGAGGCACAAAGTCTGCCAATATTTTTGAGGAGCAAGTAGTCCTTAGTCCTTCAGTGCAAAATAAATCTTTCTGTGCCAAAGGAATACCTTTCAGTAATGAATTTGAAGTATTAGTTCCATCCACTTCGATAGCCTTTTTAATACCCTCATCTTTATTCATAGTGACAAAGCAATTTAATTCTTTAAGACTTTCGGCTAGCTTAAGAGTTTCCTTTACTAACTCTTGTGAAGAGATTGATTTTGCATCAATCATTTCCCTTAATTGAGAGATAGTTTTGTATTGAATACTCACTCAACAACCCTAGGTACTAGAAAGTAATCATCATTTGAAGCTGCAGCATTTTTAAGAAACTCGTCTTTTTTATTATCAGAATTTTCAATGTCTTCATGCTTGAATGCTTTTTGTTCCAGTGGGCTATATAAAGGCTCAATATTCTCTGTATCAAATGCTTGTAAGCCTCCGATAAGATTAATGATGGCTTCAAGTTCATTTTCTATTTTTTCTGCTTTATCTTTGTCTATTTCTAATCTTGCGAGATAACAAATAGTTCTGACTGTTTCTTGGTCCATATGATATTATTTCTTATTGATGCAAAATATTAAACTAAATGCATCTTAAAATGAATTTTCAGGGAATATCATAGTGGATTTCAACCTATTTAAAACTGTTCGTGGCCTTTTTTCTAATGATTTATCAATAGATCTTGGAACTGCAAACACTCTCATATACACAAAGGATGTAGGAATTGTTCTTAATGAGCCTTCTGTTGTAGCAATTCGTGAGAGCAGAGGACAAAAAACAGTAGTTGCCGTGGGTCATGAGGCAAAGAAAATGTTAGGTAGGACGCCAGGTAACATAAAGGCTATAAGACCCCTTTCAGAGGGGGTTATCGCGGACTTTCAGGTCACAGAAAAAATGTTGCAACATTTTATTGCAAAAGTTCACGAGCAGCGCTTCATTAAACCCAGTCCAAGAGTTCTAGTATGTGTCCCATGTCGATCTACTCAGGTTGAAAGAAGGGCGATTAGAGAATCGGTATTAGGTGCTGGAGCAAGAGATGTCAAGTTGATTGAAGAGCCTATGGCAGCAGCAATTGGAGCAGGCCTTCCAGTTGAAGAAGCGAATGGAAACATGGTTGTAGATATAGGAGGAGGGACATCTGAGATTGCTATTCTCTCTTTAAATGGGGTTGTTTATGCAGAATCAGTAAAAATAGGCGGAGATCTTATGGATAGCTCCATTACTTCCTGGGTTAGAAGAAACTATGGGTGTGTTATTGGGGAATCTACTGCTGAAAAAATTAAACATACAATAGGATGCGCATCACCTGATTCAGAGGATCTTGAAATGAATGTTACTGGACGAAATCTAGCTGAAGGAATTCCAGAAACCTTCACATTAAAAAGTACTCAAATATATGAAGCTATGCGTGATCCACTTTCAGGAATGGTAAGGGCTATTAGAAACGCTCTTGAGCTTTCCCCTCCAGAACTTGCAGCAGATATTGCAGAAAGAGGTATTGTTCTTACTGGTGGTGGAGCCCTAATGAGAGATCTAGATAAATTAATCTCTTCCTCTACAGGAATTCCGGTTATTTGTGCCGAGGATCCGCTTACTTGTGTCGCTAGAGGCGGAGGCAAAGCCCTTGAGATAATTGACAAGTACAATATTGATTTACTCTCAACAGAATAATTAATTTAATATGGCGAGAACTACGCCTACATATACACCCATTAGAAACTATGCCATTGGTTTTTTCCTCTCCGCATTTTTGCTTTTTAGCGATATAAACTATGAATCATTTTCTGGATTAAGAGGCACAGCTAAAGCTGCTACTCTATATGTAAAGCTATCCTCAAATAGATTTCTTCATAATATTGGAGATATATTCTCATCGTTTCAAGAATCAAATAATCTCATTCAAGAGAATACAAATTTGAAAGAAGAAATTAATCGCATTAAAACCCAAAATTCCTTAAAAAACATAGAGACTTTGCAGCGAAGTAAGATGCTAGATTCTTTTAAGGATTTAGTTGATAAATTTGATAATAATATTGATATACATAAAATTGCATCGATAGATTTAAAAAATTACTTATGTTGCTCTTCACATAAAATTTTCTTACAAAATCCCCAAAAAATTCAAATTAAAGAAAATCTACCAGTATTGGCTGGAGGATCTTTTATTGGTCAGACAAGCAAACAATATCTTAATCTCATCGAAGTAATCCTTTTTTCTGATTCGAATCATGTTTTACCTGTTAAATCTGATGTTTTTTATTGTAATGCAAGGGGAATGGGCAAACCTCTATTGATTTCTTGTTCGCCTAAAATAAATATTAAGGATTTAGGTAGCAAGATCGGAGATTCAATATATACATCTGGATTAGGCGGCATCTTTATAAAAGATACCAAGATTGGTTTTATTTCAGACATAAGCATGGACTCAGCCGGAGAGCTCGAGGTTATAATAACTTTGCTAGGTAACCCGTTGAAAGAAAATTTTTATGGAATTATAGGTAATCTTGTAGATGAAACTTAGTAACTATTTAATCATCCTGATTAGTATTATATTGGGTTTCTGCATTGATACTTTTATAAATCAATTTACTGTTCAATTATTTATCGAACTAAATTTTGGATTTTTAATTTTTTCATACTGGATATTTGCAATGCCTGAGAGGTTTCACAGTTTTATTCCTTTAATATATGGGCTGGTTATCGACCTATTTTTCTCAACTGCTTTTGGCTTTAATATGCTTTTTTTTGTAGCTACCTCGTATGTCATTCATTTATATGTTTTTCGTTTTAGGATTTTTTCTTACTTTCAACTTTCCGTTTTCTTCGCAGGCTCTTCAGTTTTCTATATTGCATGCAAATATCTTTTGCTTTCTCCCTTAAATTATTCTTATATTCTTTTAATAATGAGTTTTCTTACCAATGCAATTTTATGGGTGGGCATCTATTTTGTTATGAGATCTTTTCGAAGATATATTTTTCAAGTTACTTAAAGCATGAAAAAATTATTTTTTAGTTCCTTTATTGGCGTTTCAATTATTAGCTGGTTTTTTTTTCTGGCTTTGCTTTTCATCAACCATTTCCCTAGTACTTTTGTAAAAATTATTGATAATCATTTTTTGACTTCCCTCTCGGTAGAATTTTCAAATATTGAAAATTCAGGGAACCTTTTAAATCCTAGCTTTCACTTTTATGATTTTCGAGTAACTCAAAATAAAGATTTAATTATTGATTCTAACGAATTTAAAGTAGGCATCACTTTGCAACCCCAAACTATATTTAGTCCATTAAGTGTTCATAGTCTCTCTATAAAAGATGCATATTTCGATAGCTCTATTTTGTCATCTCCAGATACCTCCCAAGTCCCATTGATCAATCTAAGTCAAGCATTTTCTGTCTCATTTCAAAACTTAGTTGTGAAGAATAACAATTTTTCAATTGAAATTAATGGTTCAATTCAGGGTGAATTATTTAAATCTTTCTCAGGACAGCTCAGTTTTTTGCATGGAGATAACTTGAGTTCTATAGCAGTAAATGCTTTTGAAAATTCTTATCGCTTCTCGCTAAATCTCCACTCTTTTCAATGGTTTAGCTTACTTCCACAATTTAGCCCCTCTTTTTTACAAAAACTTTCCTTTAAATTGAATGCCCTTGGGCAATTTAAAAAAAATAAATCTTTTATTGAGGGCTCTTTTGATTCAAGTAAATTGCTTACAAATTCTATGCATGTAAAAGCAAATAAAGGATCTTTCCAGTTTCAGTCCGTCCAAGATTTTGGTACGTTAAAACTTTCTGAATTTTTGAACCCTCTCATAGATGAAGAAGGACCTATTCAGATTGATATGAAAGAAAGGTCTATTTTAGTTCCAAATTTATTTATTTCACCTCAGATACTAGAATTATCAAACCCTCAGTTGTCTAATTTAGTGATTGAAAAACTTTTCATAAATTTTCAAGATCGCTATTCTTATTCAGGTCTTATTAAGGATTTAGATCTAAAAGATGTCTATTTTAAAGAAATTTCTAATATATCTGGAAGTTTTTCTGGCCATGGAAGCGAGACTCAATTTTCATTAAATTCGAAAAACTCCTTCCTAAGGAACAAAGATAATATCTTAATTCCTATTTCAATCCTTGGATCAGGAGATTACTCATTTTCAAACATTTCTCTTGATGCTCAAATTGATAATGAATCAAGCAACATTAATCTAGCCCTAAAATTCAACCCAGAATTAGATAAACCGTTTTCTATAGAGCTTAAAAGCAAAAATGTTTCCAAAAAATTAATTCAACTTTCTCTGCCTCAATCATATGAAAGGGTTATTAATTTCATAGACGACAAAATTTTTTTTGAAAGAAAAAACTCAATTTATTTCAATTATTTAAGTAATGGTAATTTTTCATCATCAATCTTAACGTCAAAAATATTGGTAAATCAATCAACTGTGATGATTGATACAGATTCTAAAATTAATCTTCTCAATCCGATGATAGAGTTTAATAATCATAGTCTATATGTTTTTTCACCATCAGGAAAAATAAATAATTTTTCCTATGAGGAGGCGCATGGCTTTTTGGATTACAAAACTAATCATTTGAAGTTTCATTCATCACATAAATTAAATCCTAAAAGTTTTTCTCAGCCCCTTGTATTCAGTGAAAAAGAATTTGAATTTCCCTCTTCTAAGGCTATTAATAAGGGCCACATTGATATTTCTAATCAAAAGTTTAGCAATGCGATATCACTTCAAACAAATAAAGTTTCTTTGCCAATCACTGATTCTCTGGATATACAACTCAATAAGGCAAACATATACATTGTTAACCTTGATTTAATACATGGATTATTACCTGCAACTTTTTTAAATGATGAAACCTTTATTATCCTAAATGGTTTTAATTTAATGGAAAAATATAATTTAAATTTTTCTTCAAATATCAATCTAGAACTTGGTAAATACATTCCAAATTCTTCATATTTTAATATCGAAGGAAAAGAACTATTTTATGCAGATCTTAAAATAGCTAAAAACTTGATGCCCATTTTGGATATTTTTTCAGATTTTAAGAATACTGCATTCGATTCATCATTGTCACAACTTATCAAAAATAAGTCAGTTAGCTTGCCTACAAAAATAGTTATTGAAAACTTTGCAGATCCATCAATTAAAATATCGAATAAAATGATGGATATTCACCTAAGAAATCTAAGTAATTATGATGGATATATTTCCATAGGAAAAAAATTACCTATGAATTTTAATTATTTTAGAGAAAAGTCTGGAATGAATTTATTTATCTATTCTGAATTAATTACTAGCAAAGAATTAAATTCTTTTTCTATGAGTAAGAATGAATCTGCACAAATTGATCTTAATAAACTTGCTTTTAACTTTAAAACCATTAAATATTTTGAAAATACATTTTCAAATGTTTCAGGCATCTTTGATTTTAATAATATTGAAACTTCAGGCAGGCTAGTTGGCGATGATTTGAATGCTACCTTTAAAATGGATAAATCTGGTTTTATGCGATTGGAATTTAATAATACAGATATACCTAATGCAGATTTTATTAGTTCTAGTGAATCCACCATGAACACAAATATAAACTCCAGACTAATCATGAGAGATTCTTCATTAGGTAAATTAAAGATTAAAGAACTGGATGTTTACTTAATAAATAATAAGAATAATTTTACTGCGAATAGGATTAAGCTTAAATCAAATTTAATATCTATTTCGCCATTGAATGAAGAGTCAATTGCATTTTTTTCAATTGATAGATCTAAACCTCTATACAAGATAAGGGGCAATTATTTGATTAAGGATTCGGATAAAATCCCTTACTTAAAAGATCTTACAGATTTTTCATATTTCAATGGCTCTTTAAATCTACAATGGAAAGAGCTTTCAACATTAAGTAATATCGAGGGAGAAGTTGATTTTATTTTAAAAGATCTTTTAGTCAAAGAAACTATATCCAACTCCAGAGCTTTTAACCTTCTTGGCATTCTTAATTTAAGAAATATTTTAGGAAAAATAGCGAACTTAGATCTTACAATTGATGAATTCACATCTACAAGACTCAGCAGGGTGCAAGGAGACTTTTTGTTTAATAAATCAAAAATGCGGCTAGCCTCTCCATTATACGTAGAAACTAATTCTGCCAAGATGAAGTGGGTTGGCCAGATTAATAAAAATTATAAAGATAGATTGAATGAATTAGATTTAAATTTAGATTTGAGGGTTTTAGTCGGAGAAAATATTCCCTGGTATGCAGCAATTCTGGGCGGTCTTCCTGCTATTGCTGGATCGGCAGTAATAAATGAAATTTTTGAAGAGGATATTGATGAGCTGACGAATTACCAATACGAAATTCTTGGAACCATATCTAAACCAAAACTTATAAGGATTAAATCAGAAAGATTGTAGCTAGACCAAGGAATGAAAAGAAACCAATAACATCGGTTACGGTTGTGACCACTACACTGCCGGCAATTGCTGGATCTTGATTAAATTTTCTTAGGATAATTGGTATAAAAATACCTGCAATTGCAGAGAATACTAAATTAACAACCATAGCCACACATATAAGTGTTGCAATAATAATATCCCTAAACCATAAATATGTAATACCTCCAACTAAGATAGACAAAAGGATGCCATTAACAATTGATACCGCGATCTCTCTTTTATAGAGCCACTGGAGGTTAGAGTGATTAATTTGTTGAAGTGTCAGGCCTCTAATCATAATTGTTAAAGTTTGAGTTCCAGCAACTCCTCCCATGCTAGCTACAATAGGCATAAGAATAGCTAGATATACAATTTGATCTATAGTTGCTTGAAAAAGACTTATAGTCATTGATGCTATGAATGCAGTTAGTAAATTAATTGATAACCATAAAATCCTACTTTTTGCTGCTCTTGCTGGAGGTGCAAAAGTATCCTCTGCCACCCCAGCCATGCCTAAAAAGTTTTGATCCGCATCTTCCATTATCACATCAACAACATCATCGATAGTTATTCGTCCAATTAAGTTAGATTCTTTGTCTATAACTGGAGCAGACACCCAATCGTTTTGCTCAAAAAGTCTAGAGACATCTTTATCATTCAAATCAACTAATAATGGCTGAGTTTCAGTCTCCATCAATTCCCTAACATTTAAATTTGGATCAGAAACAATAATGGTAGATATTGGTAATGATCCAAGAAATTTATTTTCCCTCGATACAACAAAAATTTGATCAGTATTTTTTGGTAATTCTCTCTGCGCTCGAAGGTACCTCATGACAACTTCTAAATTGTGTTTTGGCCTAACACTAATGATATCGGTATTCATCAAACCACCCGCTGAGTCTTCGGGATACTCCAAAGCCTCCCGAATCCTTTTTCGGTCTCTCATGGACATTGCAGACAAGATATTTTCAGTTTTGCGATCTGGAAGAACCTGAAGAATATCTACAATCTCATCAAGCTCAAGATCTCCAAGAATAGTAATCAGCTCTTCAGCTGAAATTTCTGAAATTAATTCTTGTTGGATTTCATCATGTAGCTCAGCAATAATCTCTCCCTCATCTTGAGTATCTATTAATGACCATAGAAACTTTCTCTCTTTTGGGGGCAGTGATTCGATGCTATGAGCAACCTCAGATGGGTGCATGCCTGACAGTAACCTTCTTATCTGATTAATTGAAGGTTCAACTTCCTGATCTTGAATTTTTTTAAGAAGCTCTTCCGATGAAAAGAGTTGCGAATTTATCTCATTCATTTTTCAATTCTAACTTACCGAATTATTTATTATCTATTTCTTGAGCTAGGAATGTTTACTTTTTTTCTATATTTTGCAATGGTGCGTCGTGCTAAGTTATATCCTCGCATATTGAGCATATCAGAGATCTTTTGATCGCTTAATTTTCTTGGCTCATCTGCAATTATTTTTTGAATTTCCTCCATCAATTGTATGGGCGTTACTTTTCTTGTTTTAGAGACAGAATTAGCCAGAAGAGATTTCATGGAAACAGCACCTTTAGGCGTTTGTATATACTTAGATCTCAAAATTCTTGAGACGGTTGATGCACTTATTTTTAATTCCTTTGCAATTTCGATGTTAGTAATGGGCTTAAGTTCCGATGATATATTTAATAAAAAATCACTCTGCATTTTGCAAATTAAAGTGCCTACATTTTGAACAGTCTCATTTCGTCTATTAATTGCTCTTATCAACCATTTCGCATCTCCCATTTTTTCTTTTAATTCCTGATTAGCTTTATTTTTTTTATCTTTTACAAGCTCTTCAAGCTCTTTATCGATTGTAATTAATGGAAAGTTATTGATTCTAAACTTCACATCTAAATCATGATCATTATTTGGAATAATTTCTAGATCAGGTTGGATTAAATTGATGGATTCAAATTCCAAACCCGGAGATAAATCACATTTTTTTATTTTTTCAAGCACTTCATCAATCAGTTTTTCAGGAAATTTTAGCGCTAGATCAGTTTTAGCATCTTCAAAGTTTGAAAATTCAGGATTGAATAGAATATGATTGGCAACATCAAGTTCATCTTGCGTAATTTCTTTTTTCCTTAATTGAATGTGAATGGCTTCTTTAAAATTTCTAGCCCCTATGCCTGCTGGATCTAAATTTTGTATTATATTTTCGAGCACGCTATTTATCTCATCATTTGAATGTTCAAATTTCATCATTTCCTCGATTTCGTCAATATCTAATTGAAGGAGCCCATTTTCCTCAAGAGACTGAATAATCGTAATGGCAATTCTTTTTTCAACTGCACCCAATCTTAAGTCTTCAAGTTGCTCCTCTAAATGAGTTTGTAAAGTATGTGTACCAGCTAAATTCTCGAGAATTTCCATATCATCGAAGCCTGAATCAGATATATTTTCCTCATCTTTTTTCAAAAATGGATTTTCCTCAATCTCATTATTTATTTTGTTAATAATTTCTAACCTTGAGAGTTGGAGAAGATCAATGGATTTTTTTAATTGTGGTGTTATAGAGAGCTGTTGACTTTGTTTAAATTCTCTAACTAGTTTAATGGCCATAAGCTAAGAAAACATTTTGCCAAAATACTTCTGACCTACATACTCATTTTCTTTAAGTTGCTTCTCTGTGCCATCAGCAATGATATTACCATCAACAAGAATGATGGCTCTATCACATAAACTTAAAGTTTCTCTTACATTATGATCTGTTATTAATATAGAAATATCTTTTTTAGAAATTTCCTTCAATAACTCTTTAATTTCTTCTACTGCAATTGGGTCTATCCCAGCAAAAGGTTCATCTAATAAAATTAAATTTGGTGAACTAATTAAGGTTCTTGCAATTTCAACTTTTCTGCGTTGACCACCTGATAACATTCTTCCCTTGACATTAAGAATCTTACTTAAACCAAAATCATCTATTAGTTTTGTTACTATTTTTGAAGCTTCTTGAGAGTCAGTTGCTGATAATTCAACAATACCTAATAGGTTATTTTCAACGCTTAAGTCAGAAAAAATTGATGATTCTTGAGGTAAGTAACCCAAACCAAACTTCGCTCGCACGTGCAGAGGTTCATTAGTAATGTCCTTTCCATTTATTATAACTTTTCCATTATTGG